>Ga0123337_10007247_pt1 | contig 10378 bp, 11 predicted proteins | sample frozenSSSSmetaG_FD_89792 | JGI IMG/M metagenome (GOLD analysis project Ga0123337, IMG submission 89792) | Glacier valley bacterial and archeal communities from Borup Fiord, Nunavut, Canada, to study Microbial Dark Matter (Phase II) -... | ecosystem: Environmental > Aquatic > Freshwater > Ice >...
GTCAAGGCCTTTGTCTCGCTGAAGGAAGGCTTTGCGCCCAGCGAAGCGCTGCGCCTGGAACTGCTGGGCCATGCCCGCAAAAAGCTGGGTGCCGCCGTGGCGCCCAAGGACATCGCCTTCCTGGCAACGCTGCCGCGCACGCGCAGCGGCAAGATCATGCGGCGCCTGCTCAAGGCGCGCGAGCTGGGCCTGCCGGAAGGCGACACCTCGACACTGGAGGCTGGCGCATGACGCCCAATACCCACACCACCCACACCACCCGCACCACCCCGACGCTGTCGCTGGACTTGCTGGCCGACATGCTGCGCATACGCCGCATGGAAGAAAAATGCGCCGAGCTGTATGGCGCTGGCAAGATACGCGGCTTTCTGCACCTCTACATCGGCGAGGAGGCCTGCGCGGCAGGCGCCCTGCGCGCCTTGGTGCCGGAGGACAGCGTCGTCGCAACCTACCGCGAGCATGCCCACGCCTTGCTGCGCGGCGTGCCGCTGCGCGCCATCATGGCAGAGATGTATGGCAAGGCGGCGGGTTGCTGCCGGGGCCACGGCGGCTCCATGCACCTGTTCGACGCCGACCGGCACTTTTATGGTGGCAACGCCATCGTGGGCGGCGGCCTGCCGCTGGCCGTGGGCCTGGCGCTGGCCGACAAGCTGCAGGGCACGACGCGGGTGACGGCCTGCTTTTTTGGCGAAGGCGCCATGGCCGAGGGCGCCTTTCACGAGGCCATGAACCTGGCCGCACTGTGGCAGTTGCCCTTGCTGTTTTGCTGCGAGAACAACCTGTATGCCATGGGCACGGCGCTGGCGCGCTCCCAGTCACAGACCGACCTGTGCGCCAAGGCCGCGAGCTACAGGGTGCCTGCCGTGAAGGTGGACGGCATGGACGTGCGGGCGGTTCACGAGGCCACGCGTCAGGCCGCGCAGCAGGTGCGCGCAGGTGCTGGCCCCTTCTTTGTGGAGTACGCCACTTACCGCTTTCGCGCCCATTCGATGTTTGACCCCGACCTGTACCGCGACAAGGCGGAAATCGAGCAATGGAAGCAGCGCGGACCAATCCACAGCTTTACCGCAAAGCTCAAGGCGGCAGGAGAGCTGACCGAAAAAACGTTTCTGGCCCTTGACGCGCGCGCCGAGGCCGAGGTGGCGGATGCGGCGGCCTATGCCGACGCGGCAAAGCTGGAGCCGATAGAAGATCTGCTGAAAGATGTTTACACGCCGCAGGGCACATCATGAAAATAAGCTACCGCGAAGCGCTGCGCCAGGCCTTGCGCGAGGCGCTGACCTGCGATTCACGCGTCTTTCTGATGGGCGAAGACGTCGGCCGCTATGGCGGCAGCTATGCGGTGTCCAAGGGCTTCTTTGAGGAGTTCGGCCCGGAACGCATACGCGACACGCCGCTGTCGGAACTGGGTTTCGTTGGCGCGGGCGTCGGTGCCGCACTGGGCGGCCTGCGGCCCATCGTTGAAGTGATGACGGTGAACTTCAGCCTGCTGGCACTGGACCCGATCGTGAATACGGCTGCAAGCCTGCGCCACATGTCGGGCGGGCAGTTTTCGGTGCCGCTGGTCGTGCGCATGGCCACCGGCGCGGGCCGGCAGCTGGCGGCCCAGCATTCGCACAGCCTGGAAAACTGGTACGCCCACATCCCCGGCATCCGTGTGCTGGCGCCAGCGACTGTGGGCGATGCGCGCGGAATGCTCGCCCCTGCATTGGCCGACCCGGACCCGGTGGTGATCTTCGAGCATGCACAGCTCTACAACCTGGAAGGCGAGTTGCCCGATAACTGGCACTGCGACATCAGCCACGCTGCAGTGCGGCGCCCGGGCACGCAACTGACGCTGATCACCTACGGTGGCAGCCTGCCCAAGGCCATGCAGGCGGCCAGCGAACTGGCCGGCGAAGGCATGGATGTGGAAGTGATTGACCTGCGCGTGCTGCGGCCGCTGGACACGGCCACCATTGCGGCTTCGGTGCGCAAGACGCACCGCGCCGTCGTCGTTGACGAAGGCTGGAAAACCGGCAGCCTGGCGGCCGAAATCATGGCGCGGCTCATGGAAGACTGCTTTTACGATCTGGATGCGCCGCTGGCACGGGTGTGCAGCGAGGAAGTGCCGATTCCCTATGCCAAACACCTTGAAGACGCCGCTCTGCCGCAGGTGACCAAGATCATCGCCGTGGTGAAGGGGCTGCTGAATGTTTGAGTTCAAGCTGCCGTCGCTGGGCGCCGACATGGACGAAGGCACGCTGCTGGAATGGAAGGTAAAACCCGGCGAGGCCGTGCATAAAGGGCAGATCGTGGCCATCGTGGACACCTCCAAGGCGGCCATCGACATCGAGATCTGGCAGGACGGCACGGTGCAGGCGTTGCTGGTGGAACCCGGCGACAAGGTGCCGGTAGGCGCGGTACTGGCCAGCTTGACAGCGCCGGGTGAAACCGCCCCGCCAGCCACACCAGAGGCCGCACCAGCCGCAGCACGCCGCCAGCGGATTTCCCCCGCCGCACGCCGCAAAGCGCAAGCGCTGGGTCTGGACATCAGCGCGTTGACTGGCAGCGGCGCGGACGGTGTCGTCACACTGGCCGATGTCGAACAGGCTGCTGCCTCGGCTGGCGCGCCAATACCTGCCCCAGCCCAGCCCCCCTCGCCTGCCGCAGACCGCCAACTCGAAACCCGCCGCGCCATCGCCGCCGCCATGAGCCGCTCCAACCGCGAGATTCCGCACTACTACCTGCTCGAAACCATTCCGATGGCGCGGGCGCAGCAATGGCTGGAGCACGAAAATGCAGGCCGCCCGATCACCGATCGGCTGCTGATGGCGGTGCTGCAGCTCAAGGCGGTTGCGCTGGCGCTCAAGCAATACCCCGAGTTCAACGGCCTGTACCAGGGCGACCAGTTCAAGCCCGCTGCGGCTGTCCACCTAGGCGTGGCCATCTCGCTGCGCCAGGGCGGCCTGATCGCCCCGGCCCTGCACGACGTGGACCTCAAGCCGCTGAGGCCGCTGATGCAGGAACTGGCCGACCTGGTCAAACGATGCCGTGCCGGTTCGCTGCGCAGTTCTGAGATGACCGACGCCTGCGTGACCGTGACCAACCTGGGCGACCAGGGCGTGGAAGCAGTGATGGGCGTGATCTACCCGCCCCAGGTGGCGCTGGTGGGCTTTGGCAGCGTGGCCGGGCGGCCATGGGTGGATGCCGAGGGCAAGCTGGGCATCGTCCCGACCGTGACCGCCAGCCTGGCGGCGGACCACCGGGTGTCGGACGGCCACCGTGGCGCGCTTTTTCTGGCCGAGTTGCGCGCGTTGCTGCAGCAGCCCGAGGCGCTGTAAATCGGAGACATCCGCGAATGAACGATTCCGAATTGCGCAGCACGGTAGTGGCCACGCTGCTGTCGATTGCGCCCGAAGTCGATGTAGCATTGCTACGCGACAATCGCCCCCTGCGCCTGCAGGTGGACCTGGACTCGATGGACTGGCTCAATTTCCTGATTGGGCTGAGCCAGCAACTGAAGATCAACATAGCCGAATCAGACTACGGGCAACTGGTCACGCTCGAGGACTTGCTGGCCTATTTGCGGGCCAGGCTGCCCCACACAGCGGCATGAGGGAGCCTGCAGGCACGGTGTTGAGTGCGGCGAATGGCTTAGCCGCGCACCACCAGCACCGGTTGCGTTGCATGCTGGAGCACCCGCTGCGCCACACTGCCGAGCACCAGCTTGTCCAAGCCATGGCGGCCATGAGAGCCCATGACCAGCAGGTCGGCGTTGAGAGCATCCGCAGTTTCAACGATGCCGCGCCATGTTGCACGGGCTTCAACCACCCGGGTATCGACTTGTAACCCCGCCGCTTCGACCTGCTCCCGCGTGGCTGTGAGCGCCTCTTGAGCCTCGGCCTTGGCTGCGCTCAAATACTCGGCCTGACCGTAGGCGAATTCAGTACCCACGCCGGTAAAAGGATAGGGGTCGATCACGTAAATCGCGGTAACTGCACTGCCAAACGTGCGGGCAATGGCCACCGCCTGACGTACGGCTTGCAGCGAGGTGGAGGAGCCGTCTACGGGAACCAGAATATGTTTGTACATGACGCATACACTCTTTAAATTGATGGCAAACTTTTATTATGGTGAGCCCTGCTGCCGTCACATTGACCGACGTCAAGAAGCCGGTTGAATCCATCTGAATAAGGTCTGGGCACGGCGGACAGCGCAGCTTCAATGACCTGGATCAAGCTTTTCCGGGTCGCAGTTACGTAAGCTCTTGCGCTGGACAACCAGGAGCCAAAAATATGCCGAATCTTGAATGGTCAGACGCACTTTCGCTTGACCTCCCCCTGATGGATGACACCCACCGCGAATTTGTAGCGCTGCTGGCGCAGGTAGAAACTGCCGCCGACGATGCGCTGCTGAGCCGCTGGCGTGTGCTGGTGGCGCACACCGACGACCACTTCAGCCGCGAGGACCAATGGATGCAGAGCACACGGTTTTCCTCCAGCAACTGCCACAGCATGCAACACAAGGTCGTGCTGCAAGTGATGCGCGAGGGAATCACCAGCGGCGAAGCCGGTGACTTGGGGGTCGTGCGCCAGATGGCCCGGGAACTTGCCATCTGGTTTCCGCAGCATGCCCAGTCGATGGACGCCGCGCTGGCGCTGCACCTGCGCCGCATCGGCTACGACCCGGTCACTGGCACAGTCACCATGCCCGAGGCCTTGCCCCGCGACGTCATCCACGGCTGCGGCGGTGCCAGTTGTTCCGACCACGCGCCAGTGGCGTCTGCAGCACAGCCTGCATGAGCCCTGTCCGGCCGGATGGGTAAAAAATAATGCATCAAGGCATCGATCTTTGATCAGGATCATGCTTGAAAGCGGCTGGATGGCAGATACTGAACTCTACAACTCCGGGAGCAATCCGCATGAAACTTCTGACCGACCTCTTCTCCACCGACTATGGCCTCATGAGCATCATTGGCATTGTCTTCATGATGGGCATGGGCGTGTTTTTCCTGCGCTTGTTCATGGGCAAGATGGATGAGGATGCCAAGCGGGCTGGCGAGTAAATGCGCGGGACGTCTCGCCGTTCCACCTGAAACAATAATCTTTATTAAATTGGCATGCAGCCCAATAGGTGCCCATCTAACTCGCTATTAACAATGTAGCAAATACATTCAAAATACGCCGATCAGATCGCGCATCGGGTCGATGCATTCCGGAACAGCCAAGCAGGCTGGCGAACTTCACGAATTTTTTCCACTCAACAGAGCGGTCCACGTTCACCACGATGGCCACGCGTCGTTTCCAGCGGACTGCTTTCGGCCTCCGCTGAACTAACACGTTAACCGGTCATTCCATCGGACGGCTGCGCCGTTCGATGAATTTCAGCGTTAGGCCGCACAAAATTCAACGCCGCGCCAACTTATCACTAAAAAGGAGATCGCATGACTATTCAAGGCTTTGTTGCATCGCACGCGAAGGATGCCGAGTTTGAACGAGGTCTTCGTTCGTTCTATGAATACCGCGATCTTGGTATCAAGAAGGCAACGGAAGGCCGAGTTGACGCGCATGTCATCCGGGCTGCGGCAGGGAAAGATTTCTCGAGTCAGCCTCACCTTCATAAAACAGAGTTTCAGCTCGTCTATGTTCTGAAAGGCTGGATCGAATTCGAATATGAAGACCAAGGCGTTGTTCGCCTGGAGGCCGGGTCGTGCGTCCACCAACCACCCGGCATTCGTCATCGCGAGCTGGGCCACAGCGATGACATCGAAATGCTGGAAGTTGTCTTGCCGGCGGGATTCACAACAGAAGAAGTGGCCTCTGTAGACGGGTAGCACGGTCGCTGGGCGGCACATGGCTGCCAGTGCACGCCAACCTCGCGCCCGCCCCCCAGGACGACCAGTTCCTCAAATTGCGCCAAGTAAGCCAAGCGAGCCGCTAACGGTCTGCAGACATCAGACCTGAAGAGCCCCGAGCGGAGCTCGCAGTTACAGGCGAACGGTATCCGCAACGCGCTCGGCGCAAGCCTTGGCCTGTTCGGCATCGCGTGCCTCCACCATCACGCGCAGCAGCGGCTCGGTGCCGCTGGCGCGGATCAAAATGCGGCCGCTATCTCCCAGTTCAATTTCCACCGCTTTGGTTTGCATCGCCAATTCCGCGCTGCCCTCCCAGTCCTGGCCAGGCTTGAGCCGGACGTTGATCAGCGTCTGGGGAAACAGCACCACGTCAGCCAGCAGCTGGCTCAAGGTCTTCTTGCTGCGCACGCAGGCCTGCAGCACCTGCAAGGCGCTGATCAGCCCATCGCCGGTCGTGTGCTTGTCCAGCGCCAGCAGGTGGCCGGAGCCCTCGCCGCCCAGCAGCCAGCCGCGCTTGTCGAGTTCTTCAAGCACGTAACGGTCGCCGACTTTGGCGCGCACAAACTCGACGCCCTTGGCCTTCAGCGCTACTTCGACGGCCATGTTGGTCATCAGGGTGCCGACGGTGCCCGGCACTTTTTCACCGCGCGCCAGTCGCTCATTGACCATCAGGAACAGCACTTCATCACCGTTAAAAAGCCGTCCCTCCGCATCCACGATTTGCAGCCGGTCGGCATCACCATCAAGCGCGATGCCGTAATCGGCGTTGTTGGCGCGAACCGCGCGGATCAGCGCTTCCGGGTGGGTGGCGCCAACCTCGTGGTTGATGTTCAGTCCGTCGGGCTTGCAGCCGATGGCAATCACTTCGGCACCCAGTTCATGGAACACCATGGGCGCGATGTGATAGGCCGCGCCGTTCGCACCATCGACCACGATTTTCAGGCCTTTGAGCGTCAGGTCATGGGCAAACGTGCTCTTGCAAAATTCGGTATAGCGCCCCGCTGCGTCATCCAGGCGGCGCGTCTTGCCCAGCGAGGCCGAGTCAGCCCAGACGGGCGGCTCATCGAGTGAAGCCTCCACCGCCAGTTCCCATTCATCATTGAGCTTGGTGCCCTGCGCACTGAAAAATTTGATGCCGTTGTCCGCAAAAGGATTGTGGCTGGCACTGATCACAACACCCAGGCTGGCACGCTGGGCCCGCGTGAGGTACGCCACGCCCGGCGTAGGCAAGGGTCCGAGCAACACCACATCCACACCGGCTGAATTGAAACCGGACTCCAGCGCACTCTCCAGCATGTAGCCCGAAATACGGGTGTCCTTGCCGATCAGTACGGTAGGGCGTGATTCGGACCGGCGAAGGACACGACCCACTGCATGGGCGAGCCTCAGCACAAAGTCGGGCGTGATGGGCGGTTGACCGACCGTACCGCGAATGCCATCGGTGCCAAAGAATTTTCTTGTCATGTTAACTTTCCCTGTGTGCTGGTTGTTTTGCTGGCGTAAAAACGTTTGCGCCATTTTAGGAGCGTGCGCCGGCTTGCCCTAAGCGGCCGGAAGCACAGTTTTTGCGATGTCGACAAGCGCAGCTGTGCAAGACATCTCAAGCTATCGCGCAGCAGCCCAGACTTTCAGGGCCTGGACGGTCTCGCGCACATCGTGCACACGCACCACGCGAGCACCGCGCTCAACCGCCAGCAAAGCCGCCGCCACGCTGGGCACCATGCGGTCCGCCATATCGGGCGAAGCCACGGCTGCCAGGGACGACTTGCGAGACCAGGCCGCCAGCAGCGGATAACCAGCCGCCAAAAATGATTGCTGACGCGCCAGAAGCGAAAAATTCTGCGCTACAGTTTTCCCGAATCCTATGCCTACATCGAGAACGATACGGTCCTTTTTCACACCCGCAGCTTGCAGGCCGTGCGCAGCATGCTCCAGAAAATATAGCACCTGCGGCACCACGTCGCCTTCCATCGGGGCCATCTGCATTGTTTTCGGCTCGCGGTGCATGTGCATGAGGCAGACCCCGCAGCTTGGATGTTCGGCTACCACCGCCGTGGCACCAGGCTGGCGCAAAGCCCAGACGTCATTGATGATGTCTGCGCCTAAATCGAGTACCGCCCGCATAACCTCGGGCTTGTAGGTGTCTACCGATATCGGCACACCAAGCGAGACTGCATGCCTGACGACAGGGAGCACGCGCGCAAGTTCTTGATCCAGCGGCACGGGCGGCGCCCCGGGGCGGGTCGATTCGCCGCCAATATCCAGCAGATCGGCACCATCCCGGATCAACTGTTCGCAGTGCGCAAACACACCCGAAAAATCGCCGCCCTGGACAAAGTACTTGCCTCCGTCGGAAAAAGAGTCGGGCGTGACGTTGACAATGCCCATGACGCGGGGCACGGACAAATCAATCTGAAAGCGCGATGTTTGCCAGATCACTGGTGGCCTTTTCTAATAACTATTCGTTTCAACTGGAGCGGCAAGCTGCACCAAAAAGAAAACCGGGGACTGGCCCCGGTTTTCATGATTTGAAAGCAGTTCTTACCTGATCTTCAGGCCACGGTCGGAGCCGGTTCAGTGTTCACGGCGGGGGTGCCGCCGCTGGGGCCACCACCTTCACCACCGACGGAAGGATTGCGCGGGGTCCAGTCCTTGGGCGGACGCGGCTCCTTGCCGGCAATGATATCGTCAAGCTGATCGACATCGATGGTCTCCCACTCCAGCAAGGCCTTGGCCATAGCGTGAATCTTGTCCTTGTTGTCTTCGATCAGCTTGCGCGCCTGGGCGTACTGCTGGTCAATGATGCGGCGCACTTCCATGTCCACTTTCTGCATGGTCGACTCGCTCACGTTGTTGGTCTTGGTGACTGAACGGCCCAAAAACACTTCGCCTTCATTTTCGGCGTACACCATGGGGCCCAAGGCCTCGGACATGCCGTAGCGGGTGACCATGTCGCGGGCCAACGCCGTGGCACGCTCGAAGTCGTTGCTGGCACCAGTCGTCATTTGGTTCATGAAAACTTCTTCAGCAATACGACCACCAAACAGCATGCTGATCTGGCTGAGCATGTATTCGCGGTCGTAGCTGTAACGATCTTGCGCTGGCAGGCTCATCGTGACACCCAAGGCGCGACCACGCGGAATAATGGTGACCTTGTGCACCGGGTCGCACTTGGGCAGCATTTTGCCAAGCAGTGCATGACCAGACTCGTGGTATGCGGTATTTCTGCGTTCCTCTTCGGGCATGACCATGCTTTTCCGCTCTGGGCCCATGAGGATTTTGTCTTTGGCTTTTTCAAAGTCCTGCATTTCAACCACGCGCGCACTGCGGCGGGCAGCCATCAGCGCGGCTTCGTTGCACAGGTTGGCCAAGTCAGCGCCGGACATGCCGGGCGTACCGCGGGCAATGACGCTCGCGTTGACATCCTGGCCAAGTGGAACCTTGCGCATGTGCACGTTCAAAATCTGTTCGCGGCCACGAATATCGGGCAGCGTGACATAAACTTGGCGGTCAAAGCGACCGGGGCGCAGCAAAGCGGCATCCAGAATATCAGGGCGATTGGTAGCAGCCACCACGATCACACCTACATTAGTCTCAAAGCCGTCCATCTCGACCAACATTTGATTCAACGTTTGTTCACGCTCGTCATTGCCACCGCCCACACCAGCGCCACGCTGCCGGCCGACGGCGTCAATTTCATCAATAAAGATGATGCAGGGCGCATTTTTCTTGGCGTTTTCGAACATGTCGCGCACCCGGGCCGCACCGACGCCAACGAACATCTCAACAAAATCGGAGCCTGAGATCGAGAAAAATGGCACCTTGGCTTCACCCGCAATACCTTTAGCAAGCAGGGTTTTACCAGTACCCGGAGGGCCAACCAGCAGCAAACCGCGCGGGATGCGGCCACCAAGCTTTTGAAACCGTTGCGGATCTTTAAGAAAATCAACGACTTCTTTAACTTCTTCCTTGGCCTCGTCGCAGCCGGCTACGTCAGCAAACGTCACGGGGTTTGTGGATTCGTCCAGCATGCGGGCCTTGGACTTCCCGAAACTGAATGCGCCACCCTTGCCACCACCCTGCATTTGCCGCATGAAATAAACCCATACACCAATCAGCAACAGCATCGGACCCCAGCTGACGAGCAGTGTCATAAGCAACGAACCCTCTTCGCGAGGTTTGACGTCAAATTTGACATCGTTCGCGATCAGATCACCCACCAAGCCGCGGTCGAGGTATGTCGCCGTCGTGCGGATCTTGCGGTCGTCGGTAGTCACAGCCGATATTTCGGTACCGCCCTGACCTTCCGCAATCGTCGCGGCCTTGATCCGTTTGCCGCGTACCTCTTCCAGAAACTCGGAATAACCCAAGTAACTGGAACCCGCAGCGCCACGCGTATCAAATTGCTTGAAAACGGTAAACAGGACCATGGCTATTACCAGCCAGATTGCAATTTTAGGAAACCACTGATTGTTCAAGGACTACTCCGATGTAAGAACAAAAGTCACATGCGCCCGATTTTAGGCGTTTCAAGGGTAAAAA
>Ga0123337_10007250_pt1 | contig 10373 bp, 10 predicted proteins | sample frozenSSSSmetaG_FD_89792 | JGI IMG/M metagenome (GOLD analysis project Ga0123337, IMG submission 89792) | Glacier valley bacterial and archeal communities from Borup Fiord, Nunavut, Canada, to study Microbial Dark Matter (Phase II) -... | ecosystem: Environmental > Aquatic > Freshwater > Ice >...
ACATAATTAATTTGAAAATAATAAAAAGAAGCAAAATATGAATAAAAGAAAGCAAGAATTAGAAGGTGTAAGCCTGAAATTACGGCGGGCGTGTGGTGGGTATGTGTGCAGATAGCTTGCGGATTTCTTGACTTTTTTGGTTACTTTTTGCGTAAAGGCAAAAAGTGACAAATCATAAGAACAAAAATGTTGTTTTCTTTATGTAAAACGGCAAATTACCATTATAAATTAAACGCCTATTTCAATTATTTTTCTGTTTTTTTTCTTGTAAATAATAAACCACTTACTACCAAAATAGCACCTGCTATACCATAAATTGTTATTGGTTCATTCAAAATTACAATCGCCATTAAATAACCTAAAACCGGAGTTAAAAACAACCAAATTCCTGCTTTAATCGAATCTTTATCAAGCAACCTAAGCCATAGCGTATAAGCAATGATAGAAACTGGCATTACAAGCCAGCTTAATGAAAGATAAAAATTTAAATCTGGCACTATAAAATTATTGGATGAATTTATTAAAATAATAGGAATAAAAAGAATACTTCCAAAAGTAATTTGCCAAGTATTAACAGATATTTTAGGTAAACTAATTTGGCTTTTTGAATAATAAATACTTCCCAATGAAAGAGAAATATTTCCTATAATCAAGGCAATTAAACCGATAATTGTTGAGTGGTTGTCATGTAAATTGGGTATCGTTGCTAAAATTAAACCACTTAATGAAATAATAATACCTATTATTTCATTTAATAAAAGTTTTCTTTTTAATATAAAAGAAGAGAGTAAAATTAAAATTAGTGGATTACTTGCCGAAACCAAGCTAACCATACCTGCTGATACAGTTTGAATGGCTATTAAAAAACCACTCATGTAAATTGTAATATTGAGAAGACCTAAAATGAAAAGTGATCCAAAATCTTTTTTTGCTGGTAATGGGTATTGGCTTTTTTTAAGCAATCTATAAGATTGTAATAAAATTGCAACTATTGAAAATCTTATGAACGTCAATAAAAAAAGATCTGCAGATTTAATTGCAAATTTTGTAGCCACAGTTGCCGATGCCCATAATAATGCAAATAATAAACCTTCAACCATTCCTTATGATTTTATATAAAAAATTATTAAAGAAAATTTTAATCCAATATATAACCTTGCCAATATTTTTAACCTTAAAAAGACAATAAATTAATAAAAATAAATGTTAAAATATATTGGATGAAAATAAATTTCGCTTTTTGATGGTACGATAATAGTAAATTCAAGAATACTTTTGTGATTAAAAATTTATTATAGCAAAAATATTTTTATTATGGTCAATTTGGCTTCATATACAAGTGGCGTAGGTCATCCTGTTATTTATATTCATGGTTTTTGTGAGAATAAAGCAATTTGGACTGACTTTATTCAATTATTACCTCAAAATTATCAACACATCGCTGTGGATTTGCCAGGTTTTGGAGGTAGTTATGAAAATAAAAATTATAATTCTGTGGAGATGATGGCTGAAGAAGTTTTCAAATTTATTTTAAATGAAGGTTTATCAAAACCATTATTTGTTTGCCATTCTTTAGGAGGATATGTTGCACTTGCATTAGCAGAAAGCCATCCTGAAATTTTTAATGGATTATGTTTATTTCATTCAACTGCTTATGCAGATAGCGAAGATAAAAAAAGAACACGTGATAAAACGGCTGATTTTATAAATAAAAAAGGTGTTGATACATTTTTGGAAAATTTTGTTCCTGGAATGTTTTTTAAAGGGCGAAGAGAAATGTTAGCATTTGAAATTGAACATGTAAGAAAAATAACCGCACATACATCAACCGAAGTCGCTTCTGCTGTTACTTTAGCAATGCGCGATAGGCCTGATAGAACTAATGTATTAGAAAGCGCAAAGTACCCGATAACATTTATTTCAGGAAAGGATGATGAATTATTAAATCTGGAAGATAACAAGGCTCAATTTTTTTTACCAAAGCAGGCTACAATTAATTTATTGTCAGAAACCGGTCACATGGGTTTATTTGAGTGGCCTGATAAAACTGCTTTAATGGTTGAAAGGTTTTTAAAATTAATTTAAAAAAAAATAATTTAATTTTCTTTTGAATTCACACAGTAAAGAAAAATTTTATACTTTCGGGCACGATATTTGGAAAATAATATTTAGAATATAAATTTTTCTCTTTTTTTAATATTCAATAGAAGTTTTATGAACAAGAAAGTTTTTTTATCAATTATTTTATTTTTAGGCTTAGGAGTAAGTGCAACATTTGCTCAAACTAAACCGAAGGCATCTAAAGCAGCATCTACTACATTAAAACCAGTAGAAGTACCTGCGGAAATAAGTGCATTATTAACAAAACATACTTGTTTTGCATGTCACAAAGCTGATACAAAATTAGTTGGTCCTGCTTATACAGAAGTGGCAAAGAAAAAATATTCTGCAGAAGAAATTGTTGAATTGGTTCATAAACCAGAACCTTCTCACTGGCCTGGTTATCCTCCAATGGCTGCATTGGCACATGTCCCAAAAGAAGATATTTTAAAAATCGCGAAATGGATTAATTCATTAGCAAAAAAATAGAATAAAAATTATTTATTTCATGAAGCCAGGCTTGATAGAGCTTGGCTTTTTTTTAGCTTTTTGAAAATAATATTAAAATTCATCTTCTTTAATTGATCCAAATAAAAATCCACAAATGATTTTTGGATAAAAATAAGTTGATTTTTGAGGCATTGTAAAACCAGATTGACAAACACTTTCAACCTGTTCAATGCTTACACTTTGGGTAATAAAAGCCATTTGGGCTTCATGGCTAATAACTTTATTTAAGCATTCTGAAAGGCTTCTTGAAAAATTTAAAATTTTACTTTCTCGTTGTATTTTACCAGGGATGCCTAAGGTTTTCTCTATTATAAAATAATGCAAAACCGTGAGGTCAAGCTCTTTAATAATTTCTGGAAAATGCCAAGAAATAGTATTCCAAACTTCATCTTTTAATTTAATTTGGTAAGTAGCATCATCGAAAATCAAACCGAAGGTCCATTTTTTGCCACTGATTATATCAGCTGTTTCATAAGCATTATCAATTTGTTTTATATTAAAATATTCTGAAATTTTATTGAGGATTATTTTTTTATCAAAGTTTTCGATTCCATTTATTAATCTGTGAGTAGGCAATATGGTGATATCATTATTTCGCATATTAGTAAGGTACATCATGTGGAAATTATAAGCTTCTTCACCTGTGTGGTTAACATCTTCCTGCATTTTTTCTCTTCTAAGTTCTAACGAACTTTCATATCTGTGATGACCATCCGCCAAAATAATTTGAAGATCATTTATTTTATTTACAAACTTTTCTATTATTTTTTCATCAGATATAATTGCCATCACATCTTTTACTCCCTGATAATCTTCAGTTTCATAAATGGGATTTTTAATGGCTTCGTCCATAAAAATTTCCAACTCGAAATCCGGATCTGAAAAAAGCCCATGCGTAGCGCTTGAGTTAAGCAATGTTTTTTCAAGAAGCTTTAACCTGTCATTAACTGATAAAGGCATTGTATTTTCGTGCCTTAATACTTGTTTTTCTTCCCAAAAATGCGCTTTGATATTACATATAAATCCTTTTCTACAATATTGTTTTGAAGAATTCGCAAGTGAAAAATATTGGTAATAAATATAAATAGAGGGAATATGATCCTGAATTAAGATGTTATTTTCTTTCCAGTGATTTAACGTTTTTAAAGCCTCATCCTCGGGTATATCTCCATCAGGTACTGCAAGATGTATGCTATTAAGAGGGTTCTCGTATAATTTTTTTCTTTGTGATGATGAAATTACATCAAATAATGGCGAGGTAAGTTCATCTATTTTTGATGTAAGGCTAGGATGATATCTCCATGCTTTTAATGGCCTTATTTCTGCCATAAATTAATTTGTAATTTTTTAAATGATGAGATGTAAATTATACTTTTTAATCTTTTATATAATAATTGATGTTTTAAAAAATGATTTCCATTACATGCCTAATCTTTTATTCATTGAAATAAAAATGAATTAGTTTTTGATTGAAGATAGTTTTTAAATTATGAATATACTGATATTGATAAACTGATAATTAAAAATAAATTTTAATTATTTTATTTTTGGATTAGGGATTGCAGTGGAAATCCTTTTTGTGAGGTACGAACAAAAAGATTGTAACGTAAAGCCCGGGCCAAAGGCAAGCCCCAAACATTTATTTTATATACTTGAATAAATTTTAAAAAATAAATAATTGATATTTAAAAAATCAAATTTTATCTAATATGTACTCTAAATATTTTTAAGCATTATATCATCAAATAAAACTAGATTAAAAATGCCTGACCTTTCTCAGGGATTTCTACATTTTGGTAACCTTCTTTATTCAAATGGTCTTTAAAATCAAACATACTTTGAAGCTCGCCGTGGGTAAGAAAAACATTTTTAAGTTTATCTTTATCCTGATATTTTACAAAATCCGTTAAATCATCTAAATCCCCATGTCCGCTGAAAATATCAATACTTTCTATGGTAGCTTGTACGGACAATTCTTTTCCACTTTTAGTTTTTAAAACCTTCATTCCATTTAATAATTCGTGCCCGAGTGTTCCTTCAGAGGCATAACCAATCATTAAAATAGTACAATATGGATTGCTAATATTATCAAAAATATGTTGTTCAACTCTTCCACCTTGAACCATACCTGATGATGAAACGATAATACATGGCTCACTGTAATTTTTTATTAATTTACTTTGCTTCAAATCTTCTACATAAACTAGGTTTTCGAAATCGAATAGACTTTCATTGTTTTCAAAAAAATCCTGAGCTTCTTTGTTTAATATCTTTATAAAACTTTCGTAAACTTTGGTACTCTTATAAGCCAAAGGACTATCAGCAAATACCCTTATTTTAGGGAAATTTCTTTCTGCATACAATTTATTAAGTGTAAATAATAGCGCTTGAGACCGCCCAACACTAAATGCCGGAATAATTAAACGACCTGGAGCATCAATGCATGTTTTTTGTATTACTTCCGCAAGTGCATCTTCATGACTTATTTTTGTTTTGTGCCTTCTATTGCCATAAGTAGTTTCGCAAACGATATAATCAACTTTCGGCACTGGTTGAGGGTCAATTAATAAAGGATAATTTTTTCTACCAATATCACCTGAAAAACAAATGCTTTTTTGAGTACCGTGATCATTAATTTCAAAAATTACATTTGCCGCACCTAATAAATGACCAGTAGGATTAAAGGTGATAAAAATATTTTTATTTATTTTAAATCGTTCATTAAAACCAATTGTTACAAATCTTTCAATGGTATCATCAACAGCTTTTTCAGAATATAATTCAGCGGTATTTATTTTAAGGTTAACGGGTATTTTACTTTTTTTCCCACCACCACCTTGAATGCGTTTTAATTTTCGCATATTTAAAGCTGCTGCATCGTGCAATAAAAGGTGAGAAAGTTGAAAGGTAGGAGAAGTACATAAAATTTGTCCTTCATAACCCTCTCTAATTAAATTTGGCAACATTCCACTATGATCGATGTGGGCATGCGTGAGTATTACTAAATTTATTTCTGTGGGTTCGAAAGGAAATATTCCATAGGGACTAGGTTTTTCTGGCTCTTCCGTCAGTTTTCGTTTTTCTAAATTGCTTCCGCAATCAATTAATATTTTATAATCATCTACATCCAACACATACATACTGCCTGTAACTTGCCTGGCAGCACCCCAAAAAGTTAATTTCATTTCTGTTAATTTTGTTTAGAGAAAAGACAAGAGAAATTAGAAATTTTCTCTTGTCTCCAGTCTAATATCTATTGCCTTAATTTAATTTTTAAAATTTTTCTATTCCTGAAAAAAAGAAATCACTTTCAATTTTAGCATTTTCATCAGAATCCGATCCATGCATAGCATTTGCATCAATAGATTTTGCGAATAATTTACGAATTGTTCCTTCTTCAGCTTTTTGTGGATCAGTTGCACCGATTAATTTACGAAAATCAGCAACAGCGTTATCTTTTTCTAAAATGGCAGCAATAATATGCCCTGAAACCATAAAATCGACTAAATCTTTAAAGAAAGAACGTTCTTTATGAATTTCATAAAATTGACCAGCCCTTTCATGAGATAATTTTGTCATTTTTAAAGCAACTATTCGAAATCCTGCTTCTTCAATCATTTTTAAAATAGCACCTGCATTACCTGCTGCAACAGCATCAGGTTTGATCATTGTAAAAGTTTTTTGTGACATAAAAAATTTTTGAAAAATTAAAGAATATTTATTTTAAAGAATTGAAAATGAGTTTGAAAATATGAAACTAGAATAATTATAATATTCACAAAGTGAGTAATAATTAATAATTGAGGTAAAAATACATTTAATTTTTAAAATTTTGTTAAATGAGTTTGCTATTCATTACATTTTGAGTTAAAAACTTACTTGAATTGCACAAAACTAAAAATAACCATTATTTGTTTTTAATTAAATTTCTCATGAACTTTGTCGGCTAATTACAAAATATATAGGCATTTGCATTTAAAAATGTATATGCGGAGAATGGAAATGGAAAATCTGGAAGCATTTAAGCAACTACTAAGTACACCCAAAAAAATTGCTATAACCACACATCAAAAACCAGATGCAGATGCATTGGGATCATCGTTGGCAATGGCAGGTTATTTAAAAAAATACAATCATCATGTAAATGTAATTACACCAACTGATTATCCGAAGTTTTTAGAATGGATGCCAGGCAACGACGATGTAATTGTTTATACTAATAATAATGAAATACTTTCGGATCAATTAATGCTCGATGCAGATATTATTTTCTGTCTTGATTTTAGTTGTTTATCAAGGATTGAAGGATTAGGAGAAGCAGTAAGGGCTTCAAAAGCAATTAAGGTATTAATAGATCATCATCTTGAACCTGAACATTTTGCTGATTTTGAATTTTGGAATTTCAAAGCTGCCGCAACTTCAGAAATAATTTATGAACTCATTTGTAAGCTTGGCGACAAAGAAAAAATAGATGTATCAATTGGAGAGTGCTTATACGCAGGAATAATGACTGATACAGGTTCTTTCCGTCACCCATCCACAAGTAAAAATGTACACCTTATTAGTGCTGATTTAATAGAAATTGGTGTAGAAACAAATAAAATACATAGGTTGATTTATGATAATAATACTGAAGAGAAACTTCATTTTTTAGGTTTTTGCTTATTTAACAAATTAGTAATTCTTAAGGAATGTCATACTGCATACTTTGCAATTACTTCACAAGATTTAGAAGAATTTCACACAAAAACTGGTGATACAGAAGGGCTAGTGAATTATGCATTGTCTGTTGAAGGAGTTCTGTTCGCGGCAATAATGATTGATAGGGCAGATATGATTAAAATGTCGTTCCGCTCGGTAGGTGATTTTAATGTGAATGAGTTTGCAAGAAAACATTTTGAAGGAGGCGGACATAAGAATGCTGCAGGTGGTAAATCCGATCAGCCATTAGCAGAAACCGTGCAAAAATTTGTAAGTTTGTTGCCAAAGTATAAAGAGCTTTCAGAATCCGTTGTTTATGCCCACTAATTATAAACTATTTTTAATTTAAATCTATATCTTTAATTACACATGTTTAAATCACTCTCATTATTCAGTTTATTACTTGTGGGCACTTTGCTTTTTCAAGGTTGCGAACCACTAACAAAAACCACAAAATCAGGATTAAGATATAAAATAAATACTCATAAGGACGGCTCTAGAAAACCAAAAGCAGGTGAATTAATGTTGGTTAACTTTGTAATTAAAACATCTACAGATTCTATATTTAGCAGTACTTATAGAGATATTAAAAAACCTGTACCTTTTCAGGTAATGTCGGATACCATTAAAAATGGTCATGTCGAATCAGAAGGCGTTAATTTATTAACGGAAGGAGATAGTGCAACTTTTATGGTCATTGCAGATACTTTTTTTATGCAAAATCGCCAACCAGTACCTCCAGGAATAAAAGCGGGTTCGGATTTAAAAATTATAATTAAGGTAGTAAAAGTTCAAACCATACCAGAATACCAAGCAGGTTTGCAAGCAATGGCAGGTGATCAAAAGAAAAAAGATCAAAAACAAATCCAAGATTATTTGGCAAGCAAAAAAATTACCAATGTTCAAACAACAGCTTCTGGTATTAGCTATACAATTGAAAAAGAAGGTACTGGCGATGTGCCAAAAGCAGGTAATAATATAATGGTAAACTATAAAGGAAAATTACTCAATGGAACCGTTTTCGACAGTTCTGAAAAAAGTGGAAAACCATTTGAATTTCCTGTTGGTGTAGGTGCTGTTATACCAGGTTGGGATGAAAGTTTATTATTACTTAAAAAAGGAAGCAAAGCTAATTTATATATTCCATCAGGATTGGCTTATGGACCAAATGGAAGTGGACCAATACCAGCCAATTCTGTATTAATATTTGAAGTTGAAGTAGTAGATATTAAACAACGCCAAGGAGGTGATATTATGCCACCTCAACAACGCCCAAGATAATTTAAAAAATTATAATTATATTGCAAACGCTACGTTTTCACTAACGTAGCGTTATTTTTTCTACTTTTTTTTCTTTTTTTATGAAAGCACTTTATAAGATATTGTCTTTTATTATTATTCCATTATTATTTCAGGCTTGTTTAAAACCACAAGTTGATCAGGATTCAGTTGAGTTTGCAAAAAACGATAAAGAAGTTAAAGATTTTACTGATAAAATAGGAGGCTTTACCTCCCAAGCTACTCCATATGGCTTTACCATGTACTATAAAATAAATCATACTACACCTAAAATAGATTCATTACCAAAACCTACTGCCGGAAGCCAAATAACAGTAAGATATTATGGTAAATTATTATCCGATACATCTAAAATATTTTTAGATACATATAAAGATTCTTTATTATATTTTGCTTATAATTCTAATTCTGTTATTTCTGGTTTTGAAATAGGAATAGGTCAAATGAAAAAAGGGCAAACAGCACAATTTGCAATCCCATCTTCACTAGGTTTTGGTAAAATCGCAAATAATCAGATTCCCGCATATTCTTCATTATATTTCTATAAAGTAAAATTGCTCGATGTGCGCACTGAAGCTCAACTTTTAAAAGCTTATGCAAGAATGGTTTCAAGTAAAGACACCCACAATATTAAAATTATAGATACTATTAACCCTTCAGGTGTTTATTATGTGAGAGTTAAAATGGGAAGTGGAAATCTAATTACAACTGGTCAAAACGTAACTGTTTGGTATAGAGGAATGATTGCAGGAGATAACAGACCATTTGATCCAGTACCAACTAATGCAAATCCTAAGCCAGATCCCTCAAAAATTACTTTTAATGTTGGTCCTACTAGCAATGTGATAACTGGTTTTAATGATGGTGTTAAATTTATGAGGCCTGGAGAAAGAGGTTACATTTTAATTCCGTCAACATCTGCATATTCAACTACAGGTTCGGGTTCTATACCAGGGTATACCCCTATTGTTTTTCGTATTGATAGTATAAAAGTTAACTAATATTCATTTAAACAAAATGCGGCCCGCAATTTTTGCGGGCTTTTTTTTATTATGAAACTTTGCATAGCTAGCAATAACCTGAATAAAATCAATGAATTTAAACATTTATTGAACGACACATTTGATATAGTAAGTTTAAAAGAGATTGGTTGTGAAGAAGAAATACCTGAAGAACAGGATACTATTGAAGGTAATTCATTGCAAAAAGCAGAATATATATGGAATAAATATCACATTAATTGCTTTGCAGATGATACAGGATTAGAAGTAGAAGCATTAAATAACGAACCTGGCGTTTACTCTGCCATGTATGCAGGCGAGCAAAGAAATAGTGAAGATAATATTACATTATTATTAAAAAATCTTTCTGACAAACCCAATAAGCGAGCACAATTTAAAACTGTAATTACTTTAATCATTAATGGTGAAATACATCAATTTGAAGGTATTGCCCTTGGGACTATTTTAATTCAAAGAAAAGGCACAAACGGATTTGGTTACGATTCAGTTTTTGAACCTGATGGATATAAAAAAACTTTTGCAGAAATGACGATGGAAGAAAAAAATCCAATTAGTCACAGAGGTAAAGCCATAGAAAAAATGGCTTTATTTTGTAATAATTATAAACCTTGAAATAATATTTTAATTTAAAAATTATGAATATATCAATATTGATAAATCGATAATCAAATAAGTATTTTTATTTTTTGTAATTAAAAAAAATATTAATGAAAATTATTAATGAAAAAACATATTCCCAAT
>Ga0123337_10007252_pt1 | contig 10373 bp, 8 predicted proteins | sample frozenSSSSmetaG_FD_89792 | JGI IMG/M metagenome (GOLD analysis project Ga0123337, IMG submission 89792) | Glacier valley bacterial and archeal communities from Borup Fiord, Nunavut, Canada, to study Microbial Dark Matter (Phase II) -... | ecosystem: Environmental > Aquatic > Freshwater > Ice >...
CAGCATTGACAAAAAAAGCGAAGTTCAAAGCTATGATAGAATCTATAATATTGAATTTTATAGCTTTCTTTTTTGCTTCCGGAGTTTTTTCAAATTTCCGCGTTTGTACCAAAGAAGAGTGAAGATACAAATTATGAGGCATAACAGTTGCACCAATGATACCTATGGCAATATATAAAGCTGCATCATTGGGCATTGAAGGAATTAATCCGGCCAGCATTTCCCCCGTATCCGGCTTTGCAAGGAATATTTCTGTTAAAAACGCTGCTCCGATGATAAAGACCAGTGACATGATAAATGCTTCCATTTTTCTTATCCCCTTATTCAGTAAAAAAAGCAATAAAAATGTGTCCAGAACGGTAATCATTACACCTTGTGTTAAGGACAGACCAAATAATAATTGCAGGCCAATAGCCATCCCCAGAACTTCTGCCAGATCACAGGCCGCTATAGCTATTTCAGCAAGAATATATAAACTGATATTGACCACTTTAGGGTAAGTTTCTCTTGATGCTTGTGCAAGATCCAGTCCTCTCACCAAACCCAGCCTTGCACTCAGGCTCTGCAACAGCAGTGCAATGAGATTAGACATCAATAATACCCATAAAAGAGAATATCCAAACTGGCTTCCACCCGCAAGATCCGTAGCCCAATTTCCGGGATCCATATAACCGACACTTACCAGATAAGCAGGGCCAAGAAAAGCAAGAAATTTTCTGCTTTTCCTTTTTGTCGTGTCGACCGACGCATTTACCTCCTGAAGAGAAGGAGTTTGTCTTGTATTGTCCACCATGATTTTAAACAATGTATAACGCTTTTATACCCGTTATACATTGTCTTATTTTTACCCGCAATTTACTCTTTACAAATTAATTCACCAAAAAACATCCTTTATGCCTAATTGTCTCTTTAATGCGTGTTGTTACACTCAAATCCTACCCTTTCCAATACGGCAATCTACCTGGGGTATATGGTACTTTAAGTTGTTCAAGTTTGTTCTCCAGAGCATCAAGAAGGGTTTTAGCCGTCAAAACATCCGAATAAACACCCCCAAACTTTGTTTTAAGGCTGATCAGCTTTTCTTTGTATGTATTTGTTGCCATTTCCGTTGTCGACCATAGTCCACCAACAATACCTTCAATAGAGCCAATTATTCCCGGTAATGTTTCAAATTCTCTTTGAGCAAGGCTTGCATCACCATTAAGCAAAAGGTTGATTTGATACAGTTTTTCTTCTATAACTTCAATATCCTTTAATAGGGTCAAATCATTGGTTTGTAAAGCTCCTTTTTTGATAAAAGTCAATCTGCTGTTCATTTCATTAACATAGCTGCTCACACCCAAAACAATTCGCCTGAATTCTGCTAAATCTGCATTAAAAGACTTGTTTTCCTGGACCTTGTTTTCATTAATCGACCTAAGAAGAAATGTTTCTGTTTTACTTACAAATTTCACTTCATTATTCACAATGAGCTTAATAGTCACGTTATATTTACCCGGAATTGCCATAGGTCCCTGATCTTCGCTTTCGTATGGATTATTTGGGTCGGGTTGATAAAAAGTAACCGGGCTGGTTTTTTCCAACCTGCCATTCCATATCATCCTGAACATTCCTTTTTTTGCCACTTGTTTGATTTGTCTGACAACATTTCCATCCATATCTGTTATGACAGCAATGCAATATGTTTCCACTTGCCTGTCTTCGAAACGAATGGAATCGATAGAGGGATAAAAATCATTGTCTTGTTTTTCTTCTTTTTCTTTTCGAAGTTCTTTAATCGACTTATAATCATCCTTCAAATAATATGTGATTAATGCACCAATTGGAGGATTTTCTGCAGTATAAAAACTTTCTCCCTGAAATGACTTACCCTTGTGTCCCAAGGGGGTAGCGGGTATAAATACGAGGGCATCTTTTACAGGTAAAATGCTTATAGTTTCCTTGTTTAATTCTACTTCTTTATCTGTATAATGTTGTAATGGGCTATAATCGTCAAGTATATAAAATCCCCGACCAAAGGTTGCAAGTATCAAGTCGTTTTCACGCTCTTGAATCGCAATTTCTTTGATGTTTATAACAGGTAGACCCGCATTGAATTTATTCCATGATGCACCGCCATTGATGGTAACAAATAAACCAAAATCTGTTCCTGCAAATATTAAATCCTTTTTGATATGGTCTTCTGCCAGACATTGCACAGAGCCTCTTTCCGGTAAATTATTTTGAATATTTACCCAGGTTTTGCCCTTGTCACTGGTTTTAATAATATACGGTTTAAAGTCCCCATTTCTATGATTATTTAAAACCGCGTATGCAACATTTTCATCATGACGTGAAGCATAAATATTTTGAACAAGCACCTGCGAGGGTAATCCTTGAAAAACCCCTGATTTAGACCATGTTTTGCCACCATCTATAGTGACATGTATTAGACCGTCATCGGTACCCGCATATAACAGTTGCGGATTTTTAGGAGATTCAGAGAACGCCGTTATATTGCCATAGATGCTCGTGGATTGATTTTTTGCCACAGCATCCATACTCCATATTTTACCCATTGCTTGAAATTTGTTCCTATCCAAACCCCTCGATAAATCAGGACTTATAACTTCCCATGTATTACCCATATCTATACTTTTGAACACTTTTTGAGCAGCAAAATACAAAGTGGTATTTGCGTGATGACTGAGTTGCAAAGGAGCGTCCCAGTTAAACCGATAGGCTGATTCTCCATCCTTTTCCTGTGGTTTAATATCTACAGCCTCTCCTGTTTTTTTATTATATCTTACCAAACCGCCATATTGCCATTGTGAATATACAATATCTGGGTTTTTCGGATCTACAACTGTTTTAAACCCATCACCTCCAACTGTTACAAACCAATCATAATTATGAATACCACTTGCGCTCAGTGTTCTCGAAGGACCACCTAATGTGTTATTATCCTGTGTGCCTCCATAAATATTATAAAATGGCCATGAATTATCTACTGTTACTCTATAAAACTGGGTGATAGGTAAATTGGCCTTAAATTGCCACGTCGAAGCCTCATCCCACGTTTCATATAAACCACCGTCACAACCCATCAGATAATGTTTTGTATTGTCTTTGTCTACCCATATCACATGATTATCTACGTGTTTGTTTTTTTCACCTATTCCACTAAATGTTTTGCCACCATCTTTACTTACCTGTGCCCAGGTATTCATGGCATAAATTTTATTGACATCCTGGGGATCTGCAAAAATTTCATTGTAATAATTCCCTGCTGTGGCATATCCGGAGCGTTTTTCCCAACTACCACCTCTGTTAGTAGACAAATATAGTCCTTGATTTTCATTATCAGCCTCAATAATGGCATATATGTAATCTGTATTGACCGGCGAAACTGCTAAACCGATTCTACCAATATCACCTTTGGGTAAACCATTGGTTAATTTGCTCCATGTAACGCCATAATCTGTACTTTTATAAATAGCAGATTCAGGCCCCCCCCCAATATAGGTCCATTCATGCCTCCTTCTTTGATGAGCTGTTGCATAAATGATATTGGGATGATTAGCGTCAATATGCACCTCATTAAAACCTGTATTTTCACTTACAAACAATATTCTATTCCAATTCAGACCTCCATCTGTGGATTTATATATCCCTCTCTCACCACCGGCACTCCAAAGTGGGCCATAAGCTGCCACATAAATCACATTAGAATTAAGAGGGTCTATCGCAATCATACCAATATGCTCACTGTTTTTTAAACCCATATTTTTCCATGTGGCTCCACCATCTTCCGATTTATAAACCCCATCACCATAAGCTACACTGCGCTGGTTATTATTTTCTCCTGTACCTACCCAAATCACATGTTCATTCTGCGGATCCATTTTAAGGCAGCCGATTGAAAATGAACCCTGACCTTCAAAAATTGACATAAAACTTGTGCCGGCATTTTCTGTCTTCCATACACCACCACTGGCAGCTGCAATATACCACTGAGACTTATTCCTGGGATTGACAATGATATCCCCCACCCTTCCGGAAGTCACTGCAGGACCAACATTCCTGAATTTAAACCCATTCAAAAAGGAATTGAATGTTGTGTTTTCCAAAGTAGGTTTAGCATTAGGAGTTTTGTTTTTTGTTTGTGCCTCAGATAAATAGGGCGCAAAAAAGATTAAAAATATGACAGAATATTTCATGTTATTAAATTAAAAAATTCGAAAATATGATAAATTTAATTGATTTATCAAATACTTATATGTTTTTTTAGACCAAAACGGCCTTGGACTATTAGTTTTTAGCCTCACTTCTTACCAAATTCTCATACACAGCCTCATATTGAGGTAATATTAAATCAATATCAAATGTTTTGGCCTGTTTTAATGAATTTGCTTTAAAAGTCTTTAAAACTTTTTCATCCTGAAGTATTTTTAATGCATTGGTTGCCATATCTTCTACATCTCCTACATTACTGAGATAGCCAGTTACTCCCGGAATATTTACTTCCGGAATACCTCCCGAATTGGTGCTTATAACCGGAACCTCACAAGCCATAGCTTCCAAAGCAGCTAATCCAAAGCTTTCTGTTTCTGAAGTCAATAAAAACAAGTCGCAAACAGATAATATTTCTTCTATCTGCTCTTGTTTTCCCAAAAAAGTAATTTTATCACAAACCCCCGACTCACGGCATAAAAGTTCAATATTTGTTCTTTCCGGACCATCGCCAATCAATAATAGCTTTGCCGGTATTTTCTGGGCGACAATAGCAAAAACCTTAATCACATCCTCAACTCTTTTTACTTTCCTAAAATTAGATGTGTGGACTAAAATTTTTTCATTTTGAGGTGCAATAGCCTTTTTAAAGTGTTCTTTCTTTTGTTTAGCAAATCGCGAAAAATCAATAAAATTAGGAATTACATGTATGGGAATACCAATATGGAAATTGGCATAGGTATCATTTTTTAAACTTTCTGACACTGCTGTTACTGCATCTGAATGATTAATGGAATACGAAACAACCGGTTCATATGTTGGATCTTTTCCAACCAAAGTAATATCCGTGCCATGCAAAGTTGTAACAATGGGAATATGAATACCTTGTTCCGCAAGTATATTTTTAGCCATTAAAGCAGCACTGGCATGAGGAATGGCATAGTGCACGTGAAGCACTTGAAGTTTATATTGTTTAACAATATCTACAATTTTGCTGGCCAGAATTGTTTCATAAGGTACATAATCAAACAGGGGATATTTATAAATAGAAACTTCATGAAAAAAAACATTCGGATTGAAAAAATCAAGCCTGGCCGGCTGGCTATAGCTAATAAAATGCACATGATATCCTTTGGCTGCCAGGGCTTTTCCCAGTTCTGTTGCTACGACTCCGCTACCACCAAAGGTGGGATAACATACGATACCTATATTCATTTCAGTAAATCTCATTGCAAAGAAACGAATAAAAACCCAAAAGGGTTTTATTTTTAATCTCTGATTAAATTTTGCAAGATTTCATTCAGGTTTTTAATTTCCACTGGCAATTCTGTATCGGTTGTCCATTGGAAATTTCTTAATTCTTTGCCATTTCCATCTATTCGAATGAAAAAATTCATATTTCCTGACTTCATTAAATTTATGCCTTTTATCGCTTTGTCGTCAAATTTTTTTATCAAGTTTTTAAGCACATCTTTATCTATTGTTTTTAAAAACACTGTATCTTTTTTTAATGAATTGTAATGTGATAAAGTCCCCTTTCCACTTAATATGTATGTATCTGTAGCCCCTGTAAATCCCCCACTGCTTCCATAATAAACTGTAATTTTTCGCATATATTTTTCATACGCAACCAGTTTACAAGAGGTAAATGTCAAAAGTATCATATATATAAGCAAATATAATTTCTTCAGTCTCTTCATTTTTTCCAGCAAAGCTATTTATTCGCCCCTGTTTATCCTTAACATTTTATTCACCCCCCATTTTTAGTTAATTGGCCTATTATTCTGCTTTTCTTACCTATTTTTGCTTGCTAAGACGGCAAATCCTTTCTTAGTTTGTACCATAAAAAAACAAAAATGATGAATTTAAATACTGAAGAAATGATGAAAAGGCAACAAAATGGCAAAAGGTTTGCTGGCTTAATTGTGGTTGCTCTTGGAGCTGTTTTATTAGGAAAACAGTTTGGTTTGCAAATTCCGGAGTGGGTAATGAGTTGGCCTATGTTCCTTATTGTTATTGGTCTGTACATAGGTGTTAAACATCAATTCAGAAAACCATCGTGGATTATATTGTGCTTAATTGGATCTGTGTTTTTATTAGACAATATTTTGGGAGGGATATCTATTGCCCAATATTTCTGGCCTGCCATAATTATTGTTGCCGGTCTGTTTATGATATTTAGCCCGCGTAAAAAAAAATGGAATAATGAATATTGGCAACATTGGGTAGATAAAAAAAACGAGTACGAATCTAATGGAGCGGATTATATAGACGCTGTTAGCATATTTGGAGGAATTCACAAAAACATCATGTCAAAAGACTTTAAGGGCGGAGATATCTTATGCATATTTGGTGGTTCCGAGATCAATTTATCACAAGCAGAAATAAAAGGTCATTCAGTACTGGAAATTGTAAATATTTTTGGTGGGACTAAACTCATTATTCCGGCCAATTGGGAAATCAAACCTGAAATGGTTGCTATTTTAGGTGGGATTGAAGATAAGCGACTTCAAAGCACAGATATTGGTGATGGTCAGGTTGTATTAGTGATAAAAGGCACAACCATTTTTGGAGGTATAGAAATTAAAAGTTTTTAACTTCAATGGTGATGAATTTTTATCTTGTAAAAATAGTGTTCATAAGTGAAGTTCAGGGCTTTAATACCAAAAAACAGTACGAAGAAAAACTTTTGTGTCTGAAAGCGATGGATAAAAAGGATGCTTATTTAAAAACTGTCGAATATGCTCAAAAAGAAGAAATTGATTTCATAAATGCCCATCATCACAATATTCAATGGAAATTTGAAGGAGTTACATATATTTCAAAGATTAATGATATCAATCATCTGATTGAACTATATTCTGAAGTAAAAGAAGAATATTCAGATATAGATACACTTATTATAAAACAGCAGGCCAGTCGCATAAACTCACAAATATTTCAGAAACAGGAATAAATTGCCCCATGAACAAAGTACAGCCAACTCTTCGTAACTATTTTATTGTTTATTGTATCATGTGGGTGCTTTGGATGGTCTTACATTTCTTAATTTTAAAAAACAATGATATTTCAATTTTTGCAGCTACTGCTGATAGTCTTATCAGTAATATTCTATTATTTTTTTTCTGTATTGTTCTGAGTAATATACTTCGTTATTATCAACCTGGCAGAAACAGTTCTAAATATCTTCTAATTTGGTGTTTGGTGTTTTCTTTTTTTTGGTTTCTGATTACGCTGTCTGTTATACCTGTTCTTCTTAGATCTGATATACTTTTTGTCAGAATTTTTAAATCAAGTTTATTGTTAAGATTTGTTTTTGCCAATTTTTTTATTGGTGGAAGTATTTTACTGATGTGGGTGTGGCAAAATTACAAAAATCAACATGAAGAAAATCTCCGTCATTTACAATTGCTTCAACTGGTAAAGGAATCAGAATTATACAACCTCAGACAACAACTTCAACCTCATTTTTTATTTAATAGCCTTAATTCCATAAGTGCTCTAGCTGGAACACAGCCGGAAAAAGCAAGACAAATGATTCATCAATTATCAGAATTTTTGAGAGGAACCATTAAAAAAGACGAATCTTTATTGGTTCAGTTCACTGATGAATTAACAAATGCCCGCCTATATCTTGAAATTGAAAAAGTGAGATTTGGTCATAGATTGAGTGTTGATTTTAATATTGATCCGGATTGTTTGGAAATACTTATGCCACCTTTGGTTTTACAGCCAATAATCGAAAATGCAATAAAATTTGGTTTGTATGATACTCTGGAATCTGTTACAATCTATATTCGTGCTAAGGTAAAAGAAAAAAACTTATTAATAGATGTCAGTAATCCATTCGACCAAAATAATTTTTCATCCAAAAAAGGCGTTGGTTTTGGTTTGAGTTCATTAAAAAGAAGGCTTTTTTTGCTATACAATAGGTCAGATTTATTGAAAACATCGGCCGAAAGCCACATATTTACATGTCGACTTATCATACCACATATATGATCAAAGTATTAATTATTGACGACGAACCTTTGGCGAGACAACTCATTAGAGAATATTTAATATCCTATAAAGATATTAATATTGTGCAAGAATGCAGTGATGGTTTTGAAGGATTAAAAGCCATACAAAGTTTTCGCCCTAATTTAATATTTTTAGATATCCAGATGCCAAAAATAAATGGTTTTGAAATGCTGGAACTCGTAGATGAACCTCAAAAAGTTATTTTTACAACGGCATTTGATCATTATGCACTAAAAGCATTTGAGGCTAATGCTATAGATTATTTATTGAAGCCCTTTAGCAAGGATAGGTTTGATCAAGCTATAACTAAATGTTTAACCGATAATACATTGACCCAGTTATCTCAGAACCTCATTTATAATTCTAATGAATTCCAACCTGAATCAGCCTCCAGAATCGCTTTAAAAGTTAACGGTGATATAAAGGTACTCCCCACTACTGAAGTTGTTTACATGGAGGCTTACGACGATTATGTGAAGATATTTACTCTTGATATGTCTTATGTAAAGAAACAAACAATGAGTTTTTATGAAAAAACCTTGAATAAAAACCTATTTGTCCGGATACACCGATCATATATTTTAAACTTATCTTTTCTAAATAGCATTGAACAAAAAGATAAGGATTCATATCTTGCTGTGACAAAAAATGGAATTAAATTAATACTTAGCAGAACCGGCTATTCTCTTCTGAAAGAAAAACTAGGTTTATAAAATTAAAATTGTGAAAGAAACCTCACGTCATTTTCAAACATCTGACGAATATCCTTAATACCATATTTTAGCATCGTTATCCTATCTATTCCCATTCCAAATGCAAATCCTGAATATTTATCAGGATCTATTTTACAATTTAACAATACCTGTGGATCCACCATTCCGCAACCTAAAATTTCTAGCCAACCTGTACCTTTTGTTAATCTGTAATCTTCTTCGGTTTCTGTTCCTAAAAAAATATCCATTTCTGCACTGGGTTCTGTGAATGGAAAATATGAAGGTCTGAACCTGATTTCTCTTTCGCCAAAAAATTGAGAAACAAAATAATATAATGTTTGCTTCAAATCAGAAAAACTAACTTTCTCATCAATATATAGACCCTCTATTTGGTGAAAAAAACAATTAGATCTGGAAGAAACAGCTTCATTTCTATAAACTCTTCCCGGCATTAAGGCCCTTATTGGTGGTTTTGTGGTTTCCATTAATCTCACTTGTACACTACTTGTATGTGTTCTTAATGCGTAATTACCAGAAGGTTCCTTATCAACAAAAAAGGTATCTTGCATATCCCTCGCTGGATGGTTTTGTGGGAAATTAAGTGCAGAAAAATTATGCCAGTCATCTTCAATTTCTGGACCGTTTTCTACACTAAACCCTATATGTTCGAAAATTGAAATAATTTGATTTTTAACTATTGAAATGGGGTGAACAGAGCCAATTTTATAACTATTTACTGGAAGTGAAATATCTAATTTCTCTTTAGTCTCTTTAGAGTCCGAATGAAATTTATCTTTTGCTTCGTTATATTTAATTTCTATTGATTGTCTGAGTATATTCAGTTGTTTGCCTATTTCTTTCTTTTCAGCGCCTGCAATCAATTTAAATGCATCAAATAAATCATTTAATTCACCTTTTTTTGATAGAAATTTTAATCTGAATTCTTCAATGTGTTCTTTGGAACTTATTGAAAAGCCTTTTGCTTTATTTTTTAATTCTTCGATTTTTTCAATCATGGTACAAAAGTAATTAAAGTTTTAAAATGTATTTTCTTGGGTTATCAACTGTTAAAGATTAAATAATAATATTTTAAAATATATATAGTATTAATAATAGGCTGTTGATATCGTGATAAGTTTGGAAATAAGTGGTTTTATATATGGTATTTTATTTTTCTAAGAATCTTATTAACGATATTTAAGGTCCGAAAGTCCCTTATTTTATTGGTGTTTATTAAGGTTAGTTAACATGTACACATCTATGTGGATGAAATTATAATTAGTTAGACTTATTGAAGATAATTGTGGACTTATGATGTTTTTATTCACTTTTTTGAAGGGTTATTAACTAAGGTTTTATTGAATTATTGGTTCCACGTTCTAACTGAAAGTTATATTGTACATTGTTGTTAAGTATGTTGAAAAC
>Ga0123337_10007254_pt1 | contig 10370 bp, 5 predicted proteins | sample frozenSSSSmetaG_FD_89792 | JGI IMG/M metagenome (GOLD analysis project Ga0123337, IMG submission 89792) | Glacier valley bacterial and archeal communities from Borup Fiord, Nunavut, Canada, to study Microbial Dark Matter (Phase II) -... | ecosystem: Environmental > Aquatic > Freshwater > Ice >...
AAAATCTTTTTCACTTACTTGTCCTTTGAACGGCGCGTAATAATGCATTTTTTGTTCTTTTTCCTGCCATCCGTGATTTCTCCAAACGAGTACATAAGATATTTTATAGGATCCTATCGCTTTCATCAAAGTGTCTGTCCACCATTTGTCATACGGGATGGCTTCGTAACCCGTTTCTGCAAAAGCGATGATTTTATGCTGTTCTTTAGCAATTTGATCTATTATTCCAAATTGTCTTTGGCAATTTTCCACAAACGAATTGTCTTTCAAAGGGTCATTGTAAATGTATTTGTCAAAACTTAAAACATCAACATATTCGGAACCTGGATAGTATTCTAAGAAATCTTCTTTTGAACTAAAATCAGCGGTATTGTATACATAAATTAAATTATGAACACCTTTCTTTTGTAGATAATCAATAGTAAATTTCCATAGCGTTTTAAACTCTTCAGGACTTCCGTTATTCTTGCACCACCAAAACCAAGTTCCAGTAAGTTCATGAAACGGACGATACAACATTGGGATTAAATTCCCTTTTTTATCCTTTAAAGTTAGCATGTATTTTGCAGCTTCATCCAACCAAGCTTTGTATTTTTCATGACTTACACCTCCAGGTAAGGCCGATGTCAATGATTTTGGAGTGCTGTCCCAAGCATTTTTTCCAGTAAGAGGATTGTCAAAGTGCCAACTCATTGTAATTACACCTCCTCTGTTGTATCCGTCAATGATGTATTGCCTCATTTTGTCAAAAGGAATCCCGTCAATGTTTTTGTCCGATTTGGTTTCTAGGCCACCCAAATCCCAACCATAAACGGCAGGATAGTCACCGACAACATCTTTTACATCGCTTCTGCCTTCCTCATATTTCCAGTTTACACCATAGGCTAGGTCATCTTGATGGCCAAACAATATTCCTTTATTGCTCGTTTTGCATAGATTTTTGTACAATTGAATGGTTAATTTTGTTGCTTTTTTATCAGATAATGATGATTTAGTATCACTGGTCTGAGAATGAGACAAGCAAAATGTACTAAAAGTGAAGAAAAAGGATAGTATATAGGTTGTTTTTGTCATATTTATGGAAATGAGTTTTAATTAGCTTAAATTAATATTTAATCAAATTTAAATTGAGTGTCAAACAGTTAAAATCCGAAAGTTATAATTTTCTATTTTTATTAATTTTTTATCAAAATGTTAAAAAAAGAACCTCTTTAAAATGATTTGTATTTTTTGTGGCTATTTTTATATGCAAAAATAAAATTTCATTTTTCAAAGATATAGTAATAACATGTTTTGAATTAATATTATTTTATCAATTTTATATCTTATTATTGCAAATAAAAAAATGAATTATGAGCGCTTTTAAAAATTTTCATAGAGAGATAGTTCCTCTTGCTGCACAAGATAGTTTTTTGGTTTTTGATAGAGTGAAAGATGAATTTGATTATCCAGTGCATTATCATCCGGAGTTTGAAATCAATTTTATACTGAACGGAAAAGGAGTGAAACGTGTGGTAGGTGACAATATAGAAGAGATTGATGATATTGAGTTGGTATTGGTTGGACCCAATTTATACCATGGTTGGGAGTTGAATAAATGCAAGAACAAGGAAATTCACGAGATAACAATTCAGTTTCACAATGATCTTTTTCATGAATTTTTGTTATCCAGACGAATAATGACACCTATAAAAGAAATGTTTAATCGTTCTGTACATGGTATTTTATTTTCAAATCAGGTTGCTGAATTGCTCACTCCGCGGTTGATAAAGATATCCAAGTTGGATGGGATGGATTATTTTCTGGAAATCATATCGATACTCTATGATCTTGCCAACTCCCGTAATCAAAGGCTTTTGTCGACTTTTACAGTCGAAAATGACACTTTTGAAGAGTATGATAAGATGAAATTAATATACGATTATATTCAAAAGAATTTCGCCGAAAAACTATCATTGGAAGAAGTGGCTGGGGTGGCTAATATGACTACGATTTCTTTTAATAGATTTATAAAAAAACGAACTGGCAAGACATTTGTCAATTATATTAATGACATTCGAATTGGGTATGCAGCCAGATGGCTTGTGGAGAAAGACCTTAGTATCTCTGAGGTGGCGTTCAAATCTGGATTTAATAACATAGCCAATTTCAATAGAAGTTTTAAAGCTTTCAAGAAATGCACTCCCAGTCAATACCGTGACGATTTTTCGGGATTAAAGAGAATTCTGTAACAATCATTTAATTTTCTGTTAAAAATGCTCCTTGAAGAAGTTTTAAAAGGAGCATTTTTGTTTTTATAATTAAGTATATGATATATATTATAGCTAATAAGTATTAATAATTTAAAAAATTACACCTATAATTTTGTTATGTGTAATTTAATTTTTCATTTTGAAAAAATATTATCATTAAATGATATAATACTATTAATTTAATGTTAGCTACTGTTATAAATTTGTTAATTATAAATCATATTTATTAATACCAATAATAATCGACGAATTACCCTTTCGGAAATTATTAAACTTAACTAACAAATTTTTATTATGAAAAAATTATTGTCTAATTTAAATCATTGGAAAGTCGATACTATATCGATTTCACTGATATTTTTTTTATTAACCAGTAGCTTTGTTTTTGCTCAAACAAAAATACAAGGTACAGTTAAAGATGTCTCTGGCATGCCTTTGCCAGGAGTAAATATCTCGGTTTCAGGAACAAAGAAAACTGTTTCATCGGATTATGATGGAAAGTATTCGGTAGAAGCACCATCAGATGCTACATTGACGTTTTCTGAAGTTGGTTTTACCACTCGAATCATCCCGGTGAATGGGCAAACTAAAATTAATGTTATTTTACAAATTAGTTCGGAGGATTTACGAGAAGTTGTTGTCAATATAGGGTATAGAACACAAAAGAAAAAGGATTTAACAGGTGCGGTTTCTACGGTTAAGGCTAAGGATTTTGCTGATACACCTCAAGTAAGTGTTGACGGATTATTGCAAGGTAGAGCTGCAGGGGTTATAGTTACGAATAACTCTGGTCAGCCTGGAGGGAGTGTTTCAGTTAAAATACGTGGTATAACTTCGTTGAGCGGTACAAATGAACCTCTTTATATTGTTGATGGTATTCCTATCTCTGGAGATGCAACAAGTAGAGCAACAGGAGGAACTATTGTAAGAGGTTATGTAGGTGGAAATTCAGGTAGTGTTGCAACAAGCCCACTCAACTTGATCAATCCAAATGACATTGAGACAATGGATATTTTGAAAGATGCTTCAGCAACAGCTATTTATGGATCAAGAGGGGCGAATGGCGTTGTTATTATTACGACAAAATCGGGTAAGAAAGGAACAGGTAAATTGACGTATGATACTTTTCTGTCTACGCAAAATGTTACGCATTTACTTAAAACTATGGATTTAAAACAATATGCAATTCAGCAAAATGCATTGGCAAATGTCTATAATGTACAGCCAAGATCTGAATTTGCTGTGCCAGATGTATTGGGCGCTGGGACCAATTGGCAAGATGAAATTTATAAAACAGCCATTATGAAAAGCCACCAATTATCATTCTCTGGAGCTAAAGATGGTAATACATATTATCTTTCTGGTGGATATCTTGATCAAGAAGGAATTGTTGTAGGTTCGGCTTTTAAAAGATATAACTTTGATGTGAAATTAGAGTCAAAAGTAAAAGATTGGTTGACAATGGGAGCTAATGCTGCGATGGGTATTTCTGATGAAGATATTACTTTGAATGGGGATAGTAATGGTATTATTAGTTCTACGATTTTATCCACACCAGATGTAGCTGTAAGAAATCTAGATGGAACTTATGCTGGACCTCCAAAAGACGGTTCTCAAGGTTCTTGGATAAATCCAGTAGCTTCAGCTTTGATGAATACAAACAATTTGATTAAGAAAAGTTTCTCGGGTAATTTTTATTCTACTTTTAGGTTAGCAAAAGGATTAGAATATCGTTTTGATTTAGGGGGAAGTAACATAATTTCAGATTTTGAAGCTTTTCAGCCTACTTATACTTGGGGTGTTGCAGTAAATAAAGTCAATTCACTTCAAAAAAGAAGTAATTCGTGGTATGGTCTTAACGTAAAAAATGTTATTAGTTATAAATTGGCTACGGATAGTCATAAATTTAGTTTTTTAGCAGGTCAAGAAGCAAATGACTCTCATTATCATGGAAACGAACAAACTATTGCTGGATTATTGAGTAATGATATTCATTCTATTAATTTGGGAGATCAAAATACTTTGACAGCTAGCGAGTATAAAGGAAGTTCAGCATTGTACTCTTTCTTTGGAGCTTTCAATTATGATTTTGGAGACAGATATGGTTTATCATTGACTATGAGAGCAGACGGTAGTTCAAATTTTGCTGCCGAGAATAGATGGGGATATTTCCCTTCTTATGCAGGATATTGGAAATTGTCTAATGAGCCCTTTATGGCTGGTGCGAAACCATATATTGATAATATAAAAATAAGACTTGGTTATGGAGAGTCTGGTAATCAAAACACTACAGGAACTTACAATTCCAATATTAGAGCTATTAAATCTGCACTTGGTAATTTTTATACAGCAGCAAATATTGCTAATCCTGATTTAAAATGGGAAACTTCAGAACAAACAAATTTAGGTTTGGACTTTGATTTGTTTAATTCCAAACTTGCTGCAACAATTGAGTTGTATAGAAAACAATCCAGTGGCTTCTTGTTTGCTTTGCCTTTACCTTCTTATATTACAGGATTGGAGGGATATCAAGGAGGTCTAGAGCCACCTCAAGTGAATTTGGGGAGTATGAGAAATCAAGGTATAGATGCAACACTGACCTATACAAACAAATTTACTCAAGACTTTTCTTGGAATTCAACGGTTATTTTTACTAAAAATCAAAATGAATTGATGAGTCTTCAAGGTAATTTTGATTTGACTAAAGACGCAGGTGTTAATGGTTATACTCAAAAAACAGTTACAAAAACCATTGTTGGTCAAGCTGTGGGACAATTTTACGGCTATGAAACAGTAGGTATTATACGTACAGAAGAACAATTAGCAAATGCACCAATTCCTTTTACTGGAAATAAAGCTGTTAAAAGTGTACTAGGGGATGTAGAATATGTAGATCAAAATAAAGATGGTTTAATAGACGAAAAAGATTTAACTTTTATAGGGAATCCACATCCAGATTTTACTTATGGTTTTAATAATACCTTTAAATATAAGAATTTTGATTTCGGTATTTTTCTACAAGGTTCTCAAGGGAATGATGTAATGAATTTGACAAGAAGAGCAGCTACAAAAAATCAAAAACTTTACGAAAATCAATTAGCTGAAGCAATTGATTTCTGGACAGTTGATAATGTAAATGCAAAATATCCAAGACCTGACGGTGGCGATGGACATCCAAATATTGCAATATCTGATAGATATGTAGAAGACGGGTCTATCTTAAGAGTACAAGAGGTGAAATTTGCATATTCATTACCTTCAGATATTATTTCCAAAGCTTACCTTACAAAGTTGCGATTCTATGCATCTGTGCAAAATTTATATACGTTTACAAAATACACAGGTTATGATCCAGAAGTGGGTTCATATAATCAAGATCCTTTGTTAGCGGGGATTGACTCAGGACGTTATCCTACAAATAGGACTATAACTTTTGGTATGAATGTTGAATTTTAATTATTACAATTATGAAAAAATATATGATAAATTTTAAAAGCCTACTGGTTCTAGTCGTGTTTGTATTGACGGCTACAGCATGTAATGATGAATTTTTAGATCGTTCTTCAGAAGATGGATATACAAGTGATGCGTTTTACAGTTCAGACGAACAAGTTGCCGCTACCACTTATGGAATGTACGGAAGAATGTGGGCGCCATTTTATACTAAATGTTTTTATGCCCTAACAGAATTGTCTTCTGGAAATTGTTGGGGAAATGCAGATGGTAATGAAGTGATTCAATTTAAATTGACAGCAGATAGTTACATTTTATCAGATCCTTGGAGATCTTGTTTTGGGGTAGTTGCTCAAGCAAATAGTTTGATAAACGACTTGCAGAAAAATGCAAAATCTACTGTAAGTCCAGCAGTTGTAAAAAGCACAATTGCAGAAGCTCATTTTTTTAGAGCAATTTCTTATTTTTATTTGGTTCGTTTATTTGGACCAGTGCCTATTATTGAAGATAATTTGGCTCTTGCCAAAGATCCTTATGTGAATACCAATAGAGTTGAGGATGTGTATACATTTATTTTGAATGATTTGAAATATGCTGAAGCAAACCTTCCAGTAAAAATAAGATCAAGAACTCCTGGACTGACCAATGTAGGTGTTTCTCAAGGGTCTGCAGAAGCGTTTTTAGCTAAAGTTTATCTGTATCAAAAAGACTATGCCAATGCAAAATTAATGGCTGAGAAAGTGATTAATTCTGGAGAATTTGGTCTTTTGCCAAAATATAGCGACTTGTTTTTGACTAGCAAAAACAACAATGAAGAATCTATTTATTCTTGGCAATGGGCTGGAGCATCTGTAAACGAGTATCAAGCAGGAAATTTTTCAAACATTCAGTATGGTTTGGATATCTTGAATGACCGTGCCTCTTATGGTGCAACTTATGTTCCTACAAATGATATTCAAAATGCATTTGAGCAGAATGATTTAAGAAGACAAGAATCCTATATGATATACGGAGATTATTATCCTAATTTAAAAGGGGATGGTAAAGTTGGATTTCTTCTTGATAAAGCATTATATCCAAATGTTTTAGATGGAACTGGAGCTGCTGTGAAAAAATATGTTGTGGGACAGGAAACTGGAGAAACAGGCGCACCAGATGGTTGGGGAGGTATGAGTAACTGTAACTATATTATGCGTTATGCAGATGTATTATTGATTCATGCAGAAGCAATAATGGGTAGTGCTGCAGAAACAAATGATCCAGTTGCCAAAATTTCATTTAATAAAGTACGTGAAAGAGCAGGATTACCAGCTTTAGATGTTAATACGCCTATAACACACAAAGGTTTGATTCACGAACGTAGAGTAGAATTTGCTTTTGAAGGTGATTATTGGTTTGATTTGGGAAGAATCCCTCGTTCAGAAGCAATTGCTTTAATTTCTGAGCAAGATAGAGGAGCAGATTACGAAGGGGTTAAACATTATACTCCAGTTGAAACAGATTTTATTTTTCCTAAACCAGCGATTGATGTTAGAAAAAATCCAAAATTAAAAGAGGCTCCAGTTCCTTACGTTTTTAAATAAAAAAATAATAAGATATGAAAAATTTAAATAAATATGTATTATTGAAGATTTGTATTATAGCTTCAATATCGGCACTCTTTTTCTCTTCTTGTACACAAGATGACAATAGTAATTCTACAGTTATGAGTGTTACGAGCATTAGTAAGTCAGTAGTTGATGATCCTTTAGTTGATGGAGATAGACAAGTTGACGTACTTACGGATGAGGTTAATGCAGGGAATATGTACATCGTTAGAGGTACAGGTCTTGGAACACTTAAGTCAATATCATTCAATGGTATGGAGTCTTCTTTTAATTCTACTTTGGTTACAGATAATGCTATTATTGTAACAGTAGATAAAAACACTCCTTATTATAATGAGCAAGATGAGATGAAAATTGTTACTGGTTTGGGAACTTTGGTATATCATATTAAAGTTAGACCTCCATATCCAACAATCAAAGGATTTCCAATTAATGCAGTACCGGGGGATATCATTACCATTACTGGAGACTTCTTTTTACATCCGGTTGTTAATTTTGGCACAACAGTCGTTGAACCAATTTCTGCTTCTCTTACTGAAATAAAAGTACAAGTACCTGACGGTAATTATCATCAAAATCTTTCTGTTACAAACGTATCAGGAACTACTGTTGCAGGGCAGGCTTTTGGAACTGCTATTTATGATGATACATTTACGAATCTTCTTCTTTCTAGTAGTCCTTGGAATGCTGATGATGTTTATATCAAAGATTATGATAAAGATGCTAGTCAAGGGACTAAATGTATTTCTTGGAAAGCTGGTAAATGGAACGGACTCTATTTTGGAATAGATAAAAGTCAAGTAGATGTAACTCAATTTAGTGGTATTAGAATTGCTATGAAAGGAGAGAAAAAAGGTACTGTAAATGCTGTAATAAATGGTAATTGGGGGAAGTCATATAGCATTACTTTAACAACAGATTGGAAATATTTTGAAATCCCTTTTAGTGCCGTCGGAGATCCAACTGAATTAGATAAAATTGAGATTCAAGAATCATCAAATGTAGATGGTGGAAATAAAATATTTATAGATGATTTAGGGCTAGTATTAAAAAAATAAAACAGACTGTTAATAAGGATTCACAATTCGAATTGTGAATTCTTACTTAAGTTTTTTTGAGGAGTCAAACACTTATTCAGAATATATTTGGGATAGAATCCTCTTGGAAGTTTTATTCAAAACAATTTTTAAAAAATAACGTATGAAAATATTACATAAAATTAAACAAATCGCAATTTTTGCGATTTTGATTGCAACTGCATCATCATGCGATGATACAATTGAAGATATTGGAAAGGGAACGCAAAATTATACCGATGTTTTTTCACTAGTAAAAAACAATACCAATTTGACTATTTTTAATAAAGCTATAGAATTATCAAATTTAGGACCTACATTGAATAATACTGAAAACTACACTTATTTTGCTCCAAATGATGTGGCATTTGAAGCGTTTTTGGTAAAAAATGGCTATGTAAACAGTTTGGGTTATCCTGATATTACTTTGGTTCCTGTTGATAAATTGAAGGAAATTGTTTTAAGTCACATTGTAAAAGGAGTAAAGAAAAGAATTGCGCATTTAGCAACCGTTGATGCGGATTATTTAGAAACGGGACAATTGACAACAATGGCCAATCCTCTTAATCCAGATTTGTATTTATTGGATGTCAATGTAACAGCCGATATACTTAAAGTTAATGGGTCTAATAAAGCTGCGGCTGTTCAAGATATTTATGGCTCAAACGGTTTTTTACATCTTCTTGATAATGTTATTTCATTATTTCCACCTGCGCCAATTATTAGTGGTGTTTCTCAGGCATTTGCTTCTCCGGGAGACGTAATTACTCTTACCGGTATGCATTTTGTAAATGTAAGATCGGTAAAATTTGGTGATGAAGTAGCAATTGTTGTTGGAACACCAACGAATACCTCAATGAATGTTGAGGTTCCAGCAAATTTCGGTTCTTATGCATTGATTACTGTTACTACTGAGTTTGGAACTTCTGCTCCAGCAACAATAGGGGTTAAGTATTTATTGTATGGAGATGATTTTTCAGGTTCAGCTACTCCTAGTTGGACTGGTGGTTGGTCAGGAACTCAAGATTTTCAAAGTACTGAAGTGGTAAGTAGAGGTACCTATTCTATCAAAAGAGAAAATACTGGTGCTTGGGGTGCTCTTGAGATTGGATTTAATCCCTTGAAAGCGGCTGATTATCAATTGCTGAAACTTTCAATTTATTCAACGGTTTCTAAAAGAGTTTTATTTTCAATTGCCGGTCAAGATGATGCAAATGGAATTGCAATTGATATAAAAGCAGGTGAATGGAATAATATCTCAATACCATTCACAAGTCTTCATACAGAAAAACTCATTGATGGACAATTTAAATCTTTGTTTATGAAGGAGTATTCGGGAGAAAAAGGTATAGTTTATCTTGATGATATTGGTTTCTTGTAGGTTTAAGTTTATTTGAGTTAGTTTAAGATATTCCCTAATCGCAAGATTGGGGAATTCTTTGTTTTAGGACTAGTTACATTTTTCTTTTTTGCCGTTTTTTAAGCATATTTTGAGAAAAAAGTATCACTATCTTTAGTTTCTATTGATTAAACTTGTGAGTTGAACTATTCATTGGTTTACTAAATATTACAAAATGAAAAACACCAATACAATTCCTTTTCTACTTTTTATATCCTTTAGTTTTTGCTTTTCTGTTTTCGCACAATCGGCTTCAAATAGCAGGAATCGGGAGCATATTTCCATAGATAAAAATTGGAAATTTGCTTTTGGTCATCCTTTCGATACAGCCAAAGATTTTAATACAGGAACAGGATATTTCTCTTATTTGGCCAAAACTACTTATGGAGATGGAGCAGCCGCTTCAGATTTTGATGATCGCTCATGGCGAAAATTGGATTTGCCACATGATTGGGCAGTGGAGCAAGGTTTTAGCGAAAAAGCCAGTTACAGCCACGGATTCAAAAATATAGGAAGACCGTTTCCCGAAGCCAGCATTGGTTGGTATCGCAAAAAAATAACTATTCCGCAAGAAGATTTGGGG
>Ga0123337_10007255_pt1 | contig 10370 bp, 6 predicted proteins | sample frozenSSSSmetaG_FD_89792 | JGI IMG/M metagenome (GOLD analysis project Ga0123337, IMG submission 89792) | Glacier valley bacterial and archeal communities from Borup Fiord, Nunavut, Canada, to study Microbial Dark Matter (Phase II) -... | ecosystem: Environmental > Aquatic > Freshwater > Ice >...
AAGCGATGCATTCATAGCCGTTGCTAATCTTGGAGCCAATGATTTGCCTTCATAGGTATTTGCCAGCACCACATGCTGAACGCTTTCAGCAGTCAAAGCTTTCACAACGGCAGAGGTGTAAGTCTGCGCATCAAAAGCAGGAATGCCTTCAATAACTATCAATTTATTTACACCGTATTTAGCCAGCTTTTCTGCTTCACCTTCATTTGGTTTGCCAATGCAAACCGCTATCACCTGACCATTGCTGATTTGTGATGCGTATGATGCGGCTTCGAGTACAGATTTTTTAAATATCCCTTCTGAGTTTTCTGCGTATATTCCCGTCATGTTATGCGATTATTTTTGCTTCGTTTTTAAGTATATCAATTAATTGTCCTGCATTGTTGGCGTCTATCAACCTGACAGCCTGTTTAGGTGCCGGGCTTTCAAACTGTTTATAACTGCTGCTGTATTCTATAGCAACCGGTTCTACTACTGACAGGGGTTTTGTTCTGGCGGCCATAATACCTTTCATATTGGGAATCCTAGGTTCACAAAGGTCTTTTTGAGCACTGGCAACTACTGGCAAACTGCTTTCCACTATTTGTCTTCCACCGTCAATATCCCTTTCAAAATGGGCCTTGCCATCTTGAATATCAATTTTAGTGCAGACATTCACAGAAGGCCATGACAGGAATTCTCCCAATAAACCACACATTTGTCCACCGTTATAATCAATACTTTCTCTTCCGGTCAATACCATATCATAACCATTGGTTTTAATGATATGCGCCAGTTGTTCCGCAACAAACTGACCGTCTATAGGTTCTGCGTTAATTCTGATAGCATCTGTCGCACCGATGGCAAGCGCTTTCCTGATAACGGCGTCCGCATCAGCAAGGCCTACGTTGGCAACAGTAACGGTTCCACCGTTTTTTTCGGTAAGTTCTATGGCTTTTGTTAAAGACAATTCATCATATGGATTGATAATGAACTGAACACCTTGTGAATTAAATCTGGTGTTATTGTCTGAAAAGGTAATTTTTGTAGTGGTATCGGGCACCACGCTCATGCACACTAAAATTTTCATCAAGCTAAAAAAATATTTTGCAAAATTAAGTATAAAATGTGCTAAGAAAAAATGAGTTTTGCAAAGAATTTAAAAATTGCTCAATTGTAATGGAGAGACTTGAAAGCCTGAATAAAATGTTGGAATCAAATCCTGATGATCTCTTCCTGCATTACGCCTTGGCGATGGAATATCTCTCTGCTGAGGAGGACATATTAGCCGCAGAAAAACTTGAGTGGATCAAATCAAACGCTCCTGAATATCTTGCGCTGTATTATCAATTGGCCAAATTATACGAAAAAATGAATGAACAGGAAAAAGCGATTACCATTTATGAGCTCGGAATAGAGGTGGCCAAGCAACAAAAGGAAACAAAAACCATGAATGAATTGCGAAGCGCTTTGGAAGAATTAATATTTTAAAATGAACTACGAAACTAGAAATCCCAATTATCAACAAACAATTCAAGCCAAATTTGACAAGAATGTATTTTCGCACCATATCGGTTTTACACTTTCACACATAGCACCGGGAATTGTTGAAGGGGAGTTAATCATCAAAGAGATGCATTTGCAACAGAGCGGTATTGTGCATGGTGGAGTGACTTCTACTATAGCGGATATCGTGATGGGTTTTTCTGCTTATACACTGGTTGGTGAAGGGGAGGGTACTGTAACATCCGACCTTAAAATCGCATATCTAAGACCCGGAAACGGGCAAAAACTACTGGCAAGAGGCAGAGTAATTAAGCCGGGCAGGCTATTGTATTATTGCGAAGCCGATATCATCAGTGTCGATGAACTCGGTTCTGAAACACTGATTGCCAGAGGATATGCAACCATGTGTGCAGTGAAGATAGGGAAATAATGATCTTTGAGTCTGGGGTAAATTTAACAATAACATCAAAACTAACTGTGTGTAAAAGTGACCTATTAATACAATAAAGTCACAGTACCCTTAAACCGGAAGGGTCGATTGTATTCGTCGTAAACTGTAATCAGATATCCATAAACTCCCTGACGGTATTCACCTTTGTATTTTCCATCCCAGAAAAGTATTTTATCTGTTTCAAAAACAATTTCCCCCCAGTGATTAAAGAGTACCATTTCGAATTTTTGATAACGCCCTGAAATCACCGGGCCGAAACTTTCATTGGTATTGTCATCATTAGGAGAAAACGCGTTGGGTACAAACACAGTAAACTCACAATTGGTAATCACATGAAAGTCGAGTGTATCCTTGCAACCAAACGTATCTAAGCGAGCTACCGGATAATTGCCATAGTTGTGAATGAGCAACTGGCGCTGATTTTCCTGCTGTTGATACCAATTATATGCTCTGGCTTCACCTGCATTAAGAAACATTGAAAAAGTGAGTTTTTCATCGCAATAAAAGGAATCTATTCTGCGGCCAGCAAAAGGAAAGATAGTCACCACTGCAGAATCCTGCACCAAACATGCACTTCGCTGCACTTTTAAGACTTGTTGAATAGGGCCGGTCATATGCAATGTATCTTTATTGGGTTCTTTATATAAAATCTTAAAATTAGAACCATAAGGATTTTTAAATGGTAAATCATCAAACTTGCAGACTGTGGTGTCTCGCAATAAATTGGTATTGAGTTTTTCCAAGGTGAGACTAGCCGTATATGACAAGCTTCTGCACTTTGAAAAGTCCCCGCTTAATTTATACTGTCCGCTTTTATTGGCAGTAATTGCAGCCAAAGTGTCGCCTGTATTCCATTTCAGATGATATAATGAATCTTTCGTTCGGATATAGGTCAGGTTTTTCGACATGACATTACAAGCATAGATGTTTTCAGATTGACTTAAGATACGCGGGCCTTGTTCAATGGAAATATTCATAGAGTCCAGATAACCGCATTGTTTATCATAATAATAAACCATGTAAAGACCACTTTTTTGAATGGTATACGATTCGCCTGGCTGAAGATTCACATTCTCATATGTGCCATTATTTAACCAGTACATATATAATCCATAATTACTGTCTGTGTTCTTCATCACATAAGGATTCCAACTGCAGACCGCACTATCGCGAAATCGATTCAGTGATCTTTTTACGATTACCGAAAAGCTATCTTTAAAATGGCAATTGTCACTTTCGCCATCCAGATAAAATTTGGTCTCTGTCATATAGTTTTGACTATATTGAGGTTTTCTGCCTAATATATTATTTGGATAGGTATACCAGGCGTAATTTAATCTTCCCTGATAATTGGTGTTCAACGCCAGTCTCAGCGTATCCCTGCAAAGATAAAAAGGCTGTCCATCAATTCTGAATGTGTAAATACTTGTATCTTTTTTGTAGTCAAGCAGAAAAGTGTCCCTGATATTTTCGGCTGTATTTAAAACAATAAGTTTAAAGTTATTGACAGGTAAAATACCGGGGCTGTTTCTAAATAACAAAGGGTTTGTTTCCGTACTAAAAATTTTGTCATTCAGATACCATGTATAGTCCATGTCATCTCCCTTAGTGGAAAGATTTCTGAAAATAATACTGTCATTGGTATGGCAACCGCCTCTGAAATCAAATTGTGCAATGGGGTACTTAAAATCATATGGTTTGCATGGTGCTTTACTCGCATCGATAATGGTAACTTCAAAATTGAGTTCTTCACTTATTTTAGCATCACAAATGGCCTGGATATAGTAGATACCTTGACCCATACAACTCAAGGTGAAATAAGCATACCGATCGCCTTGTTTTGCAATTCTGGTCATGGCTTTACAAGTGCCGCCATACACATGATAACGCAATAAACCCTTGCCGTTGATATTCCTGACCTTCAGGTCGAATTTATCGAGCTTCTCAACCTGTATGGCAAACCAAGTGGATTTGATATTAGGATTCACATCTTCTTCAAAAATTGACTGTCCATAAGTATGGCAAGCATTATCAGCCTTGAGCTTGTATTTTCCGGCCTTGTTATACTGGCCTGTCACACCGCTGTTGCACTGATCTCCATTGATAGGATGTGATTCGGAATTACCGGAAACTTCAATGGCAAAATCATTGACATAACTCATTTCGTAACTGTTGTTGGAACCTACAGCATGATAAACCAGCACAAAATATCGGTTGTCTTTGCAACTTGTATTTGTAAATTTTATATAAGGATTACTATTGTTAATGGCCTCGTATAAAACCGGTTCCATGCCAAGTAAAGTACTGTCAAAATTATCAGCCAACACATCCTTAAAATCTTTATGGAAAGTACCTTTGTATTTTAAGACATAACAATAATAATCTTGCCCATTGTAATAATAACTTGGGAAGTTTTTAAGTTTAATACTGATATTGGAACTTCCGGCACAAGTAAAAGTGTACCACAGATTTTGTTTGTTTAATTTTGTTTTTTTGTGATTAAGTGTATCAGGAAAAGGAATTGCGGAAGTAGTGCCGGGGGCATTAGGTGATAAAGCAGGAGAAGGATCGCTTACAAAACCATTGGTATGGCAGGTGATGGGTGAATAAGCTGAGAGTATTGTATCTCCTGAAACATCACCCAAATCAAAAGAATGGTCGGCAAAATCATTAGGAGAGGCCCTATGTTTGGTGAAATTAAGGTAATACCCATACATAGAGTTTTGCTGGTTAAAAATTATCAGTGTATAATATTTTTTACCCTGTAAATTGCAAATCATTCTGCCATTATTGCATGGGTCAATAATATTGTTAGAGTCTTTAACGACACCCGGATTTGTCAATACATTGCCTTGATATAATTCATACCCAGATGTGGCAATATACATACTTGCATTTTCTCCGAGGTAAAAGGTATAATAATGATAAGTGGAGTAGGGTGTCAGATTGTATTTGTCCTTACAACTTACGGCAGGTGTAAAAATGCTTCGGCTTGCGCAAAAATTGCACGACAACAGACCATAACTATAGTTATACGTAAAATTGGGCCCAATGGTATCAAAAACATCTTTACCGTGATTTATAGGGATGGCAAACTGGGGTTCAATATTATTGTAAGAAGGGCAAATCGGAATTGGCCGAATATAAATCTGATTATTTTTGACCTGACAAGGTAATAATTTATCGTATTGAGGTCTGAAACCATTCCATACCAGAATGGTGTAATACCCTTTGCTCATATAAAAACATTTTTCATGGCCGCCGCTGTATTCAGCCATATCAGCGGTATTGCGGTAATATCTACTATAATCCAAGGTTGGAATAGCGGCCGCAGTTCCATTACTGATTTGACCCCTAAAAATATGCAGGTAACCGTTGTCAGCCACCCGATTATTAGGAATGCCGATGTCTATATCTCCGCCTTCGGAGATAAATATTTCCCTGTAAATAAAACCACCTCTGAAAGTTATATTGCTAATGGTAATACTTGTATCCTGCACCCGGAAACTGGAAATCTCAGAGTCGATGCTTCCTCTGTCGCTTGGTTTGTAATCCGGTAGCTTTTCAGGTGCAGAAGGGTAGGTGTAAAGGGGTAATAAGGGGCTGACCTCTAGTTGAAGATCAAGGCTGGAATATGTTCCAAATTTTGTAGAAGCTATGACAAGTGTATAGGTTCCTTTTTGAATACAATGCGTCATGGAAGTATATCGATTGGTTGTGGAATCCGCAAGCAATTTTAACTGACAGGTATTTCTGATATCGCCTTCATATAAGGCAAAATAAAAAAACTCCTCGTTACCAATTCGATTTTGGATGAACAATAAACCGTCTTCAGGAACATTGATTATCATATACCCGGCTCGCCCAAAAGTATCCGTTACAAATTGGTTGTAATTATATCGGTCCCTGTGTTTTTTAATAAATGCTTTCGGAATCACATTTTTGCAGGCATGGTTAGCAAGTAAACTCTCGCAATTATGAAAATGTTTGAGGCTACTTTGACGGGTATTTGGAATCAAGGTCATCACCTCGTTGGTATTAGGTGTATTCCATGGATCTACGTTAAATTTACCAGAGTAAAAACTTACACTGAGTTCTCTGGCTTCAGAACTTACCACGAGTTGTATATAATATTTTCGGGCCGTATTAAAACCCGGGCAAAGTTCAGAGATAATAGTGCCTCCTTGTAGAAAGCTTTGAAAGGGTTTATTGCTGTATATGGAATCAGGATGAATATTGTCGTAAAATATTCTGTATTTAATGGTTTGGCTCCCATAAATATTCAAACTAGATTCCTCAGAATTAGGTTCTACAAATACAGTAAACCAAATGCTTTTGCTAAAACTGCTGTCAGCGAGTTGCGCCGCCTCTACCTCATCAACAGATGCACATTCCATGCTGAATTGTTTGTATACGTTTCGGTATAACTGAAATATACCGGCAATATGGTCATAGGTTTCCGCATAAGGTTTACCAATTTCCAAATCCAGCCAGATATCGCCTTTTGCCTTTTGTTTGCAACCAATCTGTACCATATACCAACCTTGTGTCAGGCATGCATTTCCGGAAGTTCCAAACTTATTCAGAGGAGTAAGCTGATTGGCAAAATCAGAAAGTGTGTAGGAACAACCATTGATTTTATAAATATTAAAACCGGAAAATATCTGAGGGATGGCGCTATCTTCCTGAGTGAGTTGAATACCCACATTGCGTGTGGTCGGAAGATAAAATTTATACCAGACTGTTTTGACACAATTGCCGTTTTCTTCTAGTTCTTCGGCACAATGTTCACCTAATTGACGGGTAGCTTTGGATACATTGGTTTTGGCTGAAGAAATGGTGTCAAAAGCAAATCCGGCGTTTGGAATAATAATTTCAAGCGCATTTTCACAATTGTCATTGGGCGGCGCTTGTGCCCTCACTTCATGGCAAAGCAAGAAGAGGAAAATCCATGAAATATAGGAAATAAGTCTTGTCACAAAGGCATGAAAGTATTCAAATATACTGTTTTTAAGGGATTGTCAAACTATTTTTTTAAATAAATGACAAAAGAATGAATATTTCAAAAATTGAAAAGGTACCTACCGAAAAATGAAGGATTCATCAAGATATCACCTCACCATTTGCTCACCAGTGGTATCACCCTTCCTCTACCAAAGGCTTTAGATGTTACACGCAAAATAGGAGGGGCTTGAAACCGTTTGTATTCATTATTATTGACCATGCGTATGGTTCTTTCCACCGTGTTTTTATCAAATCCTTTCTCGATGATGGCTTCAGCACCTAAACGACCTTCAATGTATAATTCAAGAATACCATCCAGTATGGCATAATCAGGTAAACTGTCACTGTCTTTTTGGTTGGGTCTTAATTCAGCACTGGGAGCCTTACTTATAATCTCTTGAGGAATAATTTCACCGTTTCTGTTGATGTATTGGGCAAGTTTAAATACATCGGTTTTATACACATCACCCATCACACTCAAACTACCGCACATATCCCCGTATAAAGTGGTGTAACCCACCGACATTTCACTTTTATTACTGGTATTTAACAGGATATTGCCAAATTTGTTGCTGATAGCCATCAACAATACCGCGCGACTTCTGGCCTGAATATTTTCTTCCGCAGTATTAAACGCAAGTCCTTTAAAAAGAGGCTGCAAGGCTTGGTCAAAACGGTTAAAAATATCTTCTATCGGAATAATTTGGTGGGGATTCCCAAGTGTCTCTGATAGCTTTTTTGCATCGTTAATACTGCCTTCACTGCTAAAGTGCGATGGCATTAAAACCGCCAGAATATTTTCTGTTCCAATGGCTTCACTTGCTAAAGCCTGAACTACTGCAGAATCAATTCCACCGGAAGAACCCAGAACGGCTTTACTGAATCCCATCTTTTTAAAATAATCACGAAGTCCAAATACGAGCGCATTGTGCAATAATTCAATCTCTGTTTTGGATGCCTGAATGTCTTGCTTTTTGTTTTCCTCGGTATCAAATACAACAATTGATTCTTCAAAAGAAGGTAATTGTAGAGCAATGCTTCCATCAGCGTTTAAAACCAATGAATTTCCGTCAAATATAAGGTCAGTATGAACGCCCACTTGGTTCACATACACAAGAGGTAAGCCGAGTGTAGAAGCGTCGTTTTTTAAAACCTGATAACGCTCCTGCTTTTTGTTTTTATTAAATGGAGAGGCTGAGATATTAATAATGAGTTCAGGGGCAGGACCTGTCAGCATTTTTAACGGATCGCATTTGTAATTAAAGATTTCCATGCTATCCCACAAATCTTCACAAATGGTAAGAGCTACCTGTTTGTCTTTAATGCGAACGGTTTCAAATATGTCATTGGGCTCAAAATAACGGGCTTCATTAAATACATCGTATGTTGGCAAAAGAGTTTTGTGTACAATTTGTCTGATTTTACCATCTTCAAGAATGCACGCAGCGTTGTAGAGTTTGCGACCTTGTTTTTCCCTGTTGCGAATAGGGCAGCCTACTATTACAGTGATGCCCAAACAATGTGTTGCAATAGTTTTTAAGCTATGCTCACACGCATCAATAAAGTGCGGATAATCCAGTAAATCATCGGGAGGGTAGGCACAGATTGCAAGTTCACTAAAAACAACTAAGTCAGCACCCTGACTTTTTGCATCGTTGATAGCCTTAATAATCTTTGATGCATTGCCTTCGATATCCGCAATGATATAATTGATTTGGGCAAGCGCTATTTTCATGACGACATGTTCTTATGCAACATCTGGAGGAATGTCTTTGCCGCGAGAGGCGAAAAGCAAAACTTAGAAAAACAGGCCAATTTCCAGACCCAAAACATTGTTAATTACCTTGGATTTTTTATTGTCTAAAATATCAGTAAAACCGTTGTTAAATCTTAACCCTGCATAAAAACTCGTGTTACCACTCAAATTGTATTCTATTCCCGCACCAAGAATCATTGAAGCACGGAAAATATTTACATTATCTTCATTGTCTACAAAATCAAGTTTATCATTGTCGCTGGCATTGGGTATATATTTATCACTTTCAGGAAAGGGTTTAGTATTGCCATTGGAGGGAGCAGCAGCTGTTGTTACGGTGCTACCGATAAGAAAACCCGGCGCAACACCAAACTGACCCCAATAACGCATACCATTACTTTCATTGGTTCTGAATTTGAATGTAAGTGGAATTTCAAGATATTTTAAACTGTATTTATGCGTTACATTGTTGTAATATCCTGACCCGTCTAACATCACATTAGTGGTGTCTTTTAATTTTGTGCGGTTAGACATGGAGGTAATATTAATTTCAGGTGTAAAAAAGTAATTCTGATCAAGTTTTACATCGGCCATTAATCCGAATGAAAATCCGATACCTGAACCATCTTGCAAAACATTATTCGTTTTTGACTTAATCCAGTTAAAGCCGGGAATGATTTTAAAGCCTACACGAAAATCCCTATCATCTTGAGCATGAGATATTTCGGCAAAAAAAACAAGACCAACTAATAAAAGTGAATACTTTGTCGTTAATTTCATAATTATTATTATTTTATTTGCACAAAAATGAAGAAATTTTTCCATAATTCAACTAGCGCCTTTGCAGTATTTTTAATTTTATTTTTGTCAGCGTGTCAAAATAACCGATTGGATGTCGATGTTTCAGAGATAGACGTCAAATTAAATATTCTCCGTTTCGAACAGGATTTATTTGAAAATAAATTAAACGACTTTGCCGGGTTCTCTCAAAAGTATCCGGCATTTATCAATGATTATAACATGGCTATTCTAGGTTTTCAGGGTAATGATACCCAAGCTTTTAATCAGCTCATGTTATTTAAGACCGATCCGAATGCCAAAAAAATGTACGGTTTTGTAAAAGATAAATTCGGCAATTTCTCTGTTTACGAAAATGAACTTACAAAGGCTTATCAGCATTTCAAGTTTTATTTCCCCGACGAGAGAATTCCTGATATTATAACCTATACCAGTAATTTCAGTTTCTATATGAATCCTGTTGGAGAAAACTATATTGGTATTGCACTTGATATGCATATGGGACAGGATTTCGTGCCTTATAAATATACCAATATTGAAAATTACTGGAAAAAGATATTAATACCGGAATCTATAGTAACGAATCATATGATGGCCCATGGCAATGATTTATTCTTTAAAACCAATCTCAACAATAACTTTATTGATGAAATTATTTATCAGGGCAAGTTATTGTATTTTCTCGATGCGACGACTCCCTGGGTAGCTGACCATATTAAAATAGGGATGACAGCCGCGGAGTTTGAATGGTGTAAAAAGGAAGAGCATAATATCTGGGCGTTTTTTGTCAAGGAAAAATATTTGTATGAAACCGATAGAAGAAGATTTGACCGCTTAATCAAAGAGGGACCTAAAACCATTGCCAGTGGTGTACCT
>Ga0123337_10007256_pt1 | contig 10369 bp, 6 predicted proteins | sample frozenSSSSmetaG_FD_89792 | JGI IMG/M metagenome (GOLD analysis project Ga0123337, IMG submission 89792) | Glacier valley bacterial and archeal communities from Borup Fiord, Nunavut, Canada, to study Microbial Dark Matter (Phase II) -... | ecosystem: Environmental > Aquatic > Freshwater > Ice >...
CTTTTAAAATATCCTTTTACTATTAAATTCTATAAAATATTTTTCCTTTTTTCAATAGTAAACCACTTAAGTTAAAATCCATAACATACTGATTTTGTTTGTTTTTCGCGTAAAAATAAAGAATATTCACTATTTTTATCTATCTTTAGTTTTTAATAAAAAGTTATTGATTCCAACAATAACTCAATTATTTTTTGCTCCAATGTAAAATTCAATGGTCAATCAATGGATGTATTTATATACTATTTTATCCTCATTGTCTTACCCGTATTAATTTGTGGGTTTCTTTTGTTAATTGCCATTTTAATCACCAATAGATTCAGATATGATTTATTCAGACCCAAATGGGAAATGGCCAAAAGCGAAATAGACAGTTTCTTGACTAATATGATTTTTTCAGATTTTGACGAAGCCTTTTTTCTAAAAGAAATTGAAGGATTTAAAAAAACTATCCCTTTTGAGAAAAGATGGTGTAAAAAGTTGATTCTAAATGAAATCATCTTTTTAAAATTAAATTTAAAAGGTGAGGTTACCAATACTTTTCATTTTTTTTACGATCATTTCAATTTGTTTGAATACACCAAAAGACTTTTAAAAAGCCAGTTTTTTTATTTCAAATGTCTAGGAATGTACCAATTAGAAGCATTAGAATATAAAAATGGAATATCCTACATCACTCCTTTACTAAACCACAAAAACAGAAGCGTAAAATCAAGTGCTTTTTTAACCTTAATTTCTTTAGAACCTTATAAATTAGAAACTTTAATTAATTTCTCTCATCAAATTACTATTGCGGAAAAGATTAATATAATGGACATTTTACACCAGAAAAAAACAAAAATGCCAACCAATTTAAGCCAATGGATCACTTCAGAAAATGATTCTATCATAAAACTGGGCATTAAATTAATGATGTTTTATAATTATACAAATGACAATGAAAAAATTACAGAATTAATAAAACATCCAAACCATACCGTACGTTTTGAAGCAATTTCCGCAGTAAAATTTTTGTTTATTTATGAAGCCGAATCCGTTTTGATTGAACAATTTCAATATGAAAACACTCAAAACAAACTAGAAATATTTAATACACTTTCTGGTATCGGAATGATGGATTCGGAGAACTTCTTAGCACAATTATTAGAAAAAAAAACAGATGAAAACATAAAACTGGATGCCGTTTATTGTCTCAACAAAATAAATTCAAACTATTTTGAGGATCATTTTTTGAAAAACGAAGATGTTCGACAAATGGTTAAGCATGTTAAAACGCCCTATTTGTAATGGAGATGAGATTAAGAGCTTAAAAAAAAGTAACACTGAGAAAAGAATCGCTATGTTAAAATTTTTAATGGATATCTACGAAGTCTTTGTTGGATTATTTTCCATCGTTTATATTTTGTTGTATTTAATTTTGGCCATTTTTTCATATATTGCTATAAAAAAATACCTCAACACTAAAAATTTTATCCCCAATAATGTTTTAGTAAAATCCAATCATATTCCTGGTGTATCTGTTATTGCACCTGCTTTCAATGAAGGAGCAACAGTGGTTTATAATGTAAAATCATTGCTCTCGCTTACTTATCCTAAATACGAAGTTGTTCTTATAAACGACGGTAGTGCAGATGACACCCTCGAAAAACTTATTAAGGAATTTGAATTGGTAAAAGTGCCTTTTTATTATGAAGCCAAAATTCCAACGGGTCCTGTACGAGGTCATTACAAATCGACTAATCCTCTGTTTTCTAAACTTTTGGTAGTAGACAAAGTAAATAGAAAAAGCAAAGCCGACGCCTCAAACACTGGAATAAATTCTACAAAATACCCGCTAATTCTTTGTACTGATGTAGATTGCATTTTGAAAAATGATGCCGTCATAAAATTGGCAAAACCTTTTATCGAAAGTAAAAAAAGAGTAATTGCCACAGGAGCTGGCATTCGAAGTTCCAATTCTTGTGAAGTAAAAGATGGTTTTTTGGTCAAAATTCATTTCCCAAAAGGCTGGTATGCCCGTTTTCAAGAATTAGAATATGTAAGAGCTTTTCTGTTTGGCAGAATGGCCTTAAGTCAAATAAACAGTTTGTTATTGGTTTCTGGAGGATTGGGAATGTTCGACAAAGAAATTGTAATTAAAGCAGGCGGCTATTGGCACAAATCATTGGGAGAAGACATGGAACTTGTTATCCGAATGCGAAAATACATGTACGAAAACAAACTTCCCTTTTTAATAAAATACATACCCGAATCACTGTGTTGGACCGAAGTACCTGAAACCAAAACTATTTTTATTCGTCAACGCATGCGCTGGGCAAGAGGTCTAATTCAAACTTTATTTTTACATCGAAATTTAGTTTTTAACCCAAAATACCAAAGAACCGCTTTTTTTATAATGCCATATTATATTGTATTCGAGTTTTTAATCCCGATTATGGAATTGGTTGGAATCCTGACTACATTACTCTTTTTTATATTTTATAAAGTTAATTTTTTATTCTTTTTCTACATAACCAGTTTGGTGTATCTATTTTATTTAATTCTTACCATAGTATCGATATTTTTGGATGATATAATTTACAAAAACTACGCCAATACCAAGGAAATCGTGATATTGGTTCTAATGGCTATAATTGAACCTTTTGTGTACCATCCGGTAAATACTTATGCTTTTTTAAAAGGATATTACCATTTTATAAAACAAAAAGAACAAAATTGGGGGAACATGCAAAGGCGGGGGTTTAGCACAAAACCGAAATAAGATGACGGAAGGAAAATTTCAAGATGCAAATTCTAAAATTAAAAATACAAATGAAAGAAAGCAGATCAGATTTACATTTAAACGATACTTTCAAAAAGAGTTTAGACTATGTGCATGCCGTATTTTCGTTGATATTTGTTTTTTGTTGTCTCAGTTATATTGATATTTTCCGGTATTTCGAGGCATCCCTTTTTTTATATAAAATTGGAAATGATTTTTCGACTGGCTTACAAATTGGATTACTCTTTTTACCCTTGTATTTAGTATTGAAATGGATAAACCAATCACTAGGAATCATAGTAATTAAGACCCTATTTATCCTAATTACAATCATTCAATTGGCTTTGACGGGTTACAGTCTTACCACCCACATTAATCTTGGCTCCGATCTTTTGGGATATTCGTTAAGTGACATGTACACCACTGTCACCTCTTCAATATCCATAACCTTTTGGATGTTTTTACCTTTTATACTAATTCCGATTCTTTATTTAGGACTTATTAGAATATTCCGTTTTATTGGTGGTAAAATTGACTCAAAGATCTTAGTTTTTATCCTTTTTGCTTTTGGAGGATTAAATTTAGTTATTGCAAATAATACCGAACCAATTTACCAAAACAAATTACATTTCTTGATAAGTGACATAATACGATCAAATAAAGAAGAAACTCTTGCGTCAGAAACCAATTTTTCATTTAAAAAAGAATACCCTTTAGAAAAACCTGCCGAAGACAACAAAGATGTCTTGTCTCCATTTTTTACAATACATCCCGAAAAACCGAATATAGTTTTTATCATTATAGAAGGAATGGGAAGAGATTTCACAGATGACGGTGCGTACAATGGCTTTACACCTTATCTGGATTCATTGATTCCAAAATCGTTGTATTGGAAAAATTTTGTTTGCAATGCTGGACGCACATTTGGTGTGTTACCAGCCTTAATGGGTTCCTTGCCTTTTGGAGAAAATGGTTTTATGGAATTAAATCCTATGCCCAATCACAATTCGCTTATCAGTATTTTAAAATCAAATGGATATACTACATCCTATTATTGCGGTGACGACATTAATTTTGACAATAAAAGCAGTTTCTTAGAATACAATGGAATTGATAACATTATTGATGTTGAAAAATTTGGGCCTGGATATGTTTCGACTCAAAAAAATTCGGCTGGTTTTTCCTGGGGTTATCCTGATACTGAAATATACCGCAAAGCTTTAGCAGAAATAAAGAATGAAAACCAACCCCGATTGGACATTATCATGACACTCACCAATCATGAGCCATTTGAAATTCCATCTAAAACTAATTACCTCAAAAAAGTAAAAACAATTTTAAACTCCAAATCATTTTTTGAAAGAGAAAAATTCGAAGATTATGAAGAAATCTTAGCATCACTTTTATATACCGATAATTCATTGCAGAAATTTATGGAGGATTATTCCAAAAGACCTGATTTTGCAAACACTATTTTTATAATTACAGGTGACCACCGATTAATTCCTATTCCTCAAAAAGACAACCTTTCGCGTTTCCATGTGCCTTTCTATATTTACAGTCCAATGTTGAAAAAAACGGCTACATTCAAATCCGTTTCATCTCATAATGATGTTACACCCAGTTTAGTTTCCTTTTTGACACACAATTATAAGATTAAAAAATTAGAAAAAACCTATTGGATGGGTCAGGGAATAGACACCGCTAGAGAATTTAGAAGTACCTGTTCCATTCCTTTCATGCGGTACAAAGGGAGCATTATCGACTATATCTACAAAGACTATTTTTATACGGATGGAACTTTATACAAAATTGATTCGGATTTCAATATCAAAGAATCCAACGACAATATACTGGAAAAAGTAACCAGTTCTTTCTTGGAATTCAAAAAACTGAATACTTACTTAACTTCAAAGAATAAAATCACAAGAGTTTCAACCAAATTCAAAAAGCCTTCGTATTCATTTACAGCTGAAGAAATGATATATATTAAAAAAGTATCGAAAGGTTTAAATCACGATCAGCTCTTTTTGTATGCTAGAAATTTAGCTTTCAATAAAGAACGAAAAAAAGCAAGATTACTTTGCAATTATATTTTGAATGACAAACCCAATTATGGTGATGTAAGGACTTTAAAAGGAAGAACATTGGCTTGGGATGTTGATTATAAAAATGCGGAAATAGAATTACTGGAAGTAATAAACAGAACACCATTTTACGAGGATGGTTATAATGCTTTGATGGATATTTATTTTTGGTCGGGTCAAAATGATAAAGCAATAAAAATTGGAAAGCTAGCCCATGCAAATAAGATTAATAATCCCGAAATAAGTTTTAAATTAGCTAAGTCCTATCAAAGAAACAAAAATATTCCTGAAGCTAAAAAACAGATTGACAGTATTTTGAATATTTATCCTGGAAATCCAAAATATCTTGAGTTTAAAAAATCTTTAAAATAACTTTTACTATATAATGATGCAAAAAATAGCTCACAATTTAAGCCTAGTATTTTTGTTTTTATGTTTTGTACAAGTCTATGGACAACAAAAAGAGTACAGTGGAGACCCAGACGCTTCGTTTGCAACAGCACGAAAAATGGCGTTTAACAACCAACGGAAGCAAGCACAGGACACCCTTTTATTTATATTAACCAAATATCCAAATTACCACGATGTTCGTTCCTTTTTGGGAACAACCTATTCCTGGGATGGCGATTATAAAAAAGCAAAAGATGAGTTTGATTATATCTTAGAAAAAGAAGCAACAAACAAAAGTGCTTGGTTGGGAACTATTCAAAATGAATTGTGGACACCATCACCTTATATTGCTCTGGAATTGAGTGAAAAAGCCTTAAAAAACTACCCAAATGATGCCGAAATATTATTATTAAAAGCATCTGCACAAGAAAAAACAAATAATATTGTCGAAGCAAACAAAACAGTTTCTTTAGTATTAAAACAAGATCCAAACAATCAGAAAGCCATTGAATACAAGAATAGTTTGAACAGAAACTTAAATTTAAATAATATTGGTGTTAATGCAGCTATAGACTTATATTCTTCTGTTTATGACCCAATGCATTATTATAGTCTAAAATATGGAAGACAATCAAAATACGGTTCCATTACAGCAAAAGTAAATTTCAACAGACGGTTTAAAGAAAATGGTGTACAATATGAAGTTGATGCCTATCCAAGAATAACAAAAGGACTTTATGGCTATTTGAATGCGGGTTATTCTAGTTCTTCCCTATTTCCAGAAACAAAATATGGTGCCGAGCTATTCAAATCATTACCCAAAGGATTTGAAATTTCATTGGGTTTCCGAAGTCTATTGTATGATACAACAACCAATCTATATACAGGATCTATTACTTGGTACACTGGAAACAGTTATTGGTCTTTACGTCCTTACATCACTCCAGGCGATGCTGGCACAAGCCGATCTGGTGCATTAACCTATAGATTGTATCGAAAAGACGCTGATAATTATTTCAGCGGAGCAATTGGAGCAGGATATTCACCCGAAGTGAATCAATTTAATAACAATGGAGATGCAGTTGCTATTTTTAATTTAAAATCCCAAAAAATAAATATCGGATACAATTTCACAACTCATAACAATAAAAATGTCATAGGTATACAGTCAGGAATTACACATCAAGAACTATTATTTGACCCAGGTAATTATGTAATGATTTATTTCTTTGCTGTTTCATGGGAATTGCGTTTCAAGTAATTCTATATAAAATCCAACACCAACTAAAAAAAAATTAATTTTATAAATAACAGTCATTCAATTTATCGATTTACTAAATTTAATGTGGGCGTGTCCCTCCGTCTCGTCCCAAAAGACGAGAATACGGGTCGTGCTGTACGTTCCCGCTTTTTTTTAATCCCTAAAAAACGGGATCAAAAAAAGAGCTCCACTGCCATCACTCACGCGAGCGACTACAGACCAATAAAATGAGTGCAAAACAAAATGTTGGAAATTTCAGAATAATTACGATAAACTAAATAATTTACAAATTGCAAACCAAACACATTTATCTGACTATTACTTTTTTTTCATTCTTTTTTAACTGCAAGATTATGGCTCAAAATCCCTTTAATTTGGTCAATTTAAAAGGACAAGAAGTTGTTATACTTTATGCAAATGAAGCTGCCAAAAAACCTGCAATCCTTTTAAAAACCTATTTAGACCAAGCCTTTGAGAATCCTTTTGGTATTCAAGCTGCCAATCCAAAAAACAATGAAAATTCAAAAATAATTTTAAAAATTGAAACTGATAATAGTAAAATAGAAGAAAATACTTTTATCATCAAAAGCGATGAGAAAAACATTGAATTGATTGGTTCCAATGAAAAAACGCTACGATATGCTGTCTATACTTTATTGGAAACCTGGGGATTTAGAAAATATACCGCAAAGGATAATTTTATACCCAAACTGAAACAAGCCTCATTCCCAAAAAATGCTACTCAAACCTACAAACCGTCTTTTGAATATCGAGCTTTATTTTATCCCGATTGTTATGATGAAGCCTATAGAGATTGGCACAAACTGGATTGGCACATCAACGATTTCGGAATTTGGGGACATTCGTTTTGTAAATTATTGGATGCAAAAACCTATTTCAAAACCAATCCTGAGTTTTTTGCGCTGTACGAAGGCCAAAGAAATAGTGAGTCTTTTTGTATGACAAATGATACTGTGGTTGAAATTGTGAGCAAAAAAATGAGTGAAATCATTGCTCAAAATCCCAATGCTCATTTTTTCTCGGTAAGCCAAAATGATGACGTTGTTTATTGCGAATGTGACAATTGCAAAACAGTAAACGAAAAACACGGTGGACCACAAGGTTCGTTTTATTACTTTCTGAATAAAATTGCCAAACAATTCCCCAACACCAAAATTACCACATTGGCCTATCTTCATACGTACCGCGCCCCAGTAAATCTAATAATCGAACCCAATATTTACACGCTATTTTGCCCAATTCAAATGAATCGCGGTAAAGCTATTATTGAATCACCACGCAATAAAGGTCTTTTGGACATACTAAATAATTGGAACACAACCGCACAACATTTATACTTATGGGATTACACAGTGGAATTCACCAATTACCTCTCTCCTTTTCCAAATTTACATACTTTTTCAAAAAACTTTAAACTCTATGAGCAAAATCATGTAAAAGGTCTTTTTGTACAAGGATATGCAGATGTCCCTGGAGATTTATACGAGTTAAGGCAGTATCTTTTGGCCAAAATCATCTGGAACACCCAAACCGATGCAGAAGCCGTAACCAATGATTTTCTGAACGGTTTCTATGGCGAAGCAGGTCCCTTTGTTAAACAATACATTGAATTACTGACTCAATATCAAGAAAAAACTGATCGCTATCTTGACATTTACACAGACCCAGTTCAAAACAGAAATAGCTTTCTTACTCCTGAGGCTATGGATCAATACGACCAAATCATTGGTCAAGCAGAAAAGGCGGTTACAGGCAATGCAATACTGGTACAAAGAGTTTTAAAACTGAGACTGTCACTGGAATATGTCTATTTTGAGCAAGCCAAATTTTACGGAAAAGACAAACATGGAATGTTTGCAGGAAATAACCAAGAAGATCAAGGAAAACAGCTAAGGGAGAGAGTGCTCAACTTTACTAAAAGCTGTACTGATTTTGGAATCTACGAACTCAGCGAAGGCGGACTTTCCCCTGATCAATATTATCAAGAATGGCTGGCAATAGAACAAAATGCTGTTAGCCATTTAGGCGAAAAGCTAGAAGTCCAATTCTTGACTCCTCCTGCAGATGAAAACAAAGGCAAAGGAAGTTATGGATTGGTTGACGGCGTTCGTGGTTACAAAAATCCTACCATCAACTGGATTGGTTGGTACGGAACAAATCCAGAAATTGGAATTAATGTCCGAAAATTGGATTTCAATACCATTATAATCAATTCTTTAAGCGATCAAAGGCATTGGATTTTTACTCCAAAAAAAATAAGTATCTATGGACTCAAAAAAGACAAATGGCAACTTATCTCTCAATTAGAAAGTGATGAACTACTAGAAAATACAGAAGTTACTATAAAACATTGGGAATTTAAATCGGATAAAATCAAACGTTATGATACTCTAAAAATTGTAGTTGACAATCTAAAAGAACTACCGTATTGGAGAAAACGAAAAAACAAAAAACCAATGGTAATGCTTGATGAGATTGAATTGTATAAAAATTAATCCTTAGAGTTTTTTGGTAACTCAAACTACTTCTGAAGCCAAATATTCTTCTATCACTATATCCTCAATGGTTATCTTTTTTTACCGTTGGATATTTTGGCTACTCTTTTTAAAGAGCTAAATCATTTATAAAACTTAAGATCAATTTTAAGAGTCTTTATCAAAACTTTATATTTTTTTTAAAACACACTCAAAAACTTTGGCACAGTTGTTGGTATAATAGAACAAATGCATTACAACAGATTTAAACCACACTTTAACGATGTTGTTTAATTTTTAAATGCAGTAATTCAGTTTTAAATAAAAAACAAACTATGAACAATTCAGATTTAAAAATATTAATAGCAGAGGATGATGTATTGATGATTAAGATCCTTGAGTTCATTCTAAAAAAAGAAGGTTACCAAGTAACGTCTTGCAAAGATGGTTTGAGTGCTATAGAAAAAATACCGGTGCTTATTCCAGATTTGATTATTACAGACATAATGCTTCCGTTTCGTTCTGGATTGGAGATTATTGGATATTCCAAAGAAACATTTGAACACATCCCTGTTATCGTGGTGTCCTCATTGGGGGAAGAAGAAGGGACTGTTGTCGAAGCTTTTAATCTTGGAGCTGATGACTTTGTGTCTAAACCTTTTAACCCAAATGAATTGTTACTTAGAGTAAAACGTTTGTTTGCCAAAAAGAATCACAGTATAAAACCAAAAGGACTTGAAATAAGTATTAGTGCCTAAAATTCATATAATTAAAGAATATTAGATCCAAGAAAACCTCTGTACTCTATCCCCAAAATAGTCCAAAGAGGTTTTTTTGTTTTTTTTATAACAAGGCGTAAAGCTAATTCCAAATAGTACTAATAATACCTCTTTAGCCCCGACAGAAAGGAAAAACCTTGTGAGCCGGTGTTCGGCTTACAAGTTTTGGGATGATGGCGGGAACGATATCGGCTGAAAATGCCTATTGCTTCGCTCCTTAGTTTCAAAAAACCTATCTTTGCACAAAATTTACATACAATGAGCACTTTCGAACAATTCAATCTCCCTAAATCGGTCCAAAAAGCGATAGACGATTTAGGCTTTACGTCCCCTACTCCTATTCAGGAAAAGACTTTTTCTGTGATAATGTCTGGTCGTGATATGATGGGAATTGCACAAACAGGTACGGGTAAAACATTTGCCTATTTATTGCCTTTATTAAAATTATACAAATTTACTCCAGGTCACACTCCAAAAATAGTAATCCTTGTTCCTACTCGTGAACTTGTGGTTCAAGTAGTGGAAGAAGTGGAGAAATTGACCAAATACATGTCGGTTCGTACTGTTGGAATTTTTGGTGGTGTGAACATCAATAC
>Ga0123337_10007258_pt1 | contig 10368 bp, 12 predicted proteins | sample frozenSSSSmetaG_FD_89792 | JGI IMG/M metagenome (GOLD analysis project Ga0123337, IMG submission 89792) | Glacier valley bacterial and archeal communities from Borup Fiord, Nunavut, Canada, to study Microbial Dark Matter (Phase II) -... | ecosystem: Environmental > Aquatic > Freshwater > Ice >...
GAGCGTGATTGCTCCTGCCGCCTTTTTTGTTGGGTGCTTTGGGAATCGGATATTTAGGATTATCAGATGTCAATACGACATTGCGCGGCCATTATCATGCTGCACAAAGTTACGCTTCCGCGCCAGATCTGCTTGGATTTCCCTGGAGATGTTTCGCTATGCTTAACATGACAATGTTTTACAATTAGGAACTACGCACAAGGCATCGTTCGCCTGCGGCAGCATGGTACGTTTCTTTTTTTGCAGATTGTTTTCTCGCCCGGTAGCGCGAGAAAACAACCTCCAGCGGGTGAGAAATCCAGCGTTTGCGTACGTCCTAATTTCCTGAAATGGGACGCGGACGAACACAAACAAACACGGATGCCAGCATCGCTGTCCGCGTTCGTCCGCGTCCCATGCCTCCGGCTTCATTTTTCTTCTTGACCTTGGCGCAGGACGTGATATACTACAACGCCACAGAAAAATCGAAACAAATGTTCAAGTAGCATGCGTATCAAAATCGGCGCTACAGTGGCAGGCAGGAGGCTGGGGCTATGAATACGCTCGACACATTGCTGGTGGTGGTGCTGGTGATATCGGCGGCGCTAGGGCTATACTGGGGCGTGATCCGCCAGCTGCTCTCGGTGGCCGGCCTGATCGCCGGGATCGTTCTAGCCACTCGCTATGGCGGCCGCGTTGCCGATGCGCTCGCATCATTCATCAGCAACGACATGGCGACCCAGGTGCTTGGCTTCCTGTTCGTGCTGATCGCAGTCAGCGCCCTCGCCAGCTTGGTGGCGACGATTCTGCGCCGCTCGGTCGGGCTGCTATTCCTAGGCTGGGCCGATCATTTGATCGGCGGGCTGCTGGGGCTGTTCCAAGGCGCGCTGGCCTGTACAATCATTCTCATGGTGGTAGCGCTGGCACCCTCGGAGCGTTTCGCTAGCGCCCTGACCGACTCGCGAATTGTTCCCTGGCTGGCGCGCGGGGCGAGCTTCGCGCTGCTGCCGTTCCTGCCCGATTCGTTCCATGCCGCCGCGCAACGCCTGCTCGGCGGAACATAAGAAGATTTTGGATTTACGATTTACGATTTTGGATTGAGCGTCTTTCATCAATCGTAAATCCAAATAGATACTGCACGCGACATTCTCAATTCTCAATTCTCAATTCTCAATTTCCCCGGAGGGATACATGACCGAATCACTCGAACGCTATCTCGACGAGCAGCTCGACAGCCTAAAGCAGCAGAGTTTGTTGCGCTCATTCCGCGTGCTTGAAGGCCCACAGGAGGCACGCGCACGGATCGATGGGCAGGAAGTGATCAACCTTTCCTCGAACAACTATTTGGGCCTAGCCAACCACCCGCAGCTCAAGCAGGCCGCGATCAGCGCAATCGAAGAGCTGGGCGTTGGCGCGGGCGCGGCGCGCACGATCATTGGCACAATGGCGATTCATGAGCGGCTGGAGCGTCGGCTGGCGGAGTTCAAACACACCGAGGCCGCGCTAGTGCTTCAAGGCGGCTACACCGCCAACGCCGCCGTACTCGGCACGCTTCTGGCTGAGGGCGATTTGGTAATCAGCGATGCGCTCAATCATGCCTCAATCATCGACGGCATTCGGCTGACCAAAGCCACCCGGCGCGTTTACGACCACGTCGACATGGACGCGCTGGAGCAAGTGCTGAAGCAGACCCACGGCCAATACGCCAAGACAGTGATTGTCACCGACGGCGTGTTCAGCATGGACGGCAACATCGCCCCGCTCGACCGGGTCGCCGACTTGGCCGAGCACTACGGCGCGATCACAATGGTGGATGACGCGCACGCATCGGGCGTGCTGGGCCAGCGCGGCAGCGGCACAGTGAGCCATTATAGCCTGAATGATCGCTGGGATATCCAAGTCGGCACGCTTTCCAAAGCCATCGGCGCGGTCGGCGGCTACGTGGCCTGCTCGCATAAACTGCGCCAGCTGATGGAGCATCGCGCGCGGCCGCTGATGTTCAGCACCTCGCACCCGCCCGCCATCGCCGCCAGCTGCATCGCCGCACTCGATCTGCTGGCTGGCGATGAGGGCCAGGTGCTGCTCGACCGGCTGTGGGCCAACACGCGATTGTTCAAATCTGGCCTCGAAGCGCTGGGCTTCAATACCGGCAGCTCGCAAACACCAATTACACCGGTGATCGTCGGCGAGAGTACGCGCGCGTTGCAGTTCTCGAATCGGCTATTCACGGCGGGGGTGTTCGCACAGGGCATCGCATTCCCAACCGTCGCGCGCGATCAGGGCCGCGTTCGCACGATTGTCACCGCCGCGCACACGCGCGCCGATTTGGCGGCGGCACTGGATATCTTCGCGAGCGTGGGGCGCGCGATGGAGCTGATTTGATAAACAGCTCAGGTCGCAGCAACTGTGAAATGTGCAATCTGCCACTTGCGGCCTACATCTTGCAACTAGTAGTTTACAGCGGCCGTCAATTCTGGTAGAATCTATATATCATCGAATGGATGTAGCAATAGGAGAACGATTCTGATAGAAGAAGCTGCCATAGAAGCGACCACCTTAGCACGGCGAACGGTCGAACTTGCCGAAGACAAACTCGGTAGCGATATTGTGATGCTCAACCTGCACAACTTGAACGCGATTGCCGACTACTTTGTGATCTGCACTGGCGAAAGTGATCGCCAGCTCAAGGCGATCCTTGATGCGATTGATGAGGGAATTGGCAAGGAATTCGGGCGCAGCGCGCGCGCCGAAGGAACACCGGATACTGGCTGGGTATTGCTTGACTTCGGCGATGTTGTCGTACACGTTTTCTCAGTAGCCATGCGCGACTATTATCATCTCGAACGTCTCTGGAGCAAGGCGACCCCGGTTGTGGTCGTCCAATGAGGGACTATTATGAACAACAACAAGAACACCCGCTACCTGCTGTTCGCTCTCGGCGCGGCGCTTGGTAGTGCGATTGGCCTGATCCTCGGCTCGCTGCTGACGTTCTGGATCGGTGAGGGAACCTTGCGCGCTATTCAGCGCGGCTTCCGCCGTTTGACCGGCGGCGATGATCGGCCCAACTTCGAGATGCTGCTTCAGTAGCATAGCCGGTCACAGCCCAGTCCTCGGCCGCAATTGCTGAGCGGCTGCGCGCAGCAGGCTGGCTGCGCCTCGATCAGTATCTGCAATATGACCTTCCGCTGCATGTTGGAAGGTCGTTTTGTCTACCAAATAATATGAGTGGGCCACAAAGCGTGGGAACGCCAGTGTTTGATCACTACACAAAGCACGCAAATGTACAAAAGCGCGCATCTGTGCGCCTGTGCGCCTGTGCGTGAACCAGCCGGCTTAATGATTTGAAGATCGCTTACTCGTGTTCATCCGCACGCGTCGGCATCTGATCGCCTAGCTCGGCCTTGCGCTCGACCTCGTTGCCGACCCACTCGCTCGCGCCATCGGCCCAGATCTCTTTCTTCCAGATCGGCGCGACTTCCTTGATCCGATCCATGAGCCACTCGGTCGCCTCGAATGCCGCGTGGCGATGCGCCGCAGCTACGACGATCAGCACCGCGATCTGGCCAATCGCCAGCCGCCCGACACGGTGGTGAATCGCGATTGCGCCAGTGCCGCAGGTCACACGCGCCTCGCCAGCAAGCTGCTCCAGCACCACCAGCGCCATCGACTCGTAGGCTTCATATTCCAGATACGCCGTCGCCCGCCCGCCGAAATTATCGCGCACAATCCCGGCGAACGTCACCACCGCGCCCATATCCGGCGCTTGCACCAGCGCGACCAGCGGCGCAGAATCGAGTGGCTGGTTCGTGATCTGAAAATATTCTGTCATACAATTGAAAAGTTGAAAATTGAGAACTTCTCAATTCTCAATTTCTTCCTCCGCTCACCGGCGGCACAAATGCGACCTCATCGCCATCGTGCAGCTCGGTCGTGAGCATGCCGAACTCCTGGTTCACCGCGTATAAGATTCGGCCACTGTAGCCAACTAATCGCGGGTAACGCCCGACCAGCAGCTCCCACAGGCTGCCGACCGTCGCGCCCGGAACCAGCTCCAGCTGCTCCTCGGAGCGGCCAGTAATATCGCGATGTCCCGCGAAATAGCGAATGGTGATCTTCACTGCTCGTCTTCTCGCTCGGATAGAGGATTGATACCAAGTCAAGTAGCGCGCTAAGAACCGATTACAGCTCTGGTTCTCAGTTCACCCAGCGGGCACCCGGCGCTCGGTTCTTGTTACTACCGCCGATCAACTGCGTCACGAATCGGCACACCGCGCTCAGCCAGATATTGCTTTACATCAGTGATCGTATAGGTGCCGAAGTGGAAGATCGAGGCCGCCAGCACCGCATCGGCGTGACCATCGATCATGCCGGCGTAGAGGTGCGCTGGTGTTCCCGCGCCGCCGGAGGCGATCACCGGCACACCCACCTGATCGGAGATCGCCCGCAGCAGCTCAAGATCATAACCGGCGTGCGTGCCATCGGCATCCATGCTATTGATCACGATCTCGCCCGCGCCTAGCTCCACGCCGCGCCGCGCCCACTCGACCGCGTCTAGCCCAGTCACACGCGCATTCGCGCCGGTGTGCGTAAAGACTTCCCACTTCGTAGTTAAAAGTTGAGCTTCGTCATCGGAACTTTGAACTCTACGGGCGTCAATCGAAAGCACAATACACTGGCTACCAAACCGTTTCGCGCCATCTTCGATCAGATTGGGCGTCAGCACCGCCGCAGTATTGATCGAAATTTTGTCGGCCCCGGCGCGCAACATGCGGTACATATCATCGACGGTGCGAATGCCGCCGCCGACCGTCAGCGGGATAAACACCTGCGCAGCGGTGCGCTCGACCACGTCGATCATCGTCGCGCGCTCGTCGCTGCTGGCGGTGATATCGTAGAACACCAGTTCATCGGCACCCGCCGCATCGTACGCCGCCGCCAGGGCCACCGGGTCGCCAGCATCGCGGTGGTTCAGGAACGAGATACCCTTGACCACGCGCCCATCTTTGACATCCAGACACGGAATAATCCGGCGTGTCAGCATGATCTAGCCCACCTTCCCGGTCGACTCGTGGCCCTGCAAGATCTGATCGGCCTTGAGTTTTCCGAGCTGCTCTTGCAACGCTATCGTCAGCGCATCGAGCACCTGAACATCGCGCCGATCCAGCTCGCCGAGATGAATCGCGTGCTCACGCTGGGCCACATCGACATGGCTGAGTCCGCGCGCGATGCGCTGCTCAAGCTCGCGCACCCAGCCATCAATCCGCTCCAGCCAAGCCGTCAGCTGGCGCATATGCTGCTCGTCGGTTTCCACCAGCGCCACGACTTTGTCATCCTGCTGGTGACGCACCTCCTCAAGCCGCTCCTGATTCATCAGGAAGCGCTCGGTCGAAATGCGCTCAACCCGTTTAATCTCGCTATTAATCTCCGGCAGCTTGGACTCGATCCCGATAATCTGGGCTGGCAGCTGCTCGGTGAACAGCGTGATATGCTGGCGAACCTCGTCGAGTCGTACGATGCGACTGTGATGGTCATCCAGAATCGAGCGCACATCGGCGACCAGCTGCTGCGCCTCGATCGCTTGGCGGCGCAGGCTCTGCTTCTCGACCTGCATCTCTTCGTTGACCTTGCGCACCTCGGCTCGCACGCTCTCGTCGGCAGCGTAGAAGCCTTCCAGCTGGCCCGCCAGTGCGCGATGCCGCTCCTCGCCCTCACGAATCTGCGCCTGCCAAGTCAGCGTCCGCTGCTCAATCTCCTCGATTCGCGCCAGCCACCCGGCGACCTGATCGCGATCCTGCTTACGCGCCTCGCCCAGCTGGTGAATCTGCGCTTGCATCTCGCGTAGCGGTTTGCCGCCCTCTTCAACCTTGATTAAAGCGCCAGCAATCTCTTTCCGAAGCATCGCGATATCGCGCCGGTAGCCATCCAGCGATAGTGAAACCTCCTGCCGATAGCGATCAAACAATCCCTCGGTCTGCGCGGCAGTCGCCTCGACTTTGCGCACCTGCTCGATTGCCAAGCTATATTTATTGGACTGATCCTTGATCAGCCGGCGCATTTCATCGATCTGCCCCTGCAAATAGACGACCTGTGATTGCTCGGCCGCGCGCAGTCGCTCTTCTTCATATTTGCTGGTGACGTTCGGCTTGTTGGTCATACCTTCTCCGGATTGTAGATTGCAGATTCGAGTGCCCGCTGGGCGTTTACAGATTGCGCCTGCCGCCTGCCTTCGGTCTCCTAACCCCTGACTCCTGGTTCCTACCGCCCCGCCCAGGCGATAAAATTCGTCAGCAGCTGCAATCCCAAATGCCCGCTTTTCTCGGGGTGGAATTGGACAGCCGCCAGATTATCGCGCAGCAGTGCGCTGGGGAAATCAATGCCATAGTCAGTCACACCGGCGACGATCCGCTGATCGGTCAGGTCGCAGTAGTAGGAGTGAACAAAGTAGAAGTTGCTTTCGTCGGGGATATTCGCGAACAGCGGGTGATCGGTGGCACCGTTGGCATAGCGCAGTTGGTTCCAGCCAATCTGTGGAACCTTCTGACCAGCTGGCAGACGCCGCACGCTCCCGCCCACCACGCCGAGGCAATCGTGCGGGCCGAACTCTTCGCTTTCGGCACACAGCACCTGCATGCCCACGCAAATACCCAGAAACGGCGTGCCAGCGCGAATGATCTCGCCGATCACCTGCTCCATGCCCAGTCGCTTCAGGCTCTGCATAGTATCGAGCGTCGCGCCAACGCCCGGAAACACCACCGCCGGCGCCTTGCGCGCCACATCCGGGTCGCTGGTCACCTGGAGATTCGCACCAACTTTGGCAAGCGCGCGAACGACGCTGCGTAAATTGCCAGCCCCATAATCTATCACCGCCAGCGGCGGACTATCTGTTTGTGTACTCATGTCGTTCTATTATACCACTCCACGATTCGTCGCGCTCCAGACGCGGTAGCTGCGGTTCGAAGCCAGACATGTGACCTGTTCGAATGCCGCGCGCAACACCTGATCGTAGCGCAGAAACTGATTCGCCACCAAGATCAGCTGCCCGCTCGGCTCAAGCGCGTACTGCGCCCGCTCAATAAACGCGCGCGCGATATCGCCATCCACCGATTTGCCGACATGAAAGGGCGGATTACTCACCACCAGATCATAGCGCCGCGCCGCGCCTTCCGGCACTCCATCGCTCGCAAACGCGCGCGCCTGCACGATGCGATTGTGCCTAATATTCTCACTCGCCGCCGCCACCGCCAGCAGATTGACATCGACCAGCTCGACCTGCGCTGCGCCCAGCCGCGCCGCCAGCAGCCCAATCAGGCCATAGCCGCAGCCCACATCCAGCACGCGCGCGCCCGCCGGAATCGCCAGCACATCTAGCAGCAGCGCCGTGCCCGCATCCACGCGATCATAGGCGAACACGCCGGGCAGGCTGCGCAGCAGAAACGGATGCTCGCGCACCTGGGCCTCGAATTCATACCAGCTACTGGGCGCGATACCAGCCTCGCAGGCCCATAGCGGCGCGTGCTGCATGTCGGCGGCCTTACATGCTTGGGCCACGCGATTGCCGTGCTTGTATCCCAGCACATTCGCATTCCCGAATAGCGCCTCGGCATCGCCGATTGCCGAGCGAATGCCGTGATCATTTGCGCCAGCGATGTACAGCTCGCCGCCCGCTGCCAGCGCCACAGATGCCTCGACCAGCCAGCGCCGCGTGAGCCTGCGATCATTCGGAATGATGATCAGCGCGACATCAAATGCCCCGGCCTGTTCGGGCAGCAGGCTAATCGCGGAGCGCACCCGCGCATTGGTCACATTATTCGCCTGGAGTGTGCGCTCAGCCATTGCCAACGCGATCAAGTTGCTATCCAGCAGGGCGACGCTCCCGGCCTGGGCTTGCCGCGCCAGCGCCACAGCCAGCGCACCGGAGCCGCAGCCCAGCAGCAGCATGCGCGCATCGCTGGCTGGCTTGACCGTATCCGCAAGCAGCTGCTGGGCGGGGCTTACGCTGTCCCAATCGGGAATACCGGGCTTCGAGATCAGCTTGATCGCCTGCTCGCCCAGCGTAATTGGGAACGTGCGGGTCTGGTAATATGCTGATTGGCTGGTGTTCATAGCGCCTGAAAGATCGGGTGCCGGTCGCGCACACGCCTGATCAGCGTCGTGATATCCGGCTCGGCCTGGCTGGCTGGGCCAAGTGGATCATCACCGGGCGCGCGTCCTAGCAGCACACGCAGCGATGCAAGCACGCCACCGGCCAGCGCCCGTGGACTGTAGCCACCTTCCAGCACCAGCACAATCTTGCCGTCGCACAGCTCATCGGCCAGCGCCAGCAAGCGCTGTGTCAACGCCGCGTAGCCATTGATCGAGAGCGAAAGCGGCCCCAGCGGGTCGTCCCAGTGCGCGTCGTAGCCCGCCGAGACTAGGATCAGCTGTGGCGAAAAACGCCGTAGCGCCGGCAGCACCACCTGATCATACAGCAGCTGGAACCCCGCGTCACCAGTCTGATACGGCAGCGGCAAATTCAGCGTCGCGCCATAGCCATCCTCAACGCCCACATCATCAGCGGCACCCGTGCCGGGGTACAGCGGCGCGGCATGTGTCGAGCAGAACAACACCCGCCCATCATCGTAAAAGCAATCCTGCGTGCCATTGCCATGATGCACATCGAAATCCACAATCGCCACGCGCTCGATTTCCAGCGAATCGAGCGCGTGGCGTGCCGCAATCGCAATAGTATTCAGCAGACAGAAGCCCATCGGCTGCGACGGCGTGGCGTGATGCCCCGGCGGCCGAATCAGCGCGAACGCATTGGAAACCTGCCCGCTGACCACCGCCTCAACCGCCATGACCGCCGCCCCCGCCGCCATGCGCGCGGCATCCCAAGAGCCAGGCATAATATAGGTATCTGCGCCCAACCACTGCGGCCCACGGCTCGCGGCCACGCGCACGAATTCCAGCATGCGCGGTTGATGAACCGCCAAGATTTGTGCCTCGCTGGCTGGCTGCGGCGCAAGCTCCACCAGATCGGCGCGTAGACCGCTTGTGTCCAGCGCCGCCACAATTGCATCCATACGTGCGGTGCGCTCGACATGGCTCGGCTGATCGTGCGCCGCCTGCAATGGGTTGTTGATAATTGCTGTTGTCATAGTTATGAGTGACCAGTGACGATGGCGCGTGATACGTGATACGTGATGCTTGATCTGCAATCTGCAATCTGCAAACGCCCAGCGGGCACCCGAATCTGCAAACGCCCTGGGCCGCATTATAGCACACCACATCTCATGGCAGCCGCGCGCGCTCGTCATCCAGCGCCAGCAGGCCATCGCGCGCCAGCGCATCCACGAGCGTGCGCAGCCAGGGCATATCATCCTCGGAAAAGCTATCCTTGAGCTGGCGACCCAGCGCCACCAGCGGCAGTGCCTCGCCTGGTGCAAGCTGCCGAAGCGCCTCGATCGCGCGGCCACGATAGAATCGATTCGAGCCAGAATAGGCTGACTCACGTCGCTCGGCTACGCGCCGAACACGCTGCCGCATCGGCGCACTTTCGCCGCTGAATAGCTGCTCATCGGCGGCGCGCCGCGCGGCATAGGCGCGGCAATGCGCTTGCACTGGGCAGCGCCAGCAGCTCGGCGCAGCTGCTGTGCAAATCAGCGCGCCGAGTTCCATAATCGTCTGGTTCCAAGCCCAGCCCTGGCCCGCCGGCACGGCGTCACGCGCAATTGCCAGCAGCCGCGCCTCACCCGCCGCCCCAGATTCCTCCGGGCCGACGAATAGCCGCTGCACCACGCGCCGAATATTCGTATCAATGAAGGCGACATCCTGCTCGAATGCGAAGCAAGCGATCGCGCCAGCAGTGTACGGCCCAATTCCCGGCAGCTTTAGCAGCGCGGCCATGTCGCGCGGGAACTGCCCGCTATACGCCTCCAGAACCGCTCGCGCCGCGCGCTGCATGTTGACCGCTCGGCGATTATAGCCCAGCCCAGCCCACGCGCGGATCACCTCGGCAGTCGGCGCTACGGCCAGCGCATCTAGGCTGGGAAACAGCTCAAGAAACGCCAGATACTTCGGGATAACCCGATCAACCTGGGTTTGCTGAAGCATGATCTCTGAAACCATGATACGGTACGGATCACGGGTATGTCGCCAGGGCAGATCACGGCCATATCCGGCAAACCATTCCAGCAACGCGCCATGAATTGTTGCCAACATCGCTGGTGGCACACTGAAAAGAGAACTACTAATGTCAGTCATATCGTTATATTATACCAAGGTTATACAATTGCCGGATGTGAATGCACCATTTTGTGGATAGCCCGCGCCGGCGGGCTGCGTAAGGTGAGCCGAGGGCTTTAGCTCAGCGAGCCGGAATGGCTACCTATTCGCGTTCGAAACATACGC
>Ga0123337_10007259_pt1 | contig 10368 bp, 9 predicted proteins | sample frozenSSSSmetaG_FD_89792 | JGI IMG/M metagenome (GOLD analysis project Ga0123337, IMG submission 89792) | Glacier valley bacterial and archeal communities from Borup Fiord, Nunavut, Canada, to study Microbial Dark Matter (Phase II) -... | ecosystem: Environmental > Aquatic > Freshwater > Ice >...
ATCAATCCACCGAACTCGACCACGCCCTCAAAGCGGCGGGAGTGGATTCGAAACTCATCATGGTGGAAGGTGCCAATCACGCGTGGCCGCTCAAGACATCTACGTTTGATTACACCGCCGAAGTGGTCGGCTTTTTTGATGCGCAGCTGAGAGGTAAAAAGTGACGCCGAACTTCGCGCACCCCGGAGTGCAACATGCTCTGCTGCCGCCTGCGGCGGATGGAAGCTCTGCTCCATGCGGCGTGGATCCCGTCAAGTAACCGCTAAACCATCCGCTCCCGCAGTGCCCGAGCTACAGCCGCAGCGCGCGAGCGCACGTCGAGCTTCTTGAACAAGTGCCGTGTGTGGGTGTCGATGGTGTGTACGCTCACGCCCAGCCGCTCGGCAATCTCCTTGGCGGTGAGTCCTTCGACGATCAGCGCTAACATTTCCCGCTCGCGCGGCGAGAGCGAAACCGGGGTTGTCGGCTTGGTGAGCTTGGCGAGCAACTTCACCACGCTCGCGGCGATCATCGGCGACATGGGTGAACCACCACGCGCCGCCTCATGGATGGCTTCCACGATTTGTTCGGGCCTCGCCGTCTTCACCAGGTAGCCACAAGCGCCCGCGCTGATGGCGGCGGATATTTTCTTTTCATCTTCGAAAACAGTTAGTATCACAACCCTGCATTCCGGAGCCAGACGGATCACATCCTCCAGCACCTCCAACCCGCTTCGCCCCGGCAGCCCCACGTCCATCAACATCACCTGCGGCTGCTCCGCGGGGGGGGTCCTGCGCAGGGACACCAGCATTGCTTCGGCATTGGCAAAGGCCTCTGTGCCATTTAGCTCCCGCGCGGGAGCACACAGCCGTTGCAGGTTTTTCCGCAGGACATCATGGTCCTCGACAATCCAGACGATCGGGTGGGCTTTGGATGGGTTCGTCATATTTCTATTACTAACATTTCGTCCAGCGGCGACCGCGCGGCACTTCCAGCATCACCGTGGTTCCTGTTTTCAGCGATGAAGTCAAGGTCATCTCCGCCCGCATCATGGCAGCCCGCTCCCGCAGGTTACCAAGCCCGTGGCCGCTCTGGACAAGCTCCGGGACAAAGCCGCAGCCGTCATCGGCGATCTCGATGCGCAGGCCGTCGGCAGCGGGGCTGAGGTGGAATTGCAAGTGTGACGGATGCGCGTGCTTCGCCGCGTTGTGGAGCACTTCCTTGCAGAATAGATAGATCTCGCGACGCGTCTCAAGATTCGGCTCCCAGACCAGCGGCGCGGTGGGCAGCTGGCAGTCCAGTTCCACCCCGCGCATCAAGCGCTCTGCCAAGCCGTTCATGACGTTCAGCCAATCGGCGGCGACGCCTCCCTTTTTGCCGCCCAACAGGGAAACCATGTCACGCATCGAGTCGGCGCTTTCGCGTGCCACCTGCTCGATCTCCGCCAGGTCCAGCCGCATTTGCGGCGCATCCTCTAGCGCGGCGAGTGAGGAAATAAGCGCGATACTGCCGAGATTCGAACCGAGTTCATCGTGCAAATCGCGCGCGAGTCGCTCGCGGTGGCGTTCGCGGTCCCGGACCCGCTGCCACCGTCCACGCCACGAGAACACAGCTGCGAGAAGGACGATTCCACCCGCACCGCCGACGCTGGCCCCGACCAAGGTGTGCTCGGCCCGCATGAAAACCTCACCCCGGTGCTGAATGGTGGCTGCCCGCTGTGCCTCCAAATCCCGCCGCATCTCCAATTGCCGGATCCACTCAGGCAGTTCCAGTATCCGACCTCCTCCTGATAGGCCGTCCGTCAGCCCGGCCCTGCTCCACTCGCCCCCTTCTAACGACTCACTCGCCGCCACGGCCGCACCCTTTGCAACATTCACCTCACGCGAGTAAGCCTGCAACTCTCCCAGTGCAAACACATAGTCCCCGGCGCGGTCCCGCAGGCGGGTGGCGGTCACCCGGATGTAGCGCCCCGGCTCTCCCGCGCCATAACACTGCAAATTCTGCCCGGGTGACAACAAACTGCTTGCCGTCCGGTCATAAACCATCACCCCCTCCTTAAAATCCGCAGTCAGCGAGGTCTCCACCTTAAAGCGGGTGGGAAATCCATAATGCGAATTCCACCCCGTGCGGCTCCGCCCGGCAGGCACCAGCCGAATCTCGTCCAGCTCCACGACCTTGCCAAGGTCGACCGTCACCGCTTGCTGCCGGTCAATATTAGAAGCCACCGCCCCGTGCCAGCCCATGATCTTCTCCTCGCCAGGGGCCAGCGGCAAACCAAGCGGCGTCATCAGGTCCACCAAATTGGTCTTCGACCAAGTCGGTGGCAGTTCCCGAGAACTCGACGCTCTGACCTTGGCCCTCCCGGTCAAATTGCTATTTCCATCCAGCACTAACATCTCCGCCAGCGCCAGGACGCCCGCTCCTCCTCCTTGCCACGGTTCGGTGGCCGTCAGCCGGATCCGCTGCAACTGGATTCCAGTAGGACAAGCGACCGATACTGGATAGAGCCCGGGATTGGGGAAATCCTTGCCGGTCTCATCCATCAGAAGCACCGTCTCGCCCTCCTCATTGATCCCCTCCAGCATGAAACGCCGGGGAAAACCAAAACCCGCCACCTGCCCGCCGGCCCCCTTGGCTAACAGCGGTACCAACACCACCGTGTCCACCTTCATCGCTTCCGCCAGATCCACCTCCACCCACCAGTCCTGTTCGTCAGCCTTCCCCGCGCTCTGGAATCCCGCCCGGTTGCCACTGTTCACGCCGGCGATGCCAGGCAGTTTCGCCAGATCCCCGTCAATCCTCGCGACATCGTTCTTCAAGGCCCGCAACTCGGGAGCCGCCCAGAACGCCAAGCGCTCCACCCACGCGGGAGTCTCCGCCGCGGATGCCTGACCGCCCGGCACCAGTAGCCACAGCACCACCCGGATCTTGATGATTTGTCTTCCCACCCCGGGAGAATAGGCGGCCTACCCGAAATCTGCAATCATAGATCATGCGTTGATGACATCACCAATTCTCGTGAAGTGCCCAGGTCAAACCGGCGATTTAAGATAGTCCCCATGGAAACCCCGATCCCTCTTGCCCCGCGTGAATGCGATGTGCTCCAAGCCCTCTCCTGCGGCCATCCCTACAAGCAGATCGCCAGTGATCTCGGCATCAGCATCAGCACGGTCCGCACCCTTGTCGAACGGTCCTACCGCAAACTTCAAGTCAACAACAAGATCGCGGCGGTCATGAAATACACCCGCCAGACCGAGGGTGCCTTTTTGAAACAGCAATAGTCCACGACCTAATTCTGAGGGGCGGTGTGATGACGCGCCTCCCGATTCAAAAACCTCATGCATCAGCCACCATCAATTCTCATAAGGCGACTGCGAGGAAGAAACACCGATTTTCTTCCCGAAACAACTTGCCTCGTCTCCATTTTCGAAAACTAGGCACTATGAAAGCATTCGCAACATCTTCATCCATCTTCACGGTCCACTCCACGCCACGCGGATTGCGTCATTGCTTCCAGCTCGGCGCAGCGGCGTTGATTCTCAGTTCCATCAGCTCCGCCTCGAATTTGGTGATATGGGATATCGGCACAAGTGTTAACAGTGCGAATGGCACAAGCTCCGGAACGGCAACCCTCGCTACTGGAGTCTCTTCAGCTTCGACAATCACGTTGAGTGGAACTTCCACGTCCACCACGAAAACCACTTCGTCTTCGGGCTGGAGATGGTATGACGATGCCACCACAACCAACACCTTTGAATTGGCGATGACTGCCGGGAATTACTTTTCTTGGAACATGACAGCGTCACCCGGTTACAATCTATCTATCAGCGGTCTGGGAGCCACCAGTTTTTCAAGAGGCAGCACCGCCCCCACCAGTTTGGCCCTTCTCTACAGCCCTACCAACACCTGGGCGGTATCTGGAACCGACTATCGTGTCATTTCCACCGGCGTAAACATTCCAACCACCGCGGCTGACCTCTCTACCCAGCTCGCAGGAGATCTCGGGACAACTCCCATCACACTTGCCGCAGGAGCCACCGGTTCATTCCGCGTGGTCTATTGGGGGGCGACAACAACGAGCAGCGGCGCCATCTGGACGGGCACCGGCACCAATGACTTCTCACTCACTGGCACGGCGACCTCCCTAACCGTGATCCACAACCTAGTCTGGGCCGGCGGAAACGGCGCTTGGGCTAACGCCACTACCGGCTGGCTCGACGGCGCGGCCGCTGCGAATTGGACTAACAACGACAACGCCACCATCAACAGCGCCGGGACCCTGACGGTCGGCGCGGGAACCCAAGCCGGATCCGTCGCCGTGACCCATGCCTCCGGCGATGTCACCCTTTCTGGAAATCCCCTGAGCGCCGCGTCACTCACGCTTTCGGGTGCTGGCAACCTCGTCCTCAACACCTTCAACGTTCTTAGCACTGCAAGCATCAGCAACGGCAAAGTGGTCGCCGGAGCGTCCGACGCGCTGGGTCTCGGCAACCTGACTCTCAGTGCCTCGACCCTGGAAGTCACTCAGCCAGCCGTCACGGGTCTGGGCAACTCCGCAATCTCGATCGGCGCCGGGGATGCAACGATCCACATCGGCACCGGCGCCGCCACAACGCTGGGTGGAACCCTTTCCACCACAGGAACAAGCGGGGGGGCGGGCGTCGCCAAAGGCGATGCACAAACCTTCAATACCCTGACCAAGACGGGCACCGGCAAGCTCAGCCTGAGCGGCAACGTCGGCAGCCAAATGACCTATAGCACCGGTGTCGGTGCGGGCGTGACCACTGTGGGCGGCATTGCGTTGCAGATCACTGGCGGCTCGCTGGAACTGTTGGCGGCGAAAACACTCAATCTGGCTTCCGGAATCCTGCTCGATGATGCGGTTGCCGCTACCGTCTATAACGGCATGGTCTGGAATGGAGACGTCGTGATGAATGGCAGCACCATTCAAATCAACGGCGGCAACATTCGTGGCACAGGCACGATCAAAGCCGGCGTGGAAGGATCATTACCTGCCACCAACAACACCCTGGCCCAGCGCCTTAACTTCAATAGCCCGGACATTTCCAATAACGTCGTGATTGCCACCGGCCATACCTTGTCACTCAGCGCAGCTTCCGGTGGCAGCATTGTGATGATCGGTGGGATCTCCGGCGACGGCGCGGTGACCAAGATCGGCAGCGGAACTGCCCGCCTCGACGGCGCGAACAGTTACACGGGCATCACCACCATCACCGCCGGCACCCTCCGCGTCGGCACAGGAACCAACGGCACGCTCGGCACGGGAAATGTCGTCATCACCGCCGGCACGCTGCTCCTCAATCGCGATGACAATGTCACCATCCCCAACCCAATCTCCGGCGCGGGCAACGTGACGGGCTCGTCACTCGACCATACCATCTCGCTGAGCGGAGCTAACACCTACACCGGCGTCACCACCGTCACCAGTGGCAAGCTCGGGGCCCCGGTCCTGGCAAACGGCGCCTCCGTCAGCAGCATCGGCCAATCCAGCAATGCGGCGTCCAATCTCGTCTTCAACGGCGGCAGCCTTTCTTACGAGGGAGCTACGGACGCCAGCAGCGACCGCGACTTCACCCTCGGCATCGACGGCGGCGGACTCTCCGCCACCGGCACCGGCGGGCTGAAATTCACCAGCACCAACGCGATCGCGATCGATCCACTGGTGCCCGTGCCAGACAGCATCCGGTCCGTTTCGGCCACGGCCACCGCCGGTGGCTTCGTGACCGGCACTACCTATAAAATCGCAACGGTTGGCACTACGGATTTCACGCTCATCGGCGCGGCGAATAACGCGGTCGACACGATCTTCGTTGCCAACGGACCGGGCTTGGGAACCGGCACCGCGATCTCCGGCCTCACCCTCGGCACGATCTATCGAATCACCACTCCAGGCACTACCGACTTCACCACCTTGGGCGGGGCGAACAGCTCAATCGGCACCGTCTTTACCGCCAGCGCTAACGGCTTCGGCGAGGTGGGTGGAGGCAAGGTCGCCTACGCCAACGGCAACCACCGCGACTTCCGCCTCGGCGGCTCCGGCTCCGGACAAAACAGTGTGGCTGCGGTGATCGCCGACGGCGCCCCCGATGGCGTATCATTCAATCAGAACCTCACCTCACTCACCAAAAACGGAACCTCCACTTGGTCCATTTCCGGCACTAACACCTACACCGGTCCGACAAAGATCAACACCGGCACTTTGAAGATCGCTGGTGACAACTCCGCAGCGACCGGTGCCGTCACCGTTCTAGGGACAGCAGCCCTTGGCGGAAACGGAAGCTCCGGTGCCGCCGTCACCCTCGAATCCGGCGGCGGACTCGCCGCGAAGATCTCCGACTGGACCGGCAGCGCCGGCACCGGATATGAGGATCTCACTGTCGCCAGTCTGAATGCGGCGGTGGTCCCCATGACGGTGACAATCGACACCTCCGGCCTTGTGAATTTCACCGAAGTGGCGAAATCCTTCACCATCCTCAACACCAGCGGCGGCATCACCAATTTCAGCCCTGCAAACGTCACGGTTTCCGCTCCCGGCTTCACCGGCACCGGAACCTGGACCATGGCCAAGGTCTCCAACTCACTGGTGCTCTCCTACGCTCTCGCCGTCGTCGCCGACCCTTACCTCGCCTGGGCCACCGGCGCGCCCTACAACCTCAGCGGCGGTAATGAGCTTGCTGGTGCGGACCCGGACAAGGATGGCATCAGTAACTCGATCGAGTTCGTCAGCGGTGGCAACCCGGCCAACGGCTCAAACTCCGCCCTCCTTCCCACCCTCGTCGTCAATCCAACCAACATCGTCTTCACCTACCGCCTCAGCGACGTCTCCGCATACCTGAACCCCAAGGTGCAATACGGTTCAAACTTGGGCGGTTGGACAACCGCGCAGAACGGCGTAAACGGCGTCACCATCGGCGCTCCTACAGTGCTGGAGACGGGTATCAAACAGGTAGTCGTCACGATTCCCAAAGCACTGGCCGCAGGTTCCAAACTTTTCGCCCGTCTCAATGTCGTCGTGCCCTGAAATCTTGATCTTCCAATATACCTCATCATGAAACCAACACCATCCCGAGTTCATGGCTACACGCTTGTGGAGCTACTGGTGACCATCACCATCATTGCGGTGCTTGCCGGACTCTCATTCGCCGGAGCCTCATTGTTTATCAAAAGGGCGGCAGCCGTTAAGGATGCGTCCACCTTGCGGCAGATTTCCGCCTGCATTAACATGTATTGCTCGGACAACAACGACTATCTGCCAGGCCCGCTCTTCACTGGCCAGACTCCGGTGTATAGCAAAGCCCTCAGCACAAACATCAAAGAATACCGCAGGTTAGCAGAATGCTTTGCGCCCTATCTCGGCAAACAAGACCCGAAGAGCGGCGAGGTCATCACCGGCATGACGAGTTCATGGCAAAAAACTCCGGATCAGCAAAACTCCCCCGCCTTCTACATGCAGCAAAAGCTACCCATGGGGGAGGGAACGACCTCGCAATGCCCATGGGGAAAGCCCGCACCAGCAGCCTCCGAAGAGCGCATTCCCATGAAACTCCAAACGGTGCTCGCCCAACCGAAAGCAAGTCGCACCTGGGCGATGACCGAGTTGGACCAACAGCATCCCGACATCGGCACCGCCGATTGGAAGTCAAAGATCCCGGCCGAAATGATCCATGGCTATTACCGTCTTGCTCTCTACTTCGACGGCAGCGTCGGCAAGGTAAATCAGAATAATTCGCCCAAATAGACCCGCTGTAGTTTCGAATTGTGCCGATAGAATAAATCACCAGAATCTCTCACATATATACCACCATGAAATCCACTATACAACTCCTCGCCCTATCCCTCGCCTTCGCCCTGCCTTTGATGGCCGGACAAGCCGTCCCCAACACCTCGCAAGCCCCTTATACCGGTCGCATCGTCTATCTCTCCGACACCAAGCTCTCGGTCAAGGCCGCGGGGGCGGAGGCCTCGACCGCCTTCAAGCTCGCTGCGGATACCAAAATGACCCTCAACGGTGAGGCAAAGACCGCAGCCGAACTCAAAAAGGGCTGGAAGGCCATAGTCACCCCCAAGGCGGATGACCCGGGCACCGCCGCCTCCGTCGCGGTCAACACAAGCGCCCCCGCCGAGGTGGAAAAGAAGGCGGAGTAAGATTTGCCCCCTCCACGACCTCCGGGCATTGTCCGGAGGTGATCCTGTTTGACCCTTTCCCACGATGCTGTTCCGAATCATCAATCGCTTCTTCACACTCTCGCTCGGTCTTGTGACCCTTGCTCTCGCCGCTCCCTGTCGTGCGGGAGAGCCGATCAGTGCCGCCGCCAAACCCGGCGGCAAATGGCAGCCACGCCCGACGACACTGCTTACCGAATTACCGGGGACAGCACCGGACACTGGAATTGACCGCTTCGGCGGGTTCCCGTCGAAACTCACCAAAGCCACTGGCTTTTTTCATACCGAGAAAGTCGGCACGCGCTGGTGGCTCGTTACTCCGGATGGGGGCCTGTTCCTCAGCCGCGGGATGAACGCTGTCAATGAGATCGGCACGAAGGGTGGCAAAGACGCCCTCAAGAAGAAATTCGGCACCTCGCAATCATGGGCCGGGCAGACCCTCGGTCTGCTCCGCGACAACGGATTCAATACCCTGGGTGCCTGGTCGGATGCCACAGCGCTGAAGAGCGAGACCCTGCCGATGGCGCGAACGGTCCTGTGGTCATTCATGTCCAGTTACGGAAAGAAGCGCGGCGGCACCCGCCAGGATGCCGGCCACACCGGCTATCCGAATGACTGCCCATTCATCTTCGACCCCGGCTTCGTAACATTCTGCGAGGATTACGCCCAGCGCCTCGATGTTTCCAAAGACGACCCGTGGCTCATCGGGAATTTCAGCGACAACGAACTGCCATGGTCACGCAAGATGCTCGAAAACTACCTCGCGCTGCCCGCTACCGATCCAGGGCACAGCGCCGCCGCTCAATGGCTGTTAGGTCGACGGCCGAACGCCGCCGACAAACCGGCGATCACCGACAGTGACCGTGCCGCTTTCCTCGCATTTGCCATGGATCGTTACCTGACAGTCACCAGCGCCGCGATCCGAAAACACGCGCCACATCATTTGGTCCTCGGACCACGCTTGCATGAAACCGTGTTCGACCTGCCGGAAGTCTTTGCCGCACTCGGCCGCCATGCCGATATCGTGTGCATGAACTACTACCGGGCCTGGACACCCGACAGGAAGCTCATGGAAATGTGGCACCGCGAGTCCGGCAAGCCGCTCATGATGACCGAGTTTTACGCGAAGGGCGAGGACAGCGGCCTGGGCAACACCGGCGGCGCCGGCTGGCTGGTGAAATCCCAAAAAGACCGCGGCGCGTTCTATCAAAACTTCACCTTGGGTCTCATCCAAAGCGGGTTCTGCGTCGGCTGGAGCTGGCATCGCTATGCCGACAACGATCCCGACGACAAAAAGGTCGACCCGTCTAACCGCGATTCAAACAAAGGAATCGTGAGCAACCGCTACATTCCATTCACCGATCTATTGGAGTCAATGAAGCCCCTTAACCAGCGGGTTTACGGTCTCGCCAGCCATTTTGACACCGTGGCCCCATAGCACCGGCCCATCGATCCACGTTGCCGGCAGTCAGCGCATCGTCTCGATTCCAAACCGCTGCCCGCGACATTTCACCGGAGGATGCCGACACCTATCAATCCACCAGAAAATCCATCCGACCGCGCTTTCATTCCGGCATTGGAGCGCCCAAAGCAGTGCTTAGTGCTGCCTCGTATTCCTTCCGTGACAGTTCGTAGCCGCCGAATTGTTTGAGATGCTGGGTGAGCCATTGGGTGTCCAGGAGGCGGAAATCCAGCGCTTTCAAGCGCTCGACCAACGCGACCAACGCGATCTTGGAGGCATCCGTCTTGCGGGAAAACATGCTCTCGCCGAAAAACACGCCGGGAAGCACCACGCCATACAAGCCGCCTTGCAGTCCATCCGCGTCCCAGCACTCGACCGAGTGCGCGTGTCCGGCGGCATGGAGCGCGCAGTAGCTCTCGAGGATGACCTCGTCGATCCAAGTCTCCTCGCGCGCCGCGCAGCCGAGCATCACCTCCCGGAAGGCCGTATCCCAGCGGATCTCGAAGGGCCTGCGCTTCAGGCTGCGGGCGAGGCCGTGCGGGATGTGGAAGCGCTCATCAAGGGGAATCAAGCCGCGCCGCTCGGGCGAAAACCACAGAATCTCACCGTCCTCCGCCATCGGGAAAACGCCATGGGCATAGGCGTCCATCAGAATCTCCGGTGGAATGATCTTCGACATGCGAAGGGTGCCTAGCTAGCGGCGTGACCGATGATCGTCGCGAAGGCGTTGTGGTCGTGAATGC
>Ga0123337_10007260_pt1 | contig 10366 bp, 9 predicted proteins | sample frozenSSSSmetaG_FD_89792 | JGI IMG/M metagenome (GOLD analysis project Ga0123337, IMG submission 89792) | Glacier valley bacterial and archeal communities from Borup Fiord, Nunavut, Canada, to study Microbial Dark Matter (Phase II) -... | ecosystem: Environmental > Aquatic > Freshwater > Ice >...
GGCGGATGCACGTCCTCGAGCTGCTGCAGCGCATGGCCGCGCGCCCGGCCGAGGCGGCGGCCGGCGCCACCGACCTGAGCGAGCTCGTCGCCGCCGCTCAGCGCACGATCAAGCGCCGCTCGACGATCTTCGTGATCTCCGACTTCATCAGCCCGCCCGGCTGGGAGAAGACGCTCGGCACGCTCGCGCTGCGCCACGAGGTGACGGCTGTGCGTCTGTTCGACGCGCTCGAGATGCAGCTGCCCGACATCGGCCTGGTGACGATGAAGGACGCGGAGACCGGCGAGCAGATCGTCGTCGACACGCACCACAAGGGCTTTCGCGACCGCTTCGCCGCCGCGGCAGCGCGGCGCGAGACGACGCTGCGCGCGGCGCTCGCGAAAGCCGGCGTCGACACGCTCGAGCTCGGCACCGACGACGACCTGGTCGACGCCGTGCTGCGCTTCACCGACCTGAAGAAGCAGCGCAGCCGCCTGGCCAACTGGAGCGGCGCGCGCAACCGATCGATCGCGCACGTCCGGCCGGCGGCGGCCACCTCCGGCGGGAGAGCGTCATGACGCCGGCGACGCCCTGGATGACCTTCCTCTGGCCGTCGATGCTGTGGGCGATGCTCGTCCTGCCCGCGGCGATCCTGCTCTACTGGTTCCTGATCACGCGGCGCAAGAAGACGAGCCTGCGCTACGCCAACCTCGGCCTCGTCAAGGAAGCGCTCGGCTCGCGCAGCGCCTGGCGCCGTCACGTGCCGCCGGTGCTCATGTTCCTCGCCCTGGCGACGCTGCTCTTCGCGTCGTCGCGACCGGCTGCGCTGGTCACGCTGCCGTCGGCGCAGGAGACGATCGTGCTGGCGATGGACGTCTCCGGCAGCATGCGCGCCGCCGACGTGCTGCCGAGCCGCATCGTCGCCGCGCAGGCAGCGGCCAAGACCTTCGTCACCGAGCTGCCGCGCAATGTGAAGATCGCCGTCGTCTCGTTCGCCGGCACCGCCGCCGTCGTGCAGGCGCCGACGCTCAGCCGCGACGACGTCAACGCCGCCATCGACCGCTTCCAGCTGCAGCGCGGCACCGCCATCGGCAGCGGCATCGTGCTGTCGCTGGCGACGATCTTTCCCGAGGCCGGCATCGACCTCTCGCAGATCACCGGCGAGCGGCGCATGCCGCCCGGCCCGAACGACAAGCCGGCGCCAGACTTCAAGCCGGTCGCGCCGGGCTCGTATGCGTCGGCGGCGATCATCCTGCTCACCGACGGCCAGCGCACGACCGGCCCCGATTCGCTCGAGGCCGCGAAGATGGCGGCCGACCGCGGCGTGCGCATCTACACCGTCGGCATCGGCACGAAGGAAGGCGAGACGATCGGCTTCGAGGGCTGGTCGATGCGCGTGCGGCTCGACGAGGAGACGCTCAAGTCGATCGCCAAGCTCACCAACGCCGACTACTTCTATGCCGGCACGGCGGCCGACCTGAAGAAGGTCTACCAGGGACTCAGCACCCGGCTGATCGTCGAGAAGAAGGAGACCGAGATCAGCGCCCTCCTCGCCGCCCTCGGCGCCGGGCTGATGCTGATCGCCGCAGGCCTCTCGGTCTGGTGGTTCGGGCGCGTCGCCTGACGCCCTCGCCGACACGTTTCATCACGTTCGACGCGAACATCCCGTTACCGAGTTGACGGGATCGACACGATCGTCCCCTTGAGGGGCGACGCAAATCTGCCGAAGCAGACTTTGTACCGGCCGTGGCCGCGGCGCACTGCGCTGCGGGGCACGAGCCGAAGTACCTTCAGGCTTCGAAGACGAAGTCGTCCAGGCAAAGGCAGGTCGAATGAGCACGTACCGGTTGTACAAGTCCCCCGAAGGCGACATCGTTCGCGTCAAGATGGGTTTCTCGTGGCAGGCGTTCTTCATCGGTTCGATGAAGGCGATCGTCAAGCGCACCTGGCTGCTGGTGGCCATCGGCCTGGCCTACTACGTGGGCGAGGCGTACCTGAACGGCGCGCCGACGCCGACCTCGCGCACCGCCGCGGTCGCGCTTGCGGGCCTCGGCTTCTACGCCGTCTACATGCTCTTTTGCGGCGTCAATGGCAACCGGTGGCTGTGCGGGTCGCTGCGCCGCCGCGGCTTCACGCTGATCGGCGAGGAGCGCGGCTGATCCACGCGACTGCCTGCATCAGCCGAAGCGGCCGTGCAGGAACCAGCCGCTCTCGTTCGCGCCCGAGGCCGATAGCGGCAAGCGCGCGCGATAGATCCAGACCAGCGCGCCGTCGGCCGTCTCGGCGATGAAGTAATCGCGCTCGGCGAGACCTGCGTCCCACCAGCCGGCCTCGATCCGCTCGGGGCCCGAAAGCAGGTTGAGCGGACGGCCGTCGAGCAAGGGACGCGAGCGCCGCTCCTGCAACGGCTCGCTCACAGGCTGCAACCACACCGGACGCGCCGAGGCCGCCGTCGCCTCGATCTCCTGGGGCGCCGATGCTGTCGAAGCATCGCGCCGGCCCTTCGAGCGCGCAGCGCGCTGCGGCCGGGCGCCGGCATCGGCGCGACTGAGGCCGCTCGCCCGCTCGGGTCGATGGTCCGCGACCGCGCCCAGGCACTGCACCTGGTCGGCGCCGAGTCGCGCTTGGAGGCGCTCGATCAATCGCGTCAGGCCTTCGTTCTCGCTCTGCTTCGTCGGGAACAGCTCGGTGTTGGGCGCGGCGCGCTTGACGATGTCCTCGGCCTGCAGCGCGAGCTCGAGCGTCGGCGCCGGCAGCTGCACCTGCGCCAGGCGCTCGCGTAGCAGCACGAGCAGGTGGGCGCTGTCGCGCGATGGCTCGGCCAGCGCGATCTCGAGCGATGTCGCCTGTGGCGTGCGGTCGCCCTGCTGCCAGCGCGTCTCGTGATGCATCAGCAGGCGAAAGCGGCGCACGAAGGAATGCTGCGCCGAGAGCCACGTGACGAGCCGCGCGAGCAGCACCGACGCGCCGTACAAGACCTGCTCGGTGCTGTCGGCGCGCGCGAAGAGCTCGAGGCGGCTCTCGAACAGTCGCGCAGGAACGATCGCCTCGCGCGGATCGGGACGGCGGCCGAAGGCGGCGTCGATCTCCGCCAGCATCGCTTCGCCGAAGCGGCGGGCGAGCCCTGCGCGCGGCAGGCCGAGCAAGTCGCCGACCTGGCGCAGGCCCATGCCTTGCAACGCTTCCCAATGCTCGCGACCGGGGCCGATCAGCCAGATCGGCGCCGAGGCCAGCGCCGCGCGCGTCGCTTCCAGGCTCGGGCAACGCGGCGGCGGCTCGACCCGGACGAGGACCGCGGCCCCGGCGGCCGTCGCGGCGACCGCGATGCGCAGCTCGTGGCCAAGCGGCCGGACCGCGTGCAGCAGTCGCTCGAGCAGGCGATCGATGCCGCCGAAGTAGCGCAGGCTCGCCTGCACTTCGAGCAGCACGGTGTGCGCGGCGGCGCCGTCGCTGCCCGGCGGCAGCGACACGTTCGGCGTGAAGGCGAGCGCGGCGTGCGCGACCGGCAGCAGCGCTTCGGCGTCGCGCGTCGCGTCGGCCTGGCCGAGCGTGATGCGCGACGCGAGCGCGAGCGCGGTGGCGCGCTTCAGTCCGGGCTTGACGCCTTCGGCCTGCGCGGCCGCGTTGGCCGCCGAGATGCGGTGCTCGTCGACCAGCGCGATCGGCTGTCCGGCAGCGGCCGCGGCATCGCCCACGACCAGGGTCGCGGCGAACGACTCGAGCGAGAGGCAGGGAAGATGGAGCGCGACCCAGAGCACGACGGAGCGAGAAGGAAAAGAGGCGACCAGGACGCGTGGAGGATCGCTGCCACGACGGGGTCAGGCGAAATTGACGAAGGTCGCGGCCTGCCATGCGGAGGCCCGCTCGCGATCGCTCTCCGAGCGGCGCCGGGCCGCGCTCGACAGCACCGGCGGCAGCGCCAGCTGCAGGGGAGCCTCGAGCGGCGGGCCGCGGCGCTTGAGGACGCGCAGCTGCAGGCGATCGGCGCCACCGGGCTGCAGTGCCAGGCGCAGCGGCGACGCCGTCGGACGACCCGCGACCGACGCTTCGCGCATCACGAACGCGGCGCCGTCGTGGTTGTGGGCGGCGAGCTGGAGCCGGCGCAGCCGATCGGTGCGCAGTCGCGGCGGCAGCCAGGCGAGCACGGCCCCGACGTGGCCGCTCTTCAAGGCCTGCTCGAGGGCCCAGAGACTGTCGCTGCCGGGAACGACTCGGGCGCGGGTGTGGACGACGAGGAGCTCCTCGACGTCGAAGCCGAGCCGCTCGAGCGCGGCCGCCGACAGCGCCGCCGGCGGATCGAAGACCATCACCAGCCGGCCAGCGCGCTGCGCCGAGACCAGCGACGGCGCGAGCAACCGGATCTCGCCGACGCCCGCATGCGGCAGGAGCAGCTCGCTCAGGGCCCGGCGCGGCCAGCCGCCGCCGGGCAGCTCGGCATCGAGCGCGGCGAAGCCGGTGGCGACGGCGTCGCCTGCCGTGCGGCCGATCTGGTGACCGAGCCAGAGGGCCGGATGCAGCGTTTCCGGGGCGCGCCGCTCCTTCTTCGCCACGACTGGTCGCGCAGCCTGCGGCTTGGCCCGGACCGAAGCCTCGGGCAGCCATTCCCCCGGAAGCTGGACGGCCGGCAGGGAATCGACAAGTGAAAGGGGCACGAGGTCCATGGTGCAATAACTGTACGTTTATACAGTATCGCTCACAAGACCGCCGATCCGGGGGATCCGCAATTGCAGACTATTGACCCGGACAACCCAATCGTTGCTTCAGGCAATCTATACCCGGCGCATCGGCGTCCTGCACGAGAGTTTGGCAGCGACACGGTTCTCCCTCACCGAGTCGCGCCTGTTCTGGGAGCTGGCGCACCGCGAGCGCACGACGGCCGGCGAACTCGCCCGCGACCTCGGCCTCGGCCTCGGCCTCGACCCCGGCTATCTGAGCCGCCTGCTGCGCGGCCTCAAAGACGCGAAGCTGGTCCGCTCCGACCGCTCCGGCGACGACGCGCGCCACCTGCACCTGACCCTCACGACCGCCGGCAAGCGCGCCTTCGCCCCGCTCGACCGGCAAAGCGCCGCCGACGTCGAGCGCCTGCTCGCGCCGCTGGCCGAGAACGAGCAGCGCACGCTGATCTGCGCCATGACCGAGATCGAGACACTGCTCGACGACGCGGCGCGCGATGCCTCGCCCTGGCTGCTGCGGCCGCCCCGCCCCGGCGACATCGACTGGGTCGCCGAGCGCACGGCGCGCTCTACGCGCAGGAGTACGGCTGGGACATGCGCTTCGAGGCGCTGGTCGCGCGCGCCGCCGCCGACTTCATCGACCGCTTCGATCCCGAGCGCGAAGCCTGCTGGATCGCCGAGCGGGGCGGCGCCAACGCCGGCTGCGTCTTCGTCGTCCAGGCGCGCGACGACACGAGCGGCGCCGTCGTCGACGGCTCGGCGCAGCTGCGCATGTTGCTGGTCGAGCCGTCGACGCGCGGCATGGGCATCGGCGCCCGGCTGGTCGACGAATGCGAGCGCTTTGCCCGCGCCCGCAACTACCGCCGCATCGTGCTGTGGACCAACAGCGTGCTCACCGCCGCACGGGCCGTCTACGCGGCACGCGGCTATCGCCTGGTGACGAGCGAGCCGCACCAGAGCTTCGGCCACGCGCTCGTCGGCGAGACCTGGGAGCTGGCGTTCTCGTAGCGACCCCGGCGTCGTCCGCGGAGCCCGCCGGGATGAGGGCCAGCGCCGATGGGCGCGCCGGCGGCCGGGCTGCAAAATGCGCTCGCGCGTCGCATGGCGTCGCTTCGAGCCGCCAGGAGACCCCATCGATGACCGCGTCCGAGATCCGACTTGCCCTGTGCCTGACGGTGGCGCTCGCGCCCACCGTCGCCACCGCGCAGACGCCGCCGATCAAGCCCGGCCTGTGGGAAGTGCGCAGCGATCGCAAGCTCGACGGCCAGGCGGCGCCGGCGCCGGCGACGGCCGATGCGATGAAAAACCTGCCGCCCGAAGTGCGGGCGAAGATCGAGGCACAGATGAAGGCCAACGGCGTCGCGATGGGCAACAACGGTGCGAACCGCATCTGCCTCGACAAGTCGTCGCTCGATGCCGGCCGCTGGCAGTCGCGCGCGACGACCTGCAAGACCGACTACAGCACGCGCACCGCGTCGTCCTGGAAATGGCATTCGACCTGCACTCAGCCGGAGTCGGCGAGCGACGGCGAGGCGGTGTTCATGAACGCCGAGAACTACACGGTCAGCACGACCTCGACCCACAGCTTTCGCGGCGCGCCGAGGACGATGCAGATGACGATCCGCGCAAAGTGGCTCGGCTCAGACTGCGGCGACCTGAGGCCGGTCGACCCGAAGGCGATGGACCCGAAAGCCATCGCGCCCAAACGCTGACGCGCGCCGTCCCACCACGACAACATCCCACGGAGACACCATGTACGGTTCCATGATGCAGCAGCCGCTGCTGATCTCGACACTGCTCGTGCATGCCGAACGGCACCACGGCGAGCAGGAAATGGTCTCGCGGCGGGTCGAGGGCGACATCCATCGCACGACCTACCACGCGCTCGCCGCGCGCTCGCGCAAGATGGCCAACGCACTCGCCTTCATCGGCATCAAGAGCGGGGATCGCGTCGCGACACTGGCCTGGAACGGCTATCGCCACGTCGAGCTCTACTACGCCGTCTCGGGCTCGGGCGCGGTGCTGCACACGCTCAACCCGCGGCTGCATCCCGACCAGGTCGTCTACATCGCCGACCATGCAGAAGACCAGGCGCTCTTCTTCGATCTCACCTTCCTGCCGCTGGTCGAGGCGACCTTCGGCCGCGTCAAGACGATCAAGACCTTCGTCGCGATGACGGACCGCGCCCACATGCCGGCGACGACGACGATCCCGAACCTGCTCTGCTACGAGGAGCTCGCCGACGCTGCCAGCGACGTCTTCGCCTGGCCCGAGTTCGACGAGAACCAGGCCTCGTCGCTTTGCTACACGTCGGGCACGACGGGCAATCCGAAGGGCGTGCTCTACAGCCACCGCTCGACGCTGCTTCACACCTTCGCGATCTCGCTGCCCGACGCGCTCAACTGCTCGGCCAAGGACGTGATCCTGCCGGTCGTGCCGATGTTCCACGTCAACGCCTGGGGCCTGCCCTATGCGGCCTGCATGAATGGCTCGAAGCTCGTCTTCCCCGGGCCGGGGCTCGACGGCAAGTCGCTCTACGAGCTGTTCGAGAGCGAAGGCGTGACGCTCTCGGCCGGCGTGCCGACCGTGTGGCAAGGCCTGCTCGGCTACGTCGAGGCCAACGGCCTGAGGTTCTCCACGATGCGGCGCACGATCATCGGCGGCTCGGCCTGCCCGCCGGCGATGATGAAGGCGTTCCAGGAGCGCTACGACGTGCAGGTGCTGCACGCCTGGGGCATGACCGAGATGAGCCCGGTCGGCACGGTCGCGACGCTCAAGGGCAAGCAGGTCGCGCTCGGCGCCGAGCAGCGCTTCGCGCTCCAGAGCAAGCAGGGCCGCGCGGTCTACGGCGTCGACATGAAGATCATCGGCGCCGACGGCGCGGAGCTGCCGTGGGACGGCAGGCAGTCGGGCGAATTGCTGGTGCGCGGGCCGTGGGTCGTGGCGCAGTACTTCCGCGGCGAAGGTGGCGATCCGCTCATCCCCGATGCCCAGGGCCACGGCTGGTTCCCGACCGGCGACGTGGCGACCATCGACGGCGAAGGCTTCATGCAGATCACCGACCGCTCGAAGGACGTGATCAAGTCGGGCGGCGAGTGGATCGGCTCGATCGACCTCGAGAACATCGCGATGGCGCATCCCTCCGTGCAGATGGCGGCCTGCATCGCCGCCGAGCACGCCAAGTGGGACGAGCGGCCGCTGCTCGTCGTGGTCAGGAAGCCGAGCGCCGAGCTGACGCGCGACGAGCTGATCGCCTTCTACGAGGGCCGGATCGCGAAGTGGTGGACGCCCGACGACGTCGTCTTCGTCGACGCCATTCCGCTCGGCGCGACCGGCAAGATGCTGAAGAACCGGCTGCGCGACCAGTACGGCAAGCATCTGCTCGCGAAGGCCTGATCGTCGCCCCGACTTCTGCCCGCTCCGGCGCGGGCGTCTGGGCCGCCGCCGTCGGCTTCACGTGGTGGGGCTTCTTTCCGCTCTACTTTCGCCTGATGCCGGGCGCGTCGCCGGTCGAAGTCCTGGCCAACCGGATCGTCTGGTCGCTGATCCTGATGACCGTCGTGCTCACCTGGCGCGCGCAGTGGGCCTGGCTCGGCGCAGCGCTGAGAAGCGGCCGCACGATGGCCGGCTTCGTCGCCAGCGCGCTGCTGCTGTCGGTCAACTGGATCACCTACATCTGGGCCGTCTCCAACGGCCACGTCGTCGACGCGAGCCTGGGCTACTTCATGACGCCGCTCGTCAACGTAGCGCTCGGCTACTTCCTGCTCGGCGAGCGGCCGCGGCGGGCGCAGTGGATCGCGCTCTCGCTCGCGGCGATCGGCGTCGCCTGGCTCTCGGCGACTGCCGGCGGGTTGCCGTGGATCGGCCTCGCGCTCGCGCTCAGCTTCGGCGCCTACGGGCTGCTGCGCAAGGTCGCCGTGCTCGGCGCGCTCGAGGGGCTGACGCTCGAGACGCTGATCCTCGCACCCGCCGCCGTCGTGGCGATGGCCTGGTGGTGGGGCAGCGGGCCGACGAGCTTTCCCGGGCCCGACCTCGCCACCGACGCGTGGCTCTTGGGCCTCGGCCCGGCGACGACGGTCCCGCTGCTGCTCTTCGCCGCCGCCGCGCGTCGCCTCTCGCTCACCACGCTCGGCCTCTTCCAGTACGTCTCGCCGACGATCCAGTTCCTGCTCGGCATCTGGCTCTTCCACGAGCCGCTGACGGCCGGCCGGCTCGCCGGCTTCGCCTGCATCTGGGCCGCGCTCGCGCTTTACAGCGTCGACGGCTGGCAGCGCCGGAGCGTCGCGCGGGCGTGAAGCAGGCCGAGGTTGAAGCGAGGCGTCCATCGCCGCTTGTCGAGAGTTGGTCGCGGCTCGCGCCACGCCTTTGAAACATTCAGTTGCCAGCCGCATGAATGCACCACGAGGCGGTTCCACGGTTGGCGTCCAGCCCTGGTATCGGACCGCCGGCAAGGGCGAAGGGAGCTTTTTCGCCGCCGCGACTGCACTGCGCGGTGACGCACGTCGCCCCGCAGTGAAGCGGCTATCTTCGCCTTAGCCACGTTTCATCGCGGGAACACCCGTGTTGGCGGAAAATCGCGTCTGCGCAGATTGACCGGCGCAACCGATTTCTTCCCTTCCCTGACTTCTGACGAGGTGAACCCATGTCGATCATCAACAAGACCATCCAGCCGTTCAAGGCGCAGGCCTACCTCAACGGCAAGTTCGTCGAGGTGTCGAACGAGACGATGAAGGGCAAGTGGTCGGTGCTCATCTTCATGCCGGCAGCGTTCACGTTCAATTGCCCGACCGAGGTTGAAGACGCGGCCGACAACTACGCCGAGTTCCAGAAGATGGGCGCCGAGGTCTACGTCGTCACCACCGACACCCAGTTCGCGCACAAGATCTGGCACGACACGTCGCCCGCGGTCGGCAAGGCGAAGTTCCCGCTGGTCGGCGATCCGACCCACCAGCTGACGCGCATGTTCGACGTGCACATCGACGAGGAAGGCCTGGCGCGGCGCGGCACGTTCATCCTCAACCCGGACGGCGTCGTGAAGACCATGGAGGTCCACGACAACGCGATCGCACGCGATGTGAAGGAAACGCTGCGCAAGCTCCGTGCGGCTCAGTACGTCGCGAAGAATCCGGGCCAGGTCTGCCCGGCCAAGTGGAACGAAGGCGCCTCCACGCTCACGCCGTCGTTCGACCTCGTCGGCAAGATCTGATCGAAGAACAGGAAAGAGAAGCGACCATGCTCGACGACAACGTCAAGGCGCAACTGCGCGGCTACCTCGGCCGCCTGCAGCATCGCGTGGAGCTGGTGGCTTCGCTCGACGAGAGCGAGGCCGCCGGCCAGATGCGCGAGCTGCTCGACGAGATCGCCGCGCAGAGCGAGCTGGTCGACGTGCGGCACGACGGCCGCACCGAGCGTCGCCCGTCGTTCCAGATCACGCGGGCCGGTGCCGACACCGGCATCGCCTTCGCTGCGATCCCGATGGGCCACGAGTTCACCTCGCTCGTGCTGGCGCTGCTCCAGGCCGGCGGCCACCCGCCCAAGGTGGCGGATGATGTGATCGAGCAAATCCGGGCGCTGGACGGCGATTTCGTCTTCGAGACGTGGATGAGCCTCACCTGCCACAACTGCCCCGACGTCGTGCAGGCCTTGAACGTGATGGCCGTGCTCAACCCGCGCATCCGGCATACGGCCATCGACGGCGGCCTGTTCCGCGAAGA
>Ga0123337_10007263_pt1 | contig 10361 bp, 11 predicted proteins | sample frozenSSSSmetaG_FD_89792 | JGI IMG/M metagenome (GOLD analysis project Ga0123337, IMG submission 89792) | Glacier valley bacterial and archeal communities from Borup Fiord, Nunavut, Canada, to study Microbial Dark Matter (Phase II) -... | ecosystem: Environmental > Aquatic > Freshwater > Ice >...
GGCCGCACGCGCGCTACACTGACAGAGCCAACGAGTTCATCACCTTGGCCGAAAGGTCTGGGTAATCTTGTTAAACTCTGTCGTGCTGGGGATAGAGCATTGCAATTATTGCTCTTCAACGAGAAGAACAATGGGAATTGGACAAGATTCTGCTGTCGTTCGAAATGAGCTCGATTTTGCAAACCCATCTCATGAGATCTTGGCACGACCGTTGTCACTCGAGGTGGCATATCTCGAGATTCAGTTGTGATATCAAACGAAGACAAGGCGACGACTTACTGCAGCTTTCTGAAGGGATCTCCAGCTCTAACAGAGTGCCAGCCTTGTCCGTTTCCTATCGCGGAGGCCAGTGTGGAGGACATCCCTGAAATTGTCAAGACCTATGCTATCGGTCACCTTGGTCCCTGTGTCATTGCATTCATAGCAGATATCGACAAATATCATGAATTCATAGTCCAAAGTAACATGGTAAAGAAAAGAAGCCTCTGTGTGTGGATTCCTGAAACTGATATAAGATTCACACTCGTATGACTGCATTGAAGCACTCTGTATGCACAAAGAAAGTCAGTCCCCAACTTTCACTAGCCCGACAAACAGAGAAATATCTTTGGAGAGAACCCACGAAAGCTCTTCCTGTCCAATGCTCGGCTTAGATCTCTCCCAATGCAGATATATACAAATCGAATTGAGATTGTCATGAAACGCCGCCCAATGCAAACGCTCCCAAGCCTAGAAATGTCACTCTATAATACATCATAAAATACGAACCCCATCTCATCTACACAGAAAACGGAGACAATTGGCCATTCTTGCCGTATCTAGCCTCTAGATCCACACATTAGCATCCGATCAAGAAGAACATCAATCCGATGGAAAGGGGACTTACTGAAGAACGTATAACTCAGCGTCACCTGCTCAATCCCCTTCATGGTTGGATCATTCACAAACTCCGGGTCGATGTAGAAGAAGACAGGCATATCCACCGTCTCCCCGGCATTCAGCCTCTGCTCCTCGAAGCAGAAACATTGGATCTTGCTGAAATACTGCGCGACCTGGCCCGGCGTCACGCTGTACGTCGCCACGCCGATGATATCCTCAGAAGAATTGTTCGTCGCCGTGTAGAACGCCAGCGCCGTCTCGCCCGGGAGTACGCGCACCTCGCGCTGCTGCGGCGTGAAGCTCCAGGGCAGCACGTCGGAGACGGACCCGTTGAAGGTGACGCGGATGCGCTTTGCGCCGACGACGGGCTTGAGGGATTTGGCGGGGTCGTCGGAGGTGCCGTGGACGGGGGATTTGATGGGTTGGCCGCCCCAGCCGGTGGTCTGGCAGATCTGGAGAAATATAAGTCAGCCAATTGCCCTCCTCCGTATGCCAGGAAGAGAGAGACACACCATTTTGTACATAGGCACAGAGCCGTAGGAGAATGCCACCGTCCCTAAAATGATGCTAATGGTATAATACCTTCTCCCGTCAGCGCAGAACCCAATTGGGTCCCCAGGAGCGACCTACATAACCGACATATTATTCTTCGCAAATGGCGCCCTCAACTCCTCCATCGTCGGCGCTGCATTGCCTGCTCTTGGCTTCGCATCCACAGAGGCATTTCTCACGTTTTGACGGAAGGAAAACGGCGGCTTTACTTTCGATGCCTTGGCGCAGGATGCACAGGTCCAGGAGACGTTCTTAAGACCAAGCCTCGACAGGATCCGAGACGAGGAATTCATTTTCGGTGAGGAGAAGAGAAATGATGAGGGATTGAGGCGCGCATCGAGCGGTGGAGAGGCCGGCAGGTATGGGCCGTTTTGCCAGGTCCAAATCCCGAGCGAGCTTTCTGGATAATTATTGATCCGAAGGAGGACCTGAGATTATCACGTGATCAGATTGACAAGGCTGCGGTTGACCGGATTGGGATTGACAGGTGCAACAAACAGACGTCGACAAGGCTGACAGAACACAGATCACTCACTGTCACTGTTGCCGTCAGGTACAATGTTCAATATCAACGCCATTTCATAGCTTCATTTTATTTGAGGAGAGAATTTCCAGGAAAGTCCAAAGCTATGATGATATCTCTGAAAATGTGTTGCTGAAAGTCGGATATCTATCTCAAATAGCGTCCTCAGAGACACAGTGACCACTGACGACGGTCGTCGTTCGATTCCAATCCTCAGATGCATCATGCGCTTCAAAACATTATCAATCCCAAACATCTCAATCCACTCATCTTTGTCTCTTAATGACTGGCATTCTGTGCAAGCAGCCGAATAACCCAAGGGGTTGAACAATCCGCCAATGATTTCCTTTAGCTTTGCCAGTTATGACGCACACACTCGATCCCTTCACGGAGATCGTTTGACGATGACATGGTTATGGTTATCAACCCCCAATTCTCGACCTCACTGATCCCTAATTCCAAGTATATCCACCTCGCCTTCCTCTCCTGTCCTCTCCCCAGAGATCCGAGAAGCCCAATGCTCTCCCCACGTTTGCTCCTGACAACCACCAGGAACCTCATTCACGGCCTTCCCAAATCCCTCCCCACCCCCAGCATCCGCATCCGACACATCTCTTCCACCCGCTCTCTCGCCATGAAGGACCCCAAAAAATCCCTCCAGCCGCCTCCCCACCAGATGGCCTACTTCCCCTCGATGACGACCTCCCTCCCCTCCTCCTCGGGCGAATTCCGGCGCGTCCTCTGGACCGGCCTCTTCAGCCAAGTGGTCCTCATGACCGTCCCCGTCGGCGGCGACATCGGCGACGAAGTGCACCTCGTCGACCAAGCCCTGACCTTCACGAGCGGCATGGCGTGCGCGACGATCGCCGGCAAGCACCAGGATGTCAAGGCGGGGGACCTGGTAGTTGTGCCCGCCGGGACGAGACATCAGTTTGTGAACACGGGGCCGACGCCGTTGGTGAGTCTGCGCTTGTCTGTGAGAGAGAGGGAGAGGGGGGGGATGAAGATACTGATGACTGACAGATCCTATATACCATCTACTCCCCCGCGGAGCACAATCCGCAATCCCACCATCTCACCAAGGAAGAAGGCCTGAGAGAAGAGGCGGCGGGCGCGGACGAGTCGCCCGACTGGGCGCACAGATCACAGGCTGAGAATATTAAGCTCGGGGCGATAAACGAGACGGGGCAATATTAGGATGAAGCTCTCATTATTGTCTTTCTCATGGAAATATATTTTGTAGAATGTAAGATAGCTATAAACCCAACCCTGCTCGTATATTTCTGCGTGGTCTCGGGGTGTTTGCAAAGAACTACTTGCCGTTATTGTCTGTTTCCCCACTTTGTAGGAACAGCCTTGCCATCTCAGTGAAATCCACTCCCCCCAAGTCAACATATCAAGCAGAACAACTCACCAACTTCGACTCTCAGATAAAACGCGAATGCGGTCTTCTACGCCTACAAAATCCAGTTTGTGGATGTTATTTTTCTACATTTTTCCCTTACTGCTTCCGGCACCTGAGAACAATCGATAGATTCAAAAGCATTCCTCTCAGAGACCAAGCCTCTCGTATTATTTCAGCATTAATTTATAAATGAAAGCTGGGTCTGGGTGCAAGTCAAGTCAGCAAATGAAGTGAAATTCCTTTCAGTGTTTCCAGGCCTGATAATGGCAAAGCGCAAATCTGTAAGCATCGTGCAGAATATCGATGCGCCAAAACAATAGCCCTATGTTGCCAAGTAACAAATAATCCAGCCCGCAAGCAACCTCTGTTTGCCCCTCTGGGGCCTTTTGCGCCCTACTTTGATAACGACATCACAAAATAATTTCACATACACATCCCACCAAGCCTCATCAGCCCTCCTCCCCCCCAAATCGCAATCCCACCAACTTCTCTTGCAGAAGCCCCTGCAGCGCCCCTCTATCGCCGCAGAAGCCCGCAATGCTGATCGCCTTCTCCGCCCAACTCTTACACGCCGTGTCCTCGCCTAGACAGTAGAAGTCTACCGCGTGGTTGAACGCCGTGGTGGCGATATACTCTAGCTCCTCTGACGGGTATGGCTTCTCCGTCTGTGGTGGTGTTAGCTGGGGTCGATATCGCAAGAGGCAGGACCGGAGGGGGAGGAGAGGTGAGAGAAGGACTGCAAAGTTAAGGGGGAGGGGAAAATGAAAGGGAAATATACGCACCTCTTCAGCTTCCTGTGCCAACCCACAAATTTGCACCAGAAGACCTTCGGCGATTGTGGCTCCCTCGTTCATAGCGAGGCGGAAGAGACAGCGCATGTAGCGCGACAGCTTGACGATGTCGAATTTCTCAAGTCCCCAAGCTTCGTTGACGATGCGTTTAAGCGTCGCTATCACGACTTCGCTCCTGTTAGCAGCCCAAAATGGCAAGAGGGGAGGCAACGCAAAGGACATACCGTTCACAGGAATCTGATCCTGAGCAGAGAGAAGCATGTCAGACATCTGTTCATAAACCTTCATGCTCTTGCACGTCTCCGCCTTCAGAATTACATCCGCGAGACTATCCCAAGCTTTCAGCCTAATCGCGGCTTCAAAGTCATATACGAGCAGCGTTGCCAGTTTCTTCAGCAGATCTTGCTGCGGTCCGCCCTCCAGATCCCCAAGCTTCGTTTTCAGGCGCGAGTCGAAGCTGTCGACGAGCTTGCGGAGCTGCAGATAGTCCTGCAGCTGCACTTCGATGTTATCTTCTGCTCTGGCCAGCGAGATGAGGAGGATGACAGCGAGGAAATCGCAGAAGAGGTGGCGGAGGAGGAGATCGTCTGATATTTGCTGACTGAGCTCTTCGGGGTAGATGTCGATGAATTTGATGCAGCTGCGGATGATGCTAAGGACCTGACGCGGGTTCCATGTTGCGCTGTACTTTAAGGCGGTGTTGTAGGCATTTTTTGAAAACCAGTCGAGTTCTTGAACTGTCCATTGATTGTTGCTTTTGTCGGATTGTTTGGCTAGTCTCTGCGCTTGGGTTGATGCTTTGAGATGTTAGCCGTTTTACACAGGCAGGGAATAAAACAGTATCTAAACTCAGTAAACATACCACCCTCGAATAGATTGCATAACTGATCAATCATCGAAGATCGCTCGAGAATATCCCGTGGCTTGTCTGTTCCCACTTCAGACAATATAAGTCGTATAGTACATCTCAATAACGCCGCCATATGAATTCCCACTGGTGCATTATATTCATACTTCTGTAGAACCATTTGAAGAGCCGCTATAGTAATCATTTTCTGACCACCTTGCTGTGCATCCAAGACACACGCGTATAAGATAGTTGCATCTTTGGAAGTTGACTTATAGACTTTCTCCAGGCACGTCACACCCAATTCGGGCTCCTCTGTTCGCAAGGCGATCTTGAACATCAAAAACTGAGTCAATGGATCTTCTTTGGCTGATTCTGGTATTTGGCCAAGGATGTCTCGAGCATCGGTGAAATCATTGCGGGCAAGGGCAATTATCAAGAGCTTTCTGGGTATGTTTAGTAGAGAATTTCCAGAGGCTGAAATCAGTCTCTCACCTTGCAATCTTGGCTTTGTTCAGGTCACCAGTAGCTTCGAAGATCTTGTGCATCGCCAGCCGGCACCAGTTCTCTGCAGCAGCGTATTGCGCTTGGGAGTAATTCGACTCGATCCGTTTCCACAGAAGCTATGATAGTTAGCATTTATAGCCATTAATCAGGGGAGCGCCAACAGACAGTCTCTGCAGCATGAGTAGCTGAGGGGCCTAAAGCTTTATTCATGTTTGCGCCCACCATATCCAATACCTTCGCAACAGAGACAATTACATCAGGCCCATCTTTTTGGCATGTGGACATCCATAGTCGGTTGATTAACGCTTTCTCTATCCAGCCTTCATTCTCAGCTTGGAAGAGGCGGCTTTGGAGAAAGATATCCAGCATGTTGCATGCCGAACTAGGTCCTTTATCATTCAATTTCCGTATGTGATGCATTATAAGCTTGAAGTTGCCTTCTGTGAGTGTGACTGTCCGTATCATTCGATTTATAATGTCGCCATATGCATCCACATCAAAAACCTGGTTAATAGGCGCAGACAGCAGCTCAAGCCTCAGAAGCAAAACAATAAGCTTATCACCAACCTCATTCTCAAGAATTTCAACCAGATTATTTGCCACGTCGAATGCATCTTCTCGATCAAGACCAAGGAGGGCTTGGATCCTATTCTGTATGATACTTGTTCGGAGATCACTTGCGTCAGTGCTGAGCTTCTCCAGTTCCTGTGCTGTGAGGACATTGTGTGCCCTCTCCAGCCACTTCGCTGCCATCTCATATTGTTTCTTGCAGAGCAGATCTTTGCCAATCTCGAATAGAAGATCAGCTAAGCTTTCGGCGGTATCGGGATCGAGACTTTGCTCTCGAAGAGCAGCTTTTTTAAACATAAGTTCAGCGACTTCGAGCTTATCTTGCCGCCATGCCTAGAATTATCTATCAGCCTTTGGAATAATGAGCGGCCTGAATCCTCCCACCAATGCTGTTCTGACTGCAAAATATTCTGACCGTTGTCGCGAGTGAGTTTGAGCTTCGTCTGGTGTTATCTCGATGTTTGTCTTCGGCTCGTGAAGCTGCTCTTCATATCCTGCAGCTTTTTCCAGGACCTTGAATGCAAGGTCAAACCTCTTCGCACCTGCACCTGTTCTATCAGTATGTCTCAGTAGTATCTGGGAAGCACGAGGACTTGCCTATACAGCTCTTAGAAGCCTTGAGCGCAACCCTCATAAGCCTTGTAACATTTCTCAAAGTCCCATTCGCCTTAGTTTGCCCAGCATCCAAAAGTAGAAAAGCAAACACTCTTGCAGCTAGGATTACTTCTGTCTGGTCTGGTCCACTGGGATAATCGTTACCCCGCATCAATCTGGTGCAGAGATTCCATAATGTCAACCCCTCAGTGTCCAGATCTTGATATTTCAAGTTTGCTGAGGACGATATGTTCGAGGGAAATGCATTGATATGTTCATGGAACTGCTTCGCTAGATTTGATGATACAGTTCTGGATGGCAATGGAGAAAGACTGGTACGGGCGTGTGCAGAGAAAGCTGTTGAGATGCCGTTAGCCATGCATCTACTATCCTGCGAAGTAGCTGGCACTTACTCAGGAGAGCATTGACACGCGTTTCTTTATCGATCCGCTGCCCATTTGGAGCCATCATTGAATAAATGCTGTGTGGCAGCTATGGCAGTCTGGAGGAGAGCAGAGGACTGGATACAGATTCGAGGAGCATCAATGGGTACAAGAACCCCACAGGCACAACGGTAAGAGAGATCATAACATTTACTCAAGGAACTAGGACATAAGATCTTGCCATTTTATGAAGAAGAGTATATACAAATATATAGTGAAGATCTACCTACAGCTTCCATCGAGTTCATCACCGAGGCATGGTTAGACTGTGATGTCCCAAAACGACCTAGCGGCCCTCGCAAACTAACCGATCAGGTTGTCGTCAAAGATGCGTAGACTTAAGCCAGAAAGTATTTCTATGTTGTATAGGTACATGCTTTACATATCATTTTAATCCTTCCTACGTAAACTATTGTGGCAAGAAATTTCCAACAATAAGGGTGGGTCTGTGGACAAAACAGATTAATGAGAATTCTGCGTACGGGCAGAAGGAGGAGGAAATCTCACATCTTGTTCTCGTCTCTCCGAATCGTAAAGGAAAAGCAGCATTTTATCGGTTGATCCTTGGAACCGTCGACCGGATTCTTCAGTGAGCAGCTCGTGAGAAGGGCTTTCTGGTTCTGGTCGAATGCAATCGCTCCGAATTTTTCCCAGTAGTTGACCAGCGATTCGTCAGTCAATATTTCGTGGATAGCAAGCTTGCCCTGAGACGCAAAGATAAGCATTGATTCAGGCAAGGAAGGATAAAGAGATTTGTGAAACTCACATCTCTCAGTTTCTCAATAGGAACGTGGATGAGCTCGGCCATCTCCTTGTTTCCCCTGAATATCTCTCCCGTTCTCCGCCAACAGCACGCCGGTATCGCCATACTGGCAAATACACGATCGTACTCCATCAGTGTCTTCTCGAACCACATTTCAACGTAAATCAGCTCGATATCCGTGAGGGCCTGGACCTTTTCTCTGAACTTTGGCCTGAAGCGATCGAGTTGGCGCAGAATCTTCTGCTTCGATGCTACATTCATGTGCGCATCCATATATGAGGAAAGTCGAGCATATCCTTTGACATAATTGAACGGCTTCAACATCCCTGCATCATATTTTGCTCTCAGAAGACGATTCATCCGCTCTTCAGGCGTGTCATTGCCCGTGGGGTCGGCAGCTTGAAGATAATACTCCTTGGCCTTATCTGTAGGCAGCACGCTTGCAGGCCTTGAAATACCGCCGCCACGTTGATTTCCAGGTGGCCCAACATTTTGCTGCAAGCCAGAGGAGAAGTTTGGATTATTCATACCGCCTGACATGAGAAGTGATGGGTCGTTGTAGAAGTTATTTGCATCACCCTCTAGCAATGCGCCGTCGTCGAGAAGACTGTTGTTCAAGAAATCATTGAGGAGATTATACTCATTTGTGACTTCCGTGGTGTTAAACATATACGAGGGATGATAGGTATGCATGTCCTGGTATTGGTTCTGTGTCCCAAGCCAATCGTTCGCTCCCTCTCCAATGACTGCAAGACGTTTAGCATCGCCACCAGGAAAGGAGTCACGATACTACACCTACAATGGCCACTTGTTCTATTCAGGGCATTCACCTGTATGCCTGAAACGGGCGACGGTTGGACGATCTGTACCGGCTTATGCTGTGGTATAGGTGCTTGTCCGAGTCCCAGGCTGTTGTCTCGTACCTGATCGACGCGCTGGTCGAATGGACTACTCATTCCGTTTTCTGCTGACTGATTTGACTCTGCGGGAGTCGTCTCTTCATCTTCGCCCGCAGTACTATGCTGGCCCTTCGCCTTTTTCGTGGCCGAGTCTGATTCGCGTCTCTCATCATGACAGAGATGGCCAATGTTGCGTTTTATACAACGAGCGCAAGGTCTCTCCTGTACGACACAATATTGTTAGCCTCGTCATTTAAGAGATACTCGATCGCTGCAAAAAGGGAATCTAAAGGGTCGTACCAGGTCGCATGTCATATGCTATTTAAGAGAAGTCCAGATCAGCGTTATCCAAGCAAATCTGCGCAAACTCGCATGCAACACAGCTGTCGGTACGTGAGATGGACCAATCGAGGACTTACAGAACGACGACAATATACACAAGCTGTCGGCACGCGTCCCAGGATTAGTATTGGTTCTAAAGCCGGCGAGCTTGCTGCCCAAGATGTCGTGTGCTCACCATGATTTACCTTGCGCCTCTTCTTCGGACTTTTGCTGGCACCCGTCGCAGACGGAGGCGTCTGCGATTTCGCGCCTCCGCCGTTCCTGGCTCCATTTTGCTCCATGACATCGGATCTAAAGCTCCAAGGCTTCTAAGACTTCCATTGAAAAACTTCGTCGCTCCTCGGTGTTCTCGTGCTGCGCTCTGTACCTCGGGCGAGGCAGGATCAGGCAAAGGCGAATGCCGGTCCGCTGCAGCCACACCGGAACCTGCAGATTATTTATTGATCGAGGGCACAGCGAGACGTGCGAAAGGTATTGTTGTCGAAATGAGTCTGCGCGGCTCGTCGCATTTTATGGTGGCAATCACTTAGAATGTGTGGAGATTGATGGCATCACACATCCTCACGCATCGTGCCCCTCCGCCTGACGACTTGTGGTGTTAGTTGCGCCTAGCTCGCCCCGCAATCGCCTTCCCAAAAGCGGAGATGGGGAATGCGGAATAATGCAGGAGCCGCAGCGGGAGGTTACGGTCTACACAACACACACAAGATCAACGAACGACCGATATGACAAGTGTAGTAGGCGTGCACTCCCTCGCATCTCACCTTGTCCGTTAGATTTCGCATGATCGTGAGATACTCCTTACTCCTCGTCGTAGACAGAAACATGGCTCGGTCTCTGCTCCCGATGGATGGCGGCACGCGAGAGCACGACTCCTTTCAAGATCTTCTTCGAATCCGGTGATCGAGAGAGAGAAAGAATGGGAGGACGAGGAGGGGACTTATACAGATGACAGCGCCTTCCTACTGCATTATGCACGCTCATCTCTCCATCTCCATCTCCATCTCCATCTGCATCTCCCTTTCTCCAGTGTTCTCCACATCATCCCTCAAAATACATAGTCCACCGCTTCTCTCGACCTCAGCTCTAGATCACTCACCATGGCAAGACCGGCGCCGATAATCAGCGCAACCCAACCCTCTCAAAACACATGAGCAATCCCCGCCCCCCCCCCCCCCCCCCACCCCACCACCCCCCCACACACCCCCCCAAACCCCAACAACCCCCCCCCCCCCCCCCCCCCCCC
>Ga0123337_10007266_pt1 | contig 10359 bp, 5 predicted proteins | sample frozenSSSSmetaG_FD_89792 | JGI IMG/M metagenome (GOLD analysis project Ga0123337, IMG submission 89792) | Glacier valley bacterial and archeal communities from Borup Fiord, Nunavut, Canada, to study Microbial Dark Matter (Phase II) -... | ecosystem: Environmental > Aquatic > Freshwater > Ice >...
AAAACTTCTCATTGATACAAACTGAATTAGGTGATTTTAAAATGAGTCCGGCCTATGACCTACTGAACAGTCGCATTCATATTGGAGATAAAGACTTTGCGCTAGATGAGGGACTGCTACCTCTAGCTTTGGCAAAAGGAAAGGTGCATGAACAGTTTTATCTCTTGGCTGATTTGTCCAATGTAAACCCTAAAATTAGTGACGGTGTTTTTTCCCAGTTGTCTTCCGGAAAAGATGAAGTGTTGCGTTTAATCGGCCAATCTTATTTGTCGGATAAATTGAAAAATAATTATGAACAGGCTTACCTGACTCGATTGAAGAAATTAAGTAGAGAATAATCCTGGGCTAAAGAGGATATACAACCCACTAAGTTCCCCGAAGTTAAAACGAAGAGTCAAACATAAAGTGAAAGGCTTCTCGTTAGCCAAGTTTTTGAGTTAAAAGAAACAACCTCGATGTTCAAATTACTCTACTGGCTTGTGAAATAGGCTATCCTAAAAGTCGAATTCTTTTGAGAAGGATTTGGATACAAAAAATGACGAAGTTGACATCGGACAGTGATGCAAACTCAGGCGCTTGAGAAGTTATATTTTTGGAATAGTAGACTTACCATCGTGTTAAAGTTATTGATTTTCGGGATTGATTTTACGTTTTCTTCTTTGGGATTCTCCCTGTAGTTCGATGCGATGTGCGTCTTGCACAATTCTGTCTAAAATAGCATTTGCCAGCGTGTGATCTCCTATGATTTCATACCATGTACTTACCGGTAACTAGCAGGTAATGATGGCTGATTGGCAAGGAAGAAAAAATACCGATATTTCTCTTTTCCACTTGGGTGAAATCGATTTTTAAAAAATTCACCTATTAACAGGATGTATTTCTCACTTTTCACCTTAGAATTATTTCCATAGCTCCCCACCCTAATAACATTATTTAACAAATTAGTTTGCTGCTTTTATTCAAATCATTACTATAATCGTACTAGTAAAATAGTCACTAGTACTAGTAATTAAGTATTTGCCAATTTTTTGTTGAATGGCACTACTTGATAGAAGGAATTTTTGATTTGTTTAAAAAGATAACTATTCGAAGAAGAGAGAAGTGAAGGGGCATATACTATTAGAATTTGAGGCTCAAGAGTACTATTTAAAAAGGTCGATTAAGAGTTGCAAAAAGTAAAAGTCGCTCATCTTCAACTTTTTTAGCTGGATTGAAAATCTATGCAAATAATCCTGAGCCTGCCATCTCACCCTACCAATTCAATCTGTTAAGATGAATTGGTAGTGATTAGTGGGGTAATTTTTAGTTAAGGAAATTATTGTTAAAAATATAAACTGAAAAAAAATGAAATTCCTCATTTCATACCTTCTTTTGGCTGCCATCACTTTTGCTTCGCATGCCCAATCCAAACTTACTATTCGGGGAGTGGTGAAAGACACCACGAATATACCGCTCGACTACACCTCAGTGCTACTTCTTAGCCCAAAAGACTCGGCCTTGGTGGCATACACGCTGACTAATAAAGACGGAGAGTATCAATTCAAAAACGTAGAAAAGCAACCGCTGCTCATCAAAGCTACCTATATGGGGTACCTCCCCATCCAGAAAGAACTGGTTCTTCCCGAAACAGGTGACTTGGAAGTCGATGAGATTCAGTTGATGCCCATCTTACAGGAACTCTATGAGGTGGTGGTGAAAGCCGCCAAAGCACCGTTGATGATGCGTGGAGACACGCTTGAGTACGATGCAAGCAAATTTAAAGTACCCCCTGGAGCGACCCTGGAAGAATTGCTCCGCAAGCTGCCCGGAATAGAAATCGACAAGGATGGAAATATAGTTGCACAAGGGCAACAAGTACAGAAAGTAACTGTGGATGGAAGGCGTTTTTTTGGAGGAAACACCAAAATGGCCACGCAAAACTTGAATGCAGAGTCAATAAGCAAGCTTCAGCTATACGATGACAAGTCAGAACAGTCCAAGCTCACAGGTGTGGAAGATGGAGTGAAGGAAAAAACCTTAAATGTTGAACTGAAGGAGGAAGCTAAAAAGGGAGGTTTTGGAAAGCTTTCAGCTGCAGGGGGTACAGATGGAAGATGGTCCTCAAATGCTTCTTTCAATAAATTTGACAAAGTAAACCAATTTTCGATCATCGGCTATGGCAATAATATCAACCAATCCGGTCTGAGCTGGGATGACCTACAGGAGTTTAAAGGGAGCAGTGCATTTCAATTTGGTGACACCGGCGACTTTGGTTTTAATGGAAGTGGTGGGATGAATTATATTTCCTTTTCAGGAGGGTCCAATGATGAATCTTTCGAAATCCCCTTCAACAATCTCAACTCTGGCTATTCCAACAACCAAGCCATCGGCATAAATTACAATTACCTGAAGGACAAGAAGGATTTCAGTAGCAATTACTTCTATAGCCGCAGTGATCAAACGATAGAGAGCTTCAATAGCAGAACAAACTTCCTGCAGGACAATACATCCTTCACTTCCACTGACCAAAGCTTACAAAATAACATGGCAGGTCACCATAGGGTAAATCTTCGTTTTCAAAACGAATTAGATAGTGCCAACACCATCACCATTAACGCAAAAGGAAGGCTAAGTTCACTTACTACAGCCTTGGCTAGCCATCAGGAGCTGATTCGCAGTAGTACGGAGCAAAGCCAAATGGATAGGAACAACCAATCGGATAAATGGTCAGGGGCCTTTCAGGGCACTGCAATATATAGGCATAAATTCAAAAAAAACGGACGAAACTTTGCTGCCAGTATCAGTGATACTTATAGTAAGGCAGACCAAAATGGTATACAAAAATCCGTTGTAGATCTCATGAACTCAACAGACCCAAATACCTATTTCCGAAACTTGGATCAATTGAACCAGGCACTGAATGGCTCTAACCAGATCAAGTCAAGCCTACTCTTTGTCGAACCCATCAAAAAAATATTTTTCTGGGAGACTTTCTACAATTTCAGCCAGTCAAAAAGCGAAACAAACCGAAAAGTATTCGATGTGGAGGCAAGTGATACCCAAGAGCTAAATCCAGATCTTAGTAGGTTTTTTGATAACACAATCACCTACAACAGGTTCGGTTCCAGCATCCGATATGCTAACAAAGGCTCTAATTTAAGCGTGGGTTTAGCCGCCTCCAACTACCGATTGAACGGGCAGTTTTCAGTGGTAGAAGCTAGTGAGATATTAGGCCGAGTGGATAAGAACTACCTCAATTTCACTCCTAATGTGTCTTACTACAAAACAATGAAAGGCAACAAGCGTATCAACGCAAGCTATGCTATGGGCGTCACTCCGCCAAATATCGCAGACCTACAGCCATTCAAGGACATATCAAATCCATTGTATATACGGGAAGGAAATCCTGATCTACAGCCCGAAGTATCCCATTCTTTCAATACAGGATACGATATGTATGATCCTGCCACGTTTATAAATTTGCGGTTTTCATTCAATTCAACATTCTATCAGAATCAAGTCGTTCAAAACCAAACCATAGACCCAGAAACCTTTGTCACTACGTATAAGGCAGGAAATGTTTCCGGGGGACAGCGTTATTACCCATACCTAGGTTTTGGATTTCCTATCGTAAAAACCAAGGCTACCGCGTACTTATCTGCAAATCCCTCTTATTCTAAAAGCCTCTCCCTCATCAACTCAATCGAGACAGAGACCCAAACTTATAGCAATAACTTTGGGGTGAATTTAAATCTGACACCTTTAGAATGGCTCAGCCTATATACCGGGTCATCCTTCCGACTTAGCAAAACCAAATACGAACAAAACCCCTCTCAAAACCAGGACATAATAAATTGGAGTGCTTATAGTAATGTGAACATAAAATTCCCCAAAGATTTTTACTTAGATGTGAAATTCAACTACAGCCGATATGAAAACGAAAGTTTTGGATTTGATCAGAAAGTACCTATCCTCAATGCATTCGTCTATAAACTTCTCGGCGAGGCTAAAAAATGGGAAGTCAGGCTTTCCGCTTACGACATCTTCAAGCAAAATCAAACCATCAGCCAGTTTGCGGGCCAAAACTATGTTTCCACTGGAAGGATTGAAACGCTATCAAGATATTTCCTACTCGGAGTGACCTACAATATGCGGGGAGTAGAAGTGAAAAAATATAGATAGCATAGTACGTTGTAAAGGGGGAAGTTCTATAGTCGCAAAGTCACCGAGAGGCAAGTCTATTAAATGGGATATTGGCTGCTTCCCCCATTAACCGTTTCGGCATGATCAATAGTCGTCGTGATAGAATTAAAACATACATTTCAAGAAATACAAACCACCTAGTTTACCAATAAAAAAAGCCGTTGATTCCTCCCTATTCACCAAGGTGTATGTAGTTAAAAAGACAGGTTTCACTGTTGGTATATTTTGCAAATCCATTCCGCATATTCTGATTCAGCCAATTCTTAAATCATCAAAACAATGAAATTAAAATACCTAAAGACCCTTATCCTAATATTAATTTCCACAGGACTAAAAGCCCAAAATGTAGTGGGCGAGGTAGAATACCGATACCGCATTTTCTATGATAAAATCTATTCCAACCTGCCCCACATTACCCAACAGGAAAAGGACAGAATTCTACTCACTTGGAGTAATCCTGAAGGCTACAGCACCCGGATGAAACTTCAGTTTTGGCCAGAAAAAAGTCTCTATACTTTCGGAGAACCCTATCAAGTCCAAAGCTACTCTTGGCAAGTAGAAGACTATTTCATTGAAAATAATTTTGAAGACCAGACCTATCTGAAATACATGGATCAAATGGGCAAAACTTACATCGTTCGCGACAGCCTAAATACTCCAAAATGGAGGGTAATGAACGAAATACGGGATATTCTGGGACACATGTGTATGAAAGCTGTGTCCGAAGACAGTATTAAAGGCCAAAAGATCACTGCTTGGTTTGCCTCAGATATTCCCGTTCCTATGGGTCCAGAGGAACAATTCGGGCTTCCAGGTTTAATTTTGGCTTATGACATCAACGACGGCATGCTAATCGTGGAAGCCGAGAAAATCACTTTTGGAGAACCGGAAGAAATCATCACCCTACCAAAAAAACTAAAAGGGAGAGAAGTATCGGGCACTAAATATCAGGAAATAGTCCGAGAGTTTATCCAATCTTCCATCAAAAGCAGGGGAGCTTGGATGTGGGAAATAAGATATTGAGAAGGCTGAAGAAATTACAAAGGCAGAAAGTATGTAGGTTGGAAAGTTGCCAGGACATGTACAATCCACATGAAACTGTAAAAGTAAATCTGATTATCTGAAATGTTGCCAGTAACCACAATCCCTCTGCTCATTCAGCCAGAAGCCCCTTGCCCGAACTGCAGGCGGGGGTGACTGAAACGGCCTAAATGTCCCGATGGCTACCAGGAGAATCTACAACCTCTATTTAATGTATTAATTCTGAACTTATAGGGCACAAAAAAAGCCTTTGAAATTATTCAAAGGCTTTAATGTCGGGGTGGCAGGATTCGAACCTACGACCTCCTCGTCCCAAACGAGGCGCGATACCGGGCTACGCTACACCCCGAGGTGTAACTGGTTTTTTCAATTTTTGATCCCTGACTTGCTCATGAATCGGTTGCAAATGTAACAAAATTTATTTCCGACAAACACTTTTTTTGAAATGATATTGAAAAAAAACTAGGATTTTTTTAGCTCTGTTTTGAAGCGTATTGAAAATGAGTTGGATAGCTTTTTTATAGATTTTTTTTGCGAAAGAAATAATTGAGAAATCGAGCAAAACCTTTGAGTAATGAATAGAGGATGATTTCTTAATTGACTATAAACAGATCCAATGTCAAATAAGGGTTGTCAGGATCAGAGGCATTTAAATCAAGCTTATAAGTATAATACCCATTAGTAAGTTGTGTTTCGCCAACGTAATCTATAGGCTGAATTCTTAATTCCTTACCATTAGCTATTAAGCTCACGAAGCCGTAGCGATAGGCTGATTCAAATTCTTTGTAATTAGATCTCTGTCCAGCTGAAATGTTGCCAAATTCTACAGATGCTGATCCTGAGCTGATCAAAATATTTTTAAAATCCACGCTAGAACTATTTTCAACTCGAATTAAAACTCCTTCAGGCGTATTGTCATCTGTGCAAGATGTCATCAGGAATAGCGCAAAAAAGAGTACAAGTAAATTTTTCATGAGGAGATGTTTGAGTTCTTTAAAAGACGAAACTCATTCATTGATCGCTACATTTACACCAAGAGTAAACTAGTTTTAAAACTCCTTCTCACCGAATTCACTCTTGACGAATTTGGAGTTCATTCCAGAGACTTTTAAAAGAATCTCACTTTCAAGCTTTGACTTTACTCCAATTGACATGTCGATTTGGTAAATAGGGGTTGTTTGTGTGCAAAAATTGTAAAAAAGCCATAGATATAGATTGTCTTTTATTTAAAAGGCAGTGGAAAAGCGAGTATGGAAGAAAATAAATATTTTTTATAAGGTTTAAAGTCCATTTATAAAAAAATAGAAGAAGCTGATCTTCGTGTTTTCAAATGGCTATTAGATAGTTGTAAGGTGTTATATGCCTCAATTTATGCTGACAATGGCGTTTATTAGGAAATAAGCTTGGTTAAAAATAGATTTCGTCTCTTTTTGGATTGAGTCTGAATAGGGAAATCAGAAGGTTTGGGAAGAAATAATTTTGTTATTTTATGGGTAGAGGGATTGAGTTGTGTGAATACTAGAAATCGATCTTTCTTTTTGAAATTGAATCAGATCAATAAAGTAAATTCTATCTCATGAGTTTTCAAATCAAAAATTCCGGTGAAGCCTACGATGGTATAATTGTTGGTTCTGGGGCTGGGGGAGGTATGGCCTCCAAAATTCTATCCGAGGCAGGTCTTTCCGTAGCTGTTTTAGAAGCAGGAGACGATGTTGATAAGGCTATTGGAGGCGGGGATATTGATGGTGAACCTTATACCCGAAAGAAGGATACAGAGTTCGATTGGTTCTTTTCAAGAAGAAAGTTTCTAGCGACTACTGCAGCATTAATTGCTTCTCCCTTATTGTTGAATATTCCTGCCTTCGCAGGTAATTCAGATAAAAAGCTCAGACATGTTTGTGTCGGTGTGGGAGGAATGGGCGGACATGATCTGCAGCGTTTTATTGCTCATCCAGATGTCGAAATTATTGCTATTTGCGATGTGGATGAAGAAAGGTTGCAAAAAGCAGCCGAATTGGTTCCTAATGCCCGCCAATACAGTGATTGGAGGATTTTGCTAAAAGAAGAATCTGATAATTTTGACTCGATAAATGTCAGTATTCCTGATCACAACCATTTCGCTGTGTCTATCAGTGCAATCAAAATGGGAAAGCATGTTTATTGCCAAAAGCCCATGTGTCATGACGTGTCCGAAATTAGGGAATTGACCAATGCAGCAATAAAAGCTGGAATCGTAAGTCAATTGGGAACTCAACATGCTTCTGGAAAAGGTGATCGTACAGCTGTCCAATGGATAAAAGAAGGTCATATCGGAAAAATTAAAAGAGTTTACCTCTGTTCAAACAGACCTGGTGCAACGGAAGCCTATAGGTTTCCAGGACCTCGTCCAGTAGACGGGCAAGATCCGCCTTCAGAATTAAATTGGGATCTTTGGACAGGCACAGCACCACTTCGGCCTTATAATCCGGCTATTTATCATCCTACGAAATGGAGAGCTTGGCAAGACTTTGGTACAGGATGGTCTGGAGATATCGGGTGCCATATTTTTGATGCAGTCTGGAAAGGGTTAGGGCTCCAATCACCGATTTCTGTTCAAGCCAGAGTTCAAGAATCTTGGGAAAATTCTCCCGAAAGAAGAGCCGATACCTGGCCACAGAGTAATCATTTGACCTGGGTATTTCCTGGAAATGAAATGACCGAGTCGGAACAACTAACTGTTGAATGGTTTGATGGAGAATTCTACCCTCCTGAGGAAGTCAGGGCTTTATTTTCAGTGGAAAATTACCCTGCTGAATCGGCTATGCTGGTCGGGACCGAAGGAGCTTTATTGATTCCACATACAAAATTGCCTGTCCTCTTGCCAGAAAGTAAATTCCAGCAAGTGCAATATCCGGAATTGGAGGAACGAGATCATTACCATCACTTTGTGGATGCATGTCTAGGCAAAACAAAAACCGAAAGTCACTTTGCACAATCTGGACCCATGACGGAGGCTATTATTCTGGGTACTGTTGCCATCAGAGAGCCTCAAAAAGTCCTTAACTGGGACGCAAAAAGGATGAAAATTTCGAATCACCCAGAAGCAGAGAAATACTTGAGCCGCAAATACAGAAAAGACTGGGAAGTTTAAGGAATATAAAAACAGTCAGCTTCTGATAGTAATTAGTATTCCGTTAGGATTTTTCTCTGAGGAATTATTAAAATCATATAAAATTATTAAAACATGAGTTTTCAAATAAAACCAAGTGGGGACTCTTACGATGTCATTATCGTGGGTTCTGGAGCTGGGGGAGGTATGGCCTCCAAAATTCTTTCCGAGGCTGGTCTTTCCGTAGCTGTTGTAGAAGCAGGTGGTGATTTTGACCCAGCCAAAGAAGAAGACCGAACACAACTTAGACCGCCATGGGAATCTCCAAGAAGAGGAGCAGGCACACAAATCCGTCCGTTTGGCGATTTTGATGCTGCCATCGGAGGATGGGATATTGAAGGAGAACCATACACAAGAAAAAATGGAACTGAGTTCGATTGGTTTCGATCTAGAATGGTCGGTGGAAGAACAAACCACTGGGGAAGAATCTCACTTCGATTTGGGCCAAATGATTTCAAACGCGCCAGCATTGATGGACTTGGTCATAACTGGCCAATCGGATACGATGATTTGAAACCATACTACGATAAGGTTGATAAGTTGATTGGTGTATTTGGTACTAAAGAAGGTATATATAATGAGCCGGATGGATTTTTCCTTCCTCCTCCAAAGCCTCGACTGCATGAGCTTTACATGAAAAAAGGCGCGGATAAAATAGGTATTCCTATGATCCCTTCGCGTCTATCTATGCTCACCCGTCCTATCAGCAAAGAAAGAGGCGTTTGCTTTTTCTGTAGCCAGTGTAATAGAGCTTGTCAGGTTTATGCGGATTTCTCTGCTGGTACTTGCCTGGTTCATCCAGCTATGAAAAAAGGTAAAGTAGATCTTTACACGCATTCCATGGTAAGAAAAGTAACTACTGACGAAAGCGGTAAAGCCACAGGTGTTTCTTTTGTGAGCAAAGTGGATATGAAAGAATACAAACTCAAATCCAGAGTGGTTGTCCTAGGTGCATCAGCTTGTGAGTCTGCAAGAATCATGATGAACTCTAAGTCAAAATCACATCCAGATGGCATCGGAAATAGCTCAGGCATGGTAGGTAGATACCTACATGATTCCACGGGAACTGATCGCATGGCGATTATGCCAAGTATGATGGATCGTGAGCGCTACAATGAAGATGGAGTAGGTGGTTTGCACATGTACACACCATGGTGGGGTGATAATAAGAAATTGAATTTCGCCAGAGGATACCATATCGAATACTGGGGAGGAATGGGCCAGCCAGCCTACGGAACCGGTGGAAGTATGGATTCTATGAGAAAATATATCACAGATGAATTCGGTGCGCCAAGTCCAAATGGTGGCTACGGAACTGGTCTGAAAAAAGACATCAGAAAAATCTACGGTTCTACTATGGGTATGTCGGGCAGAGGTGAAAGTGTACCTATGTATGACAACTACTGTGAAATCGATCCAAATACAGTAGATAAATTCGGTATTCCGGTACTTAGATTTAATTACAACTGGACTGATCAGGAAGTAAATCAGGCGAAACACATGCATGATACTTTTGAAGAAATCTTGACTGAATCAGGTGGAATTTTGCTTGGGTCAAAGCCAGGACCTGAGACCAAATATGGTCTTTTGGCACCAGGAAGAATCATACACGAAGTAGGAACAACCCGAATGGGAGACAATCCTGCTACTTCAGTATTGAATTCAAATTGCCAAGCGCATGATTGCGATAACCTATTCGTAGTAGATGCTGGACCTTTTGTGTCTCAAGCTGATAAAAATCCTACATGGACCATTTTGGCCTTGGCTTGGAGAACTTCCGATTACATTGTTTCTGAATTGAATAAGAAAAATATCTAAACCATGAACAGAAGAGAAAATCTTAAATTACTCTTTACCGGCTCTCTTGGTACAGGATTATTATTGACAGGCTGTTCACCAGAGCAGAAAGCTTTACCAGCTAAGGATGTACTATCTGGCGGTACCATCGGTGGAAGAACTGAAGAAGAAAAACAACGTGATCAAGCCTT
>Ga0123337_10007267_pt1 | contig 10358 bp, 10 predicted proteins | sample frozenSSSSmetaG_FD_89792 | JGI IMG/M metagenome (GOLD analysis project Ga0123337, IMG submission 89792) | Glacier valley bacterial and archeal communities from Borup Fiord, Nunavut, Canada, to study Microbial Dark Matter (Phase II) -... | ecosystem: Environmental > Aquatic > Freshwater > Ice >...
ACCCGGTACAGCGAAATCGGCGTACCCGACTCATCAATAAATCGGTTTGGGACGATTGCAATGAGTTTTACTGTCTTGTCAGATTTATCTAAACGTCAAGCTTAGGGACTGTAAAAGAATAATCTCCCGGGCATTTGTAGAGGCGCTGCTTGCTGCGCCCTCCTGAGTCGGGAAGTTATATATTTACAGATCCTTAGCTCGAACCAATTGTCGATTGAACGAATGTTTTACGGCTGGACTGTTCGCTCCCGCGAACAGAGGCCGTCCCGACCCCCGATCGATTGACGGGGTCTTCCATACCACGCAGATCAACGCAGTGGATCGGAGGATGGCAGTTCTGGTGACTGCTGTCTGGCGATTGTCGCAAACTATCACGCCCGAATTGCGGTGTGGATTGTGAGCGACGCCCCTGCAATTCGTACGCAAAGGACAGCCAGATTATGAACCGCGCACTCTTTACCTCGGCTACCGGGCTTGCCGCCCAGCAGTTCAACCTCGACGTGATCGCAAACAACCTCGCCAATGCGAGCACCACCGGCTTCAAGCGCAGCCGCGCCGATTTCCAGGACCTCGTTTATCAGGTCAACCGCGAGCCCGGCGCTCAGACGGGCACCAACTCGATGCTGCCGACAGGCTCGCAGGTGGGGCTCGGCGTCTCGGTCGGCACGACCAGCGCGCTCTTCTCCCAGGGCACGATCCAGGCGTCCGGCGGCGACTACGACATCGCAATTCGCGGAAACGGCTTCTTCAAAGTGCTGATGGCCGATGGCACCGACGCCTACACTCGTGCAGGCAACTTCGCAATCGACAGCACCGGCAAACTCGTTACTGCCGAAGGGTACGCTGTGCAGCCAGAAATTACCATTCCTGGCGATAAAACCTCCGTCAGCATCAGCCCCGATGGTCAGGTCACAGTCACACGTCCGGGATCGACAGCGACTGCGGTCGTCGGCACGATCAAGCTCACCAACTTCGTCAATCCGGCAGGGCTCCGCGCGCTCGGCGGCAACCTCTTTCAGACATCGGCCGCTTCGGGGCAGGCGACAGACAGCAATCCGGGCGAAGCGGGCGCAGGTACGCTGCTGCAGAAATCGGTCGAAGGCTCCAACGTCGATATCGTCTCCGAAATGGTGCGGATGATCATTCTGCAGCGCGCCTACGATACCAACTCCAAGGTCGTGCAGGCGGCAGACGAGATGCTCAGCACTACCAACAACCTCAAGCGATAATCAGCCGACCGTATGCCGAACGTACGTTCTGCCTCTGATCGCGCGCTGTCTTCTGCGACCATTACGGCAGCGGCAGCGCAGCGATCGGCGTCCGGTCTCGGAGCATCTCGGGAGCACTTCATGCGAGCAGTCTTTTCCAGTTCCAATCCAATATCCAGTTCCAATCTTTCCAGTTCCAGACCAATATCCAGCATCCGTTTCAGTCTCTGCATTTTGTGCGGTCTGGTGTGCTGCAGCTTCGTTGCCGAACCCGCTGGCGGTCAGTCTGCCGGTGATGCGACCCGGCACACTGGCAAGACAGCAAAGTCTACAGTCAAGTCGGCTGACAAAGGCCGATCAGTGCATAAGCCTGCGGGCGTAGTGAAGCGATCGCTCACCACGAAAAAAACGCTTCCGATTACTGTGATGGTGAAACCGAATGCCGAGGTCCCGCAGCGCACATTCCGTCTCGGCGAGATCGCCGACATCAGTGGCGGCGACAGATCGCTCGTCGCGCAGTTCGCGGCAGTCGAAATCGGGAACTCGCCGCTGCCCGGTCTGTCGCGCATCATCTACTCCGGTGATATAGTCGTTCATCTTCGCGCCGCGCACCTGTACAATCCTACGGTCGAGATCGTCGCTCCGCCCGAGATACGCGTTCAGCGCGCAAGCCACGATATCGCTGTCGAGCAGATCGTGAGCGCCGCGCGCGTTTCCGCGCAGTTCGCGATCAAAGACCTTCCCGACGCTGTACTCGCTGCCGAACCTCTCAACGGCAGATATACGATGCCTTCCGGCAAGCTGCGGCTGGTAGCGGGCGCCTATCGTGGCACGGTGGACGGCGGCACACTGATCGTTCCCGTCAGCATACAGATCGATGGAGCGTCGGCACAATCGGTAGATGTGCTGTTCAAAGTGCATCGCAGAATGACGCTGCTCGTTGCGCGCCGTACGATCGAGCCGCACGACATCATCGCTGCAGACGACGTCTCGCTGAAGACGATCGAACTGCCTGCTGGCTTCGGCAGCCCGGTGCGTGAAATACGGGACGTGGATGGCAAGCGGGCGACCCGCCGTATCCTGATGGACACGCCGATCCCGTCGAATGCGCTGGAGACGCCGCCCGTCGTGCTGCAGAATGGACACGTCACGATCGAGTACCTGATCGGGGCGATACGGATCACCGCGCCCGGCAAAGCGCTGCAACCGGGATTGATCGGAGAGACGATCCGAGTCTATGCGCTCGACACACGCCGGGAGCTCGATGCTGTCGTCGTGAGCAAAGGGCTCGTACGCATCACCGAACCCGTCGAGGACGAACCGGACGCGTCCACAGGTTCCCAGGGTTGAAACCCCGGTCTGTTTGGCGTTCCGCCCAGCGTCCTTCGGGCGCGATACATTCGTCAGCATCGTTCGTTACCGGTGGTTGCAAACCACCGGCTAAGGTGGCGTTCCGCCAGTCGTCCTACGGACGCAACCGCTAACGATGCATTTCCTCCCCTCTGCCTAATGAGGTACGAATGGCAGGGAGAGGGGCTGGGGGTGAGGGCTGTCAGTCCGCGAAGGCGGACTTCGCATCTCCAGACGGGGACTTCAGTCCCCTATCAGAATAAATCTGACAGTGCGTGTATTACTCCCCCTCCTTGCGAAGGAGGGGGCTGGGGGGTGGTTAGCCTTCAGGTGCGACAGGTGAGTTACAGGGAAGTTCTCACGAGAATAGCAGGAGATCATAATGACCGTTTCACGCAGAAAAACCGCCAGATTCACGATCGCAAATAGGTACCGTTTCGGTCTGAGCAGGACGATCGAAATCTGCTGCTGCGCAGCCAGCCTGCTGGCATTGTCGGCAGTCGGCGTACGCGCACAGTCTTTATTTCCGCTCGACGATGCGGACAGAGCCAGCGCGACGAACTCCTCCTCCGCATCGCTGTTCACTGATCTGCGCGCGCACAATGTCGGCGATATCCTCACGATCACGATCATCGAGAACACGACCGCGCAATCCACAGCTTCGACCAAGATATCCCAGAACGACTCGGTCTCTGCCTTTGGCGGGACGGGGCTGGTACAGCGGTTTCTCAAGGACCTTTCGTTGACTGCCACAAACTCGACGGCGGGCGGCGGGGACGGCACGACTTCGCGCAGCGGCACCCTGATCACGACGCTTTCCGTCATGATCAAAGAGGTGCTGCCCAACAATACGCTGCGGATCGAAGGCTCGCGACTGATCGGAATCAACCGGGAAACGCAGTCGGTGCGCCTGGTTGGGATCGTCCGTCCCGAGGACATACGCTTCGACAACACGATCCCTTCCAACCTGATTGCAGGCGTCGAAGTGCACTATGATGGCAAGGGAATTATCGGCACCTCGCAGCGCCCGGGTATCCTGTCAAAAATATTCCGGTTCCTGTTCTGAAACACCCGATAAGAGGGAATGTGCAGAACATCGATATCCGACACGGGACTAAAGTTGATGGCGGCTAACCACCCCCCAACCCCCTCCTTCGTAAGGAGGGGGAGAGAATACACTTCCGCTAACATGTGCGTCCGAAGGACGACTGGCGGAACGCCACCGAGACGGTGGTTTGCAACCACCGGTAACGAACGATGCTGACGAATGTATCACGTCCGAAGGACGACTGGCGGAACGCCACCGAGACGGTGGTTTTCAACCACCGGCATCGCGTCAGAAGAACGCTGGGCTTTAGCCAGACGGTCCGGAGTCTTGACCCCGGGGCACGAACTACTAAACATGAAGAAAACTATGACCAAACTCGCAGTTCTCGCACTATTTCTAACAATCTGTCTGGCAGGTGGGGCACGCGCCGACGCTCCGCTCAGCGACCCGATCACTGATCCGACAAACGCACCGATCAATACTTCGATCAACGACCCGATAAACGTTGCGCCGCCGAAGACACGGGTGCCGCCAGGTTCCGCGAAAAAGCGCACGGCTCCGCCCCGTCCGGAGACACGCGCTTCGCTCGAGGATGAACCGCGTTACGGCGCGGCGCAGGGGCTTGTCCGCATCAAGGACATCGCCGATATGCGAGGCGGGCGCGGCAACCAGTTGTTCGGCTATAGCCTGGTCGTCGGACTGGAGGGCACTGGCGACGGGCAGAGCGTCGGGTTTACGCCTCAAAGCGTCGTGAATATGATGCGCCGGTTCGGGCTGAATATCACGGTGGAGCAGGCGCGTGTCAAGAACGTCGCCGCCGTAATGGTGATCGCCGATCTGCCCGCCTTCGCCAAACCCGGCAGCCGTATCGACGTGACCGTTTCTTCGATCGGCGACGCCAAATCGCTGCAGGGCGGCACACTTTCACAGACGGTTCTGCATGCTGCCGATGGCAAAATCTATGCGGTAGCGCAGGGCGCGCTCTCGATCGGCGGCTTTAACTTCGAGGCGGGCGGCGCGAAAGTTCAGAAGAACCACGTAAATGTCGGTCGTGTGCCGCAGGGCGCTTATGTCGAGCGGGAGGTTCCGATGAACCTGTCCGACGGCAGCACGATGCAGATACTTCTTCGCCAGCCGGACTACACAACTGCCAGCCGCATTGCCGCCGCGATCCGCACGCAGATGCCGGGTATCGGCGCGTCGGCAACGGATGGCGGCACCGTCACAGTGGGCATTCCGACCGTGCAGGCGAAAGACCTGATTTCGTTCATCTCGCGGGTCGAAACCGTGCGCGTTACGCCGGATGTGTCGGCGCGGATCGTGATCAATGAGCGCACTGGCACGGTCGTGATGGGCGGGAATGTGCGGCTCTCACCGGGGGCGGTGGCGCATGGCTCGATCAGTATTCAGGTGCGAAACGCACCGATCGTCGTGCCCTCGCCGCCGAACTCCTTCAATCCGCCTCCGCCGCTGGTCGTGCAGCAGAAGGATGTAACGGTCACCGAGCACGGACAGCAGCTCGCCGCAATTCCGGCGACGACTTCCATCGCGCAGCTCGTGACCGCGCTGAACAACCTCGGGGTGACGCCTCGCGACCTAATTTCGATCCTGCAGGCGATGCACGATGCAGGTATGATCGCAGCCGAGATTGTGGAGCAGTGATGACAAATATGATTACAAACACAAATGTAAACGCAACGTCGCCGAATGCGAGCCTGCCAATCCTGCCGACTCTGGCGAAACGTTCCTTCGACGTACCCGGACGGACGCCCGCTGTAAACAAAGACATCCAGCGCGTACCCTACGCTGACCTGAAGCGCAGCTATGACGACAAACACACGCAGCTGACGAAGGCGACGCAGGAATTCGAAGCGGTCTTCATCGGGCTGCTGCTCAAACAGATGCGCAAGTCGATGGCGGGGCAGAACGCGATGTTCGGCAACAGCCAGGAGGCAAAGCTGTATCAGGACATGGCGGACGACGCCTCTGCACAACAGATGAGCAAAGTCGGCACATTCGGGCTGAGCAAAGTGATGTTCGAGTCGATGAAGCATGTGCTGCCCGTCGACCCCGACGAGACGCTGCGGCAGTCGCTGCTGGCTGTCTCGAAGTCCCTTTAACTACATGGGGCTAAAGTACCAGTCTGGAATTGCGATACCCGCCATCTCACATTCGAGACCATATTCGAGTGAGCGCTGAATGTCGACAGGAACTCAAAATGCCACGAATCAACACCAACCCGATGACACTGCGCCGTATCCTGCAGCAGGAGCTTCTGCTCGGCAAACAACTGGTAGCGCTCGCTGAAGAAGAAACAGACGTAATCGTGCGTGATGACCCGCCCCGTCTCCAGGAGCTGCAGCTAGAACAGCAGAAGCTTTTCCATAATCAGATCATGCTCGAGGCGACGCGCGTGTCTGCCACCCGGGACCTGGCATGGAAATACGGGCTCGATACGCTGCCGACGCTGAGCGTACTGCTCGGCGCGATGCCGGAGCGCGAGCGTGAGCCGTTCGTACGGCTGCGCAAAGAGCTGCTGGACGTGCAGGATCGGCTCGACCGCATCTACAAGCGCAATCGATTGCTGCTCGAAAACGCGCTGGAGTATGTGCGCTTCAGCTTGGAACTGCTCACCACGGCGACACTGATGCCTGCCCGCTACGGCACCAACCTCGCGAGCATCGACGCGCCCGCCTTCTATATCGACAGCAAAGCATAAGCGATGGGAAGAGCCAACCCCAACCCAATCCCTCGTAAGGAGGGGGAGAGAATACACAAAACGTCGGCATATACTCCGACATGGGACTGAAGTCCCGGTCTGGAGATGCGAAGCCCGCCATATCCCATTGAAGAGGGGGCTGAGACCCAATTCTGGCAGTTAGGCTAACCTCAATAATTATCGAGCGAAAATTTCGGCTATTTTGATCTCGAAACGACCCCAAATTCAGTGCGGTAATTTTCGCGCGTTGCCTTAGCATTGCGTCCGAAGGACGCTCGGCGGAAAAGTAAAGATGAAGCACATACCTCTGAATCATGCGCGAAGCCGCATGTGCCGCTTCTGCCAGCAGGATCGGGTTTTTAACCAGGGGTACGCAGTATGCCAGACAGACTAGGGCTTCAACCCCGGAAATCTGGTTTGTCAGTCAGACCGGGGTTTTTAACCCTGTACCTCCAACCCTGGGAGCGCGGAACGCCAACCAGACAGCTTTTCTTTCGAGTTTGATTCGCAGGGGACGTTCCCCGATCCGAATGCACGGAAGCGTTCGGTGCATACCATCAGGAGAGGATTACGATGCCATCAACTTTTTTCGGGCTTGAGATCGGCAAACGCGCGCTTCAGGCGAGCCAGCTCGCTCTCGACACCGTCGGACATAACACCGGAAATGTCAACACGCCGGGTTACTCGCGGCAGGTCGTCGCTTTCGATGAAACAGACCCCTACACGATCCCGGATGCCTATCACTCGCAGCCGGGTGAACTCGGCACGGGTGTCACGATCTCGAGTGTGACGCGCATTCGCGATCTATTCACCGACAAACGAGTCTATGCCGCCAACTCCGGCCAGGGGTCGCTGACTAATCTCAGAGATATTTTAGGCAGAGTGGAAGACGCGTACAATGAGCCCGGCAACATCGGCATCGGACAGCAGATGACGGCTCTGTTCAACACCTTCTCGCAGCTTTCGACCGACCCTCAGAACGAAGGGATTCGTTCGACGGTTCGCAATCAGGCAGAGACGCTCGTCAGCAGTTTCCACTCGGTCAGCACCGCCCTGAGCCAGATCAATCCTGAGATCACCGCCAAAATCGATCTGAAAATCGGCGATATCAACGCGATCGCAACGCAGATTGCCGCCCTGAACAAGCAGATCGGCATCAGCGTAGCTGTCGGCGATCATCCCAATGACCTGATGGACAAGCGCGGGCAGTTGATCGATCAGTTGAGCAGACTCGTCGATGTGCAGGTGACCGATGCAGTCAACGCGACCACTCATCTGTCGACAGGCCAACTCAACATCAATGTCGGCGGTTTCGCGGTGGTGCAGGGCGACACGGCAGGTGCGCTGCCCACGACTATCACGACCGTCAACAACCAACTCGGTCTGGTGACCGCTTCCGGCGACACGATACCGATTCACAGCGGCGAGCTTTATGGTCTGGTAAAAAGCAGTGTGCTGGTTGCCGGATATCAGACAGACCTCGACACTCTGGCTTACAACCTGATCACTTCGGTAAATGCGCAGCATGCGGCGGGCTATGCGCTCGACGGAACGACCGGGAACCTCTTCTTCGGTACACCTCTGGCCCCGCCCGGAACCGGTGCGGCGGCGGGCATCTCTGTGAGCGTAGGCGTCGAGACTAGCCTCGACAAAATCGCGGCAGCGGCTGCGCCGATGACCCCGCCATTTGCGCCCGGAAACGGGGACAATGCGCGTGGGATCGCGCAGTTGAGCTACCAGCCGACGATCGGCGCTTTCAGTCTCGACGGCTACTACAACTCGAAAGTCGCGCTGGTCGGCGCCGACTCGAAATCCTTCCAGACGGAATCCGATAACCAGGACCGTGTGCTCAATCAGCTCAAGAACCAGCAGTTGTCCGTCTCGGGCGTCAATCTGGATGAGGAGCTGACGAATATGCTCCAGTATCAGCGCACCTATCAGGCGGCGGCGCGGGTGCTCAATATGTCGGATGAATTTCTGGACAAGATCATCAACGGGCTGGGTTCGGGCAGATAGTCAGCGTTTCTGATCTGAATTTCCGTACGATTTGAATTTTTTGATACAAATTGCATTTTTGATGTGAAATGGAGAGTACCGGCAGGCATGGATGCTGCGCCGCCTTCCATAAACGACGGGACACCAAAACAGGAGGAACAGCAAATGTCCACACGCGTCAGCACAACCGAAGTCGCTCAGAGTTCGCTCTACGGCATTCAAGACGCTTTCTCTCGCTTCGATGTCGCACAGCAGCGAGTCAATACCGGCAAGCAGGTACAGAGACCGTCCGATGATCCATCCGGAACCTCGCAGGCGCTCGATTTCCGCGAACGAAATACAGAACTCGACCAGTTCTCCCGCAATATCGACCAGGCGAACAGCTTTATCGCGACGAGCGAGACCGCGCTCGACAGCGTCTCCTCGCTGACCCGTCAGGCGCGTACGATTGCGGTGCAGGCGGCAAGTGACAACGTCAGCCCGGAAACCCGCACCGCCCTCGCTACACAGCTGCAAAACATCATCACTCAGATTGCCAGTCTCGGCAACACGCAGCTGGGTTCGCGCTATGTCTTCGCGGGACAGCGTACGACCACAGCTCCGCTGGTCGCTGCTGGCTCATCCTATAGCTATCTGGGCGGTACGTCTGCGGGCGGTGATGGCGACCTATACGTGGACATCGGGCGCGGGGAGTCGCTCAAGACGAACGTTACCGGAGATATGGTTTTTACACCGCTGCTCGCGACACTGCAAACGCTGGCAAACGATGTCGGTTCGGGCAACGTCTCGTTGATCTCGTACACCGACCTCAATAATGTCGACACGGTTTACAACAATGTCAACGGCGTACGCGCCGATCTCGGGGCAAAAGTCAACCGGCTCGACCTGACCAAGTCGCGCAACGAGGTAAGCAAAGTGAACTATATGAAGTTCATATCCCAGATCGAGGACACCGATTTTCCGAGCGCGGTCGTCAATCTGCAGTCCGCGCAGACCGCGTATCAGGCGGCAGTGCAGTCCACTGCGCGCGCCTACCAGAATAGCCTGCTCGACTATCTGAAATGACGATCCGACAGACCATTTTCGACAGACCATTTCCAGCGCCAGGCCAGCAGAACCCCGACTGACGAAATTTTAACCAACGCAACATTGAAATGAGAATAGGATGGAAATGAGAAGAGTATGGCAATGACACTCGATAACCGCCACCCCGAAGCAAATTTGGATGTAACCTGCGAAGAGAGCGCTGCGGCAGAAACGATAACCGTACAAACCACTCGTTTCGGCACATTCGAAGCGGATGCCGACCTGGTGATCACTTTCCCTGACGGCATGATCGGTTTCGAGAACTGCAAGCGTTTTCTCGTCGTTCATCACGATGAAAACAACGCCTTTCGCTGGCTTCAGGCTGTGGACGAGCCGGCGATCGCCTTCCCGATCGTCGAACCGACCGCGTTTCGCAGCGCCTATACGCCGACGATCGCCGACTGCGACGCGCGTTTCCTGGAGCTGACTCCCACCACGCCGATGCTGATCTTCACGATCGTCTCCGTCCCGGCGCACAACCCGCAGGAGATGACTGCCAACCTGCTCGGACCCCTGGTGATCAACGGGCTGACGCGGCGCGGCAAGCAGGTGATCGTGCAGGATGAGGGCTATACGACGCGGCATAAGGTTATGGAAGAGATGCTGCTGCGCGCGACGGGCGCGACGGAGAATACTGCGCTTGTGCCCGAGCGTGCACTAAAATCGAGCGAAGCCAAAATCGATCAGCGCCGGTCGAAGGTCGCCTGACCGTACGATTGTATGGTCGGGGAAAGTCTTACCCGGACTTCGCGGGCTGTACCCGGGGCTGCACAACGCTCCCGGGTACAGCCCACTATTTTTTCTGATTGCCGAAAATCACCCTGAGGAATGTGTCGCCTGATACCGATACTGGAGAGTACTGCCCTCAGAGGGTACATAATTTAGTACCTACACCCGCGACACGGAAGTTTCGGCAGACGATTTGGTGATCCGACAATTTAGTCGGAAACAA
>Ga0123337_10007271_pt1 | contig 10356 bp, 7 predicted proteins | sample frozenSSSSmetaG_FD_89792 | JGI IMG/M metagenome (GOLD analysis project Ga0123337, IMG submission 89792) | Glacier valley bacterial and archeal communities from Borup Fiord, Nunavut, Canada, to study Microbial Dark Matter (Phase II) -... | ecosystem: Environmental > Aquatic > Freshwater > Ice >...
CGCGATGCCGAACATCAGCGAGAAGAACATCACGCCGATCAGGTCGCCGTTGGCCGCCGACGCCACCGGGTTGCGCGGGACGATGTTGACCAGCAGGTCCATGCCCGACAGGCCTTCGCGGCCAGCCGTAATCTGAGCTGCCTGCTGTGATGTTTCAGCCAACAGCGCCTGGCCCACTTCGGGCGGCAGTCCGCGACCGGGCTGCAGCACGTTCACGCAAATCAAACCAATGGTGACCGCGATCGACGTGACCACCAGGATGAACACGAGCGTCTTGCCACCGATCCGGCCCAGCGACCGCGGGTCGCCGATCTCCACCACGCCCAACACCAGCGCCGAGAACACCAGCGGCACCACCAGCATGAACAGCAGGCGCAGGAAGACCTGGCCGATGGGATCAGCGACGTAACGCACGGTGATGTCCAACCACGCGGCGTCTGCGAACAGGAAGTTTGCCAACAGGCCGAGCCCCGCGCCGACCGCGAAGCCGATCAGCATGCGGGTGTGGAGGGGAATCGATCGCATGGGGCGGCCTCGTTCGGAATGCCGGTAACTTAACATCCGGTGCCGCCGCCGGGAAACGCGGTATCCGCCTACCCCGGAACGACCGAGGGCCGCTTTCGCGACCCCCGGTCTTGTTGCTATGCCAGCGCTGCGCTTACTTGCGGGAAACTTCCAGGATGCGCGGCGTGACGAAGATCAGCAGTTCGGCCTTCTCGGACGACTTGCCCTTGTTGCGGAACAGATTGCCGAGCAGCGGGACGTCGCCAAGGAACGGAACCTTGCGCAGGTCCTCGCGCGACTTGAACTCGTAGACGCCGCCGACCACGACCGTCTGGCCGTTGTCGATCAGCACCGCCGTGCTCACTTCGCGGCGGGCGATCTGCGGCACGAAGCCGCCGGCGGGGTTGGTGATCAACTCGCTGACTTCGTCCTTCTTGACCATCAGGTTCAGATACACGCGGCCGTCTTGGGTGATGGTCGGGGTGACCTTGAGCTCAAGCAGCACTTCCTTGAATTCGACCGTCGCCGTGGGCGCCGTGCCCGCGGTGGCCGGCTGGATCGTCAGGTAGCCGACTTCGTCGCCCTGGCGGATGATCGCTTCACGCTGGTTGGCGGTGATCACGCGCGGGTTGGACACCACTTCGCCGCGACCCTCTTCCTCAAGCGCCGACAGCTCCAGGTCAAGCGCGATATCGCTGCGCAGGATGCTGAGGTTGAGGATGCCAGCAGGCGTGGTCGCAGGCAGCCCTACCAAGAAGCCGGAGTCGGTGGTCGTCTCGCCAGCGGCGGCGGCGGCGCCAAGCGTGCCCACCCGGTCCTGGATGCCGAAGATGACGCCCAGCTCGCGGGCGAACGTCTCGCTGGCCACGACGATGCGGGCTTCGATCAGCACTTGGTCTACCGGGCGATCGAGGGTCGCAAGCAGCTGGCGCACGTCCTGGATCTTCTTCGGGATATCGATCAGCAGCAGGGTGTTGGTCCGGTTGTCAAAGCTAACGCTACCGCGCGGGGACAGGAACCCTTTGTTCTGGGTGGCTGCACCGCCGCCGCCGCCGCCGGCATTCTTGCTGCCGTCGGTGAGCAGCGTCGCGATTTCCTCGGCGTTGCCGTAGTTGATCGCGATGTATTCAGTCACCAGCTCTTCGCGGTCTTCATTGGCGATGCGCGCATCGGCCATCGCCTTCTCGAAGTCGGCGATTTCCTTCTGCGGAGCAACCCAGATGACGTTGCCGTCGCGGCGCTTGTCGAGCTGCTTGGCGCGCAGCACGATCTCCATGGCCTGGTCCCAGGGCACGTTGATCAGTCGCAGGGTAACGTTGCCCTGGACGGTGTCGGAAGCGACCACGTTGAGGTTGGACTCTTCGGCGATCAGCTGCAGCACGGTGCGCACGGGCACGTCCTGGAAGTTGAACGTCACGGCGCGGCCCGTGTAGCCCTGGGTGGGCGCCGCACCCGCAACGGCGCCGGCGGCGCGTGCAGCCGGGGCCGCAGCGATGACGGCGGCGCGCTTGGGCGTGATCTCGATCACGTACTCGTTGCCGGTCTGGTACGCCATGGAATCGTAGGCGCCGTTGGTGTTGATCACCAGGCGGGTGCTGCCGGCATTGGTGTTGGGCTCGAGGCTCTGCACCGGGGTGGCAAAGTCGGTCACGTCCAGGCGCCGGCGCAGGTTCTCCGGGATGCTGGCGTTGGCGACGTCCACGACCACTTTGGAACCCTCGTTGCGCATGTCTGCGGCGGCGCCGTCGCCATTGAAGCGAAGGATCACCCGGCCCGAGCCGTTCTCACCGCGGCGGAAGTCGATGTTCGCGACCTCGATGCCCGATGCGACGCGCTTGGTGGGGTCGGAGGGGTTGGCCATCGTGTTGGAGGCGTTGCTCTGTACGGCACCGGCGTCCACGGTCAGCACCAGCAGGTTGCCGGAGCTTCGGGTGGTGTAGCCCGCGGGGCGGAACAGGTCGACCACCACGCGGGTCCGGCCGCCGGCCTCCACGGCCGAGACGGCCGAGGTGGCGCCGCTGCCGATCACGACCCGGCGCTGGCTGAGTCCGTTGGTGGTCCCGGGCAGATCCACCGCGATGCGCGGCGGCGTGTCCGTGGTAAAGGCCTGGACGTCACCTACCGGCTCTGCAAACTGCAGGGTGATGTCGACCTTGCCCCCGGGGGCCGATGCATAGCGAACATCCTGTAGGACGTTCGCAGCCGAGGCTGACAGCGTGGCCGTCATGCCGACGACTAACGCTCCCATGGTCAGCAACCAAGTGCGCTTGCTGCCCTTCCCCTGGCCGATCGTTTTATTCGCGGTCATCGTGCATTCCCCCAATCAATTGTCGTCAAGGGCGATTTTGGCTTGACGCTCAAGCCAACCGCCGGCCCCATCAGGTACGAGTTCGACCATTTCAACGCGGTCCTCGAAGACCGCGGTTACGCGACCGTCGCTGAGTCCCATGTAGTTGCCCGGGCGTACCCGGTAGGTCACTTTGTCCGGCCCCATCAACAGCGCAATCACGCCGCTGCCCGAGCCGATCGTGCCAACCATGTCCAGGCTGTCCAGCGGGAAAGCCTCAAGGACTTCCTTGCGGCGGTTCGGATCTGGCCTCAGGCCGCCGCCTGCCTCGTCAGCGACCGGCGCGCTGAACGGATCACGCAGGTTCTGGGCGGCGTATTCGAACGATTCGAACTGCTGCATCACCGGCAGCGGATCAAGCGGCGGCGCCGGCTGCGCCTTGATCTCGTTTACCTTCGCCTCGAGGTCCCGGCTGCCCCGGGTGCAGGCGGCAAGCGAAAGGATGGCCGCACCCAGCAGAAGGCCGCGGACGATGTTGCCGCTAGCGAGCGCGCCCATCACAGCGCCTCCTCGGTAACGACTTCAGCTTCGGCCGCTTCTTCTTCGTCCAGGTATCGGTAGGTCTTCACCGTGCCCTCCAGCACAAGGGTTTCATCGCCCTTGCCGCGAGGCGCCAGCGAGATGTCGTGCATGGTCATGATGACCACGCGCGGAAGCGAGGCCACGCCGCTGACGAAGGCACCAAACTGGTGGTAGGTACCCACCATGCGCAGCGCTATCGGCTTCTCGGCGTAGAACTGCAGCGCCGTTTCCGCACCCGGCTGGAACAGTTCGTTGTTGATGCCGCTGGCCAGGGCCGTCTGGGAAACGTCCACGATCAGGTCCGGCATCTCGTTCTTGCTCGGCAGCTGGCGCAGCATCTGCTGCAGCATCACCTCCATCTGCGCAAGCTGCTGCTTGAGCGGCTCGAGGTTGGCGGCGCGACCCTGTTTGTCCGTGAATTCGGTCAGCAAGGTCGCCTCTGTGGACTCTTCGCTGGCGATCTGCTCGCGCGTGTCGCTGACGAACAGGTACCAAGCTAGCCCCACGATAAGGGCCACCAGCAGCACGCAGGCGCCGAACTTGACCTGGACAGGCCAGGATCCGGAGTTTTTGTAGTCGAGATTGCGAAGGTCGATCTTCTGGCTGCTCACAGGGCACCTCCGGCGACAGGCGCGGCGGCCTCGGGGGCGGCGGGCGCTTCAGCCGCCGGGTCCGCTGCCTCTACAGCTGCATCTACAGCGGCATCTTCGGGACTGGTGGGACCCTTGAGGGTCACATTCAGCGAGAACTGGTTCGGCAGGCCCTTGTCCTCACCCTTCGCCTCGATCACGGTCAGGTCCGGGTTGCTCATCCAGGCCGACTCATCGAGGTTGCGCATGTAGGAGCTGACGCGCGCGTTGGACTGGGCCAGCCCTTCCAGCGTCAGCGTTTGGCCGTTCTGCTTGATGGAGCTGAGCCTGACGCCCTCGGGAATGGTGCGCACCAGTTCGTCGAACAGGTGAACCATCTCGGAGCGGCTGGCCTGCAGCTGCTCGATCACCTGCTTGCGTGCCAGCAGGTTGGACTTCTTCTTGTCCAACTCCTCGATCTCGAGGATCTGCTGGTCCACCAGCACGATCTGCTCGCGCAGATAGTTGTTGCGGTTCTGCTGGCCTTCAAGCTGGCCGCTGAAATACATCACGATGAGGAAACTGATCAGCAGCGCGAACGCCGCCGCCAGACCCAGCATGCCAAGGAATTCCTTCTGGCGAAGCTTGCGTCGCTCCGCGCGCCAGGGAAGTAGGTTGATTCTGGCCATTAGTCAAAGCTCCTCAGGGCCAGTCCGCACGCAATCATCAGCGCCGGTGCGTCTTGCGCCAGGGCATGGGCCTGGACGCGGGGACCAAGCGCCATGTTGGCGAGCGGGTTGGCAATGACGGTCGGGACGCCGAGCTGTTCCTCGACGAGGTTGCCGATGCCGGCGATGGAGCCGCAGCCGCCAGCCAGCACGACCTGGTCGACGCGGTTGAAATCGCTGCCGGCGTAGAAGAACTGCAGCAGCCGGCTGACCTGCTGGACCAGCGCTTCCTTGAACGGCTCCAGCACTTCGACCTCGTAGCTTTCCGGCAGACCGCCCTGGCGCTTGGCCAGGCCTGCCTCGTCGTAGCTCAGCCCGTAGCGGCGCATCACCTCGTCAGTCAGCTGCTTGCCGCCGAACACCTGTTCGCGGGTGTAGATGCTGCGCTGGCCGCGGAGCACGTTCAGCGTGGTCATGGTGGCGCCGATGTCCACCAGGGCGACGATGGCGTCCTTGGGCACCGAAAGCTGGTCGGAAACCAGCTTGAAGGCGTTTTCCATTGCGAACGCCTCGACGTCGATGATCTGTGCGGTCAGCCCGCCAAGCTCAAGCGCGGATTGGCGCAGCTCGACGTTCTCGGTGCGGGACGCGGCCAGCAGCACCTGGAGCATCTCCGGGTTGCTGGGCATCGGACCGAGCACCTCGAAGTCGATGCTGACCTCGTCGATGGGGTATGGGATGTAGTTGGCCGCTTCGAGCTGGACCTGGTCCTCAAGGGAGTCCTCGTCCAGGTCACCCTGGATGGGGATGATCTTGGTGATCACGGACGAGCCCGATACCGCGGCGGCGGCGTGCCTGGCCTTGGTGCCGGAGCGGGCCACCGCCCGCTTGATCGCCTCGCCCACCGCCTCGACCTCGACGATGTTCTTCTCGACCACGGCATTGGGCGGCAGGGGCTCAACCGCGTAGTGCTCCACGCGATAGCGACCACCTGACTCAGTCAGCTGCAAAAGCTTGACGGCCGTGGAACTGATGTCCAGGCCGACGAGCGGTGTCTTGGCATTTCCGAAAAGACCCACGGTTTCTCCCCTTCCGACGGGCACTTACAAGGTAATGGTGCGCCATCACATTAAATAACGAAAAATTGCCAAATGGCAAGACCCCCCCCCGGTACGGACGCCTCGGCGCCTTTGGGCCAAGCCTTTCGCTCCCCTAACCTAGACGCAGTTGGACCCGGAATCCGGCCGCCCCCACGACATCTTCCGGGTCATGGCACGTTCTATACTCCCTGCCCCATGACGATGTAAACCTCGGGAGAGGCCCAGGATGGCCCGTTTCGTTCGACTGCTTCGCCGCCTACTGTACCTTTTCGCGGGCCTCGCGCTGCTCGGGGTGATCGCCTTGGGTGTTCTTTACTGGCTGATCGCGCCCCGGCTCCCCGACGTCCAGGAGCTGCGCAACGTCCAGCTCCAGGTGCCGCTGAGCATCTACTCCCGGGACGGCAAGTTGATGGCGCTGATCGGCGAAACGCGGCGTTTCCCAGTGCAAATCGAGGACGTGCCCCTGCGCGTCAAGCAAACCTTCATCGCCATCGAGGACGCCCGTTTCTACGAGCACCCGGGCATCGACTGGCGCGGAATCAGCCGTGCCGTCTGGCTGCTGGCCACCACCGACGACCGCCGGGTCGCGGGCGGCAGCACCATCACCCAGCAGGTTGCCAAGCAGTTTTTCCTGAGCTCGGAATATTCGTACACGCGCAAGCTGACCGAGATTTTCCTGGCGCTGAAGATGGAGCGTGAGCTGAGCAAGGACGAGATCCTGGAGCTCTATCTCAACAAGAGTTTCTTCGGAAACCGTGCCTACGGCGTCGCCGCGGCCGCCGATTACTACTACGGCAAGACCCTGGACCAATTGACTCTGGCCCAGGCAGCCACCCTGGCGTCCATCCCAAAGTTCCCCTCCAGCGGCAACCCGATCATCAACCCCGAGCGCGCGCTGATCCGCCGCAATTACGTGCTTTTTCGCATGCGCGAAGAGGGCATGATCACGCCCGCCCAGGAACAGGCGGCCGTTGCCGAACCGGTCAACGCCAGCCCGCACGAACCCAAGGTCGAGGTCGAGGCGCCCTACGTGGCCGAGATGGTCCGCGCGGAAATGGAGCAGCGCTACGGCGCCGACGCCACCACCAGCGGCCTGCGCGTCTACACCACCATCGACAGCGTGCACCAGTCGGCGGCGGCGCAGTCGGTGCAGTCGGGCCTGCTCGAGTACGACCGGCGCCACGGCTACCGCGGCCCCGAAGCGCAGCTCGAACTGACCGAAGCCGAGGACGATGCGGCGCTGCGCAAGCGGCTGCGGGCCTATCCGCCCCTGGGCGGCCTGGCCGCCGGCATCGTGTCCGGCCTCCAGGACGACGGCGCGCGCCTGGTCACGGCGGGCGAGGCCGTTGTTCTAGATGCCAAGGCGACGCGCTGGACCGGCAAACCGCCGCGCACCCTGCTCAAGCGCGGCGACGTGGTGCGCTTTGCCCAAGCGCCGGTACCGATCAAAGCCGTCGTGCCGCTGGCTGCGGGCGAAACCGCCCCGGCTGCGGCGCCGGCGCCGGCCCCCGCCAAACCCGAGTACCTGCTGGCCCAGATCCCGGTCGCCCAGTCGGCGCTGGTGTCGGTCCAGCCCGAGGATGGCGCCATCCGCGCGCTGGTCGGGGGTTTCAGCTTCGGACTCAACAAGTTCAACCGCGCCACCCAGGCACAGCGCCTGCCCGGGTCTAGCTTCAAACCCTTTGTTTACGCCGCTTCTTTCGAGCGTGGGTTCGGGCCCGGCAGCATCGTGCTCGATGCGCCGGTGGTGTTCCGTGACCGGGCGGGCAACGTCTGGCGACCGCAGAACGATGCCGGCAACTTCGCCGGCCCGATGCGCCTGCGCGAGGCCATGGTGCAGTCGCGCAACCTGGTGTCGGTCCGCCTGCTGGACGCCATCGGCGTGGATTTCGCCAGCCGTTACATCACGCAGTTCGGCTTCAGCCAACAGAGCCTGCCGCCGAACCTGTCGATGTCGCTGGGCACGTCGTCGCTGACGCCGATGTCGATTGCGCGCGGCTACGCGGTGTTTGCCAACGGTGGTTTCCGGATCGACCCGTGGTTCATCGACCGCGTGCTTGACCGCGAGGGCGTGGTGCTGTCGCAGGCCGCGCCACCGCGCGCCTGCCGCGGCTGCCCGGGCCGCGAGGCCGGGGAACAGCGCGCCACCACGGTGGTGGACGGTTTCGACTTCGGCGCCCAGGCGCCGGCCGAGCTGCCGACCGACGCCGCGGATCCCGCCACGACGGTGACCGCCGAGCCCGTCGCGACGCCGCAGGGCCCGCTGGTGCTGGCGCCGCGCGCGATCGACGAGCGCACTGCGTTCATGATTTCCTCGATGCTCAAGGACGTGGTGAAGCGCGGCACCGGCACCGCGGCGAAAGTGCTCGGGCGCGACGATATCGGCGGCAAGACCGGCTCCACCAACGACTACCGCGACGCCTGGTTCTCGGGTTTCGGTGGCGACCTGGTCACCACCGTCTGGGTGGGCAACGACGACTTCAAGTCCTTGGGCCGGGGCGAATACGGCGGCAAGGCCGCCCTGCCGATCTGGATCAACTACATGCGCGAAGCCCTGGACGGCGTGCCGGTGGTGGTGCCTGAGGTGCCGGCTGGCATCGTCACCGCCTCCATCAGCCCGTCCTCGGGCCGGCTGATGGCCGAGGGCAGCCCGGGATCGATCCAGGAATACTTCAGGCGCGAGGACTACGACCGCATCACCAGCAGCGGCTTCGACCTCGACCCTGAGCTGAGCAACGAAGAGGCGTTCGACATCTTCTAGCCCCGGAGGCGCACAGACATGAGCCCACGACGCCCGGACGATCCGCGCGCCCAACAGCGCCGGCTCCTCGTGGCGCAGGAAGCGGCGCGCCTGCTGGCCTCGGGCGAGCAGGTGGACATCGACCGGGCGCGGCGCAAGGCGGCGGTCCGGCTCGGCGTCACCGATGAAAGCGCTTTGCCCGATGCGGCGCAGGTCCGGGACGCGCTGGGCGAGCACCAGCGGCTGTTTGGCCGCGGTGAAGCGCCTGCGCTGGGCCGGCTGCGGGAAGCCGCCCTGCAGGCGTTGGCGTTCTTGGCTCCGTTCGACCCGCGGCTGGCCGGACCGGTGCTGGAGGGCACGGCGGGCGAACGCTCGGGTGTCTTGCTGCACCTGCACCCGCAGGATCCAGACGACGTCGCCCGCTTCCTGCATGACCAGCGCATCCCTGCGCAGCCGGGAGTGCGCCGGGTCCGGCTCGAGCGCGACTGCAGCGCCGACTTGCCCTGCTGGCACTTCACGGCCGACGGCGTCGACTTCGAACTGGTCGTGCTACCGGACTGGTCGCTGCGCCAGGCGCCCCTGGATCCGCTGGAGGCGACGCCCATGCCCAGGGCGTCCGCTGGTGCGCTGAGGCGCCTGATGGGCGCTCGCGAAGGCTGAGGCTGCGCAACGGCCCGCCGGGGGCACCAAAACGAACGCCCCGCAGAGCGGGGCGCTGGTTTTACGGCGCGGGGGCGGAATCAGCGCTTGTCGAGCGCCACGTAGTCGCGGCCGGCGGCGCCGGTGTAGATCTGGCGCGGGCGGCCGATCTTGGCTTCCGGATCGGTCTGCTGTTCAAGCCAATGCGACACCCAGCCGGCGGTGCGGGCGATGGCGAACATCACCGTGAACATCTCGGTGGGGATGCCCAGGGCCTTGTAGATGATGCCCGAGTAGAAATCGACGTTCGGGTACAGCTTGCGCTGCACGAAGTAGTCGTCCTTGAGCGCGGCCTCCTCGAGCCGCATCGCCACCTCCAGCATCGGGTCGTTGACGCCCAGCTCGGCCAGCACTTCGTGGCACATCTCGCGGATGATGGTCGCGCGCGGATCGAAGTTCTTGTAGACGCGGTGGCCGAAGCCCATCAGGCGGAAGCCCGAATTCTTGTCTTTGGCGCGGTCCACGGCTTTGGAAACGTCTTCCGGGCGGCCGATCTCCGACAGCATCTTGAGCACGGCCTCGTTGGCGCCGCCGTGCGCCGGACCCCACAGCGCGGCCACGCCCGCGGCCACGCAGGCATACGGATTGGCGCCGGTGGAGCCGACCAGGCGGACCGTGGACGTGGAAGCATTCTGTTCGTGGTCGGCGTGCAGGATGAACAGCAGGTCGAGCGCCTTGGCGGCGATCGGCTTCATGATCAGCGGCTCGCTGGGCACCTCGAACATCATGTGCAGGAAACGGTCGACGTACTCAAGGTTGTTGCGGGGGTAGCGCACCGGCCAGCCGATCGAATAGCGGTAGCAGGCGGCGGCGATGGTCGGCACCTTGGCCAGCAGGCGGATGGCCGCCAGGCGGCGCTGTTCGGGGTCCTCGAGGTCGAGGTCGCCGTGGTAGAACGCGGCCAGTGAACCGATCATGCCGCACAGCATCGCCATCGGGTGGGCGTCGTGGCGGAAGCCCCCCAGGAAGCCCTTGAAGGCCTCGTGCATCATCGTGTGGTGGGTGACCTCGTGTTCGAACGCGTCGAACTCGGCCGGGGTCGGCAGCTCGCCGTTCATCAGCAGGTAGCTGGTTTCGAGGAAGCTGGAGTGCTTGGCGAGCTGCTCGATCGGATAGCCGCGGTAAAGAAGCACGCCTTCGTCGCCGTCGATGTAGGTCACCGCGCTGCGGCAGCTGGCCGTGGCCGTGAACCCGGGGTCGTAGGTGA
>Ga0123337_10007272_pt1 | contig 10355 bp, 10 predicted proteins | sample frozenSSSSmetaG_FD_89792 | JGI IMG/M metagenome (GOLD analysis project Ga0123337, IMG submission 89792) | Glacier valley bacterial and archeal communities from Borup Fiord, Nunavut, Canada, to study Microbial Dark Matter (Phase II) -... | ecosystem: Environmental > Aquatic > Freshwater > Ice >...
GCGGACGTTGCGGATGCTGACGCGATGGTCTTCAGCAATGCTGTGGAGACGCTTGACCAATTCTTTGCGGCGCTCTTCAGTGAGCGGCGGGATAGGCAGGCGGATCACCTTTCCATCGTTGGCGGGGTTGAGACCGATATCGGAATTGCGAATGGCCTTTTCAATCGCGCTCAGAAGCGACATGTCGTACGGCTGTACTGTGATGAGCGCGGGCTCCGGGACATGGAGGTTCGCGACCTGATTGAGAGGCGTCGAAGTGCCGTAATAATCGACGCGGATGTGATCGAGAATGCTGATGGTGGCGCGGCCGGTGCGGATGGCCGACATGTCATGAGCGAGAGCGGTAACGGCCTGCTCCATCTTGGTGCGTGCTTGCGTTTCGATTTCTTTGACGGTTGGCATAGTTAGCGGATGAACGTTCCGATGGGTTCACCCATCGACATACGCATTATATTTCCAGCGGTGTTCAGATTGAAAACCAGGATGGGCAGCTTGTTATCGCGGCACATGGCGATGGAGGTGGAATCCATAACGCCGAGCGATTTGGAGAGCACTTCCGTGTAGGAGATTTCCTTGTACATGACGGCATCGGGGTGCTTCATGGGGTCTTTGTCATAGACACCATCGACCTTGGTGGCTTTGGCGATGATCTCGGCGTGAACTTCAAGAGCCCGGAGCGTGGCAGCGGTGTCTGTCGAAAAGTAAGGGTTCGAGGTGCCGGCCGCGAAGATCACTACACGATTTTTTTCGAGATGCCGGATTGCGCGGCGGCGGATGTACGGTTCGCAGACCTGATGCATTTCGATGGCGCTCATGACGCGAGTATGACAGCCCTGATGTTCGAGAGCGTCCTGCATGGCGAGCGAGTTGATCACAGTGGCGAGCATGCCCATGTGATCGCCCGTGACGCGGTCCATTTTTTTGGCTGCGAGCGCGATACCGCGGAAGATATTACCACCGCCGACGACGAGGCCGACTTGCAGGCCTTTTGCCGCGATGGCGGCTACTTCCGCGGCGAGGCTCTTGACGCGTTCCGCATCAATACCAAACGAACCATTGGCACCTGCCATGGCTTCACCGCTGAGCTTAAGGAGGATGCGTCCGTACTGAGCCATCGGATTATTCCGCGGCTTCGGGTTCAGCGGCTGCCATGGTTTCGCCTACTTTGAAGCGGGCGAAACGGGCGACCGAGATGTTTTCACCGAGTTTGGCGATTTTGCTCTTGATGATCTGTTCCACCGTCATGGTGGCTTCTTTCACGTAGGGCTGCTCATACAAGCAGACCTCTTCATAGAACTTGGCCATGCGGCCTTCGACGATCTTTTCGGCTACCTTTTCCGGTTTGCCTTCGTTGATGGCGCGCGCTTTCTGGATATCTTTCTCTTTGGCCAAGGCCTCCGCGGAGACGTCCTCTTTGCGGAGGAACTGAGGGTCGGCGGCGGCGATGTGCATGGCGAGATCGCGGGCGAGGTCTTGAAAATCGTCCGTGCGCGCTACAAAATCGGATTCGCAGTTAACTTCGATGAGGACACCGAGCTGGCCGCCAGGGTGAATGTAATGAGAGACAAGGCCCTGACGCGTGACGCGGCTGGATTTCTTACCGGCGTTGGTGATGCCGCGCTTGCGGAGAACCACTTCTGCTTCGGCCATGACGCCGTTTGCTTCCTTGAGCGCGCTCTTGCATTCCATCATGCCGGCGCCGGAGCGTTCGCGGAGTTCTTTGACTTGTTGTGCTGTGATTTCAGGCATTTAATTTGGATTAATCTTCGGGACGGGGGGTTGGTGCTTCACCCATCAGGCTTTCGGCCATAATCTGTTCGTTGAATTTCGGGTCTACGTATTCGGTGTATGCGGGCACGGCTTCATCGGCGGGCGTCTCATCGGTGATGAGCTTCTCGGTGAAATCCTGCTCGGTTGCCAACGCGCGGCCTTCGATGACGGAATCGGAAATTTTGGTGGTGAAGAGGCGGATGGCGCGCAGGGCATCGTCATTGCCGGGGATGACCCAATCCACTTCTTCGGGATCGCAGTTGGTATCGACGATGGCGACGACCGGAATGCCCAGGCGTCTTGCTTCCTTAACGGCGATGGCTTCCTTGTTCGAATCGATGACGAAGAGAATGTCTGGCAGGCCCGGCATATCTTTAATACCGGCGAGATTCAGTTCCAGTTGCTTGCGCTCCCGTTCGAGGCGGATGACCTCTTTCTTGGGGCGCGATTCGTAGCCGCCATCCGTGGACATCTGATCCAGCTCTTTCAAGCGCTTGATGGACTTCTGAACGGTTGCCATGTTGGTGAGCAGACCGCCCAGCCAGCGCTGGTTGATATAATACATGTTGCAGCGCGTTGCTTCTTCAGCGATGGCTTCCTGCGCCTGGCGCTTGGTGCCGACAAAGAGAATATTCTTACCCTGGGCGGACATTTCGCCAACGAAGCGGGCAGCGTCCTTAAAGAGCTTGAGGGTCTTCTGAAGATCGATGATGTAAATGCCGTTGCGTTCGCCAAAGATGTATTCCTTCATCTTGGGATTCCAACGCTTGGTCTGGTGCCCGAAGTGTACGCCCGCTTCAAGCAGTTCTTTCATTGAGATTGCTGGCAAAGTTGTAGTGCTCCTGTGAGGTTAAGGGTGGAGGGTGGTGGCGGTCTTAGAACGGGAGAAATCCCGCAGACCGTCATGGATCAAGGGACACCGCATGGCGATGTCCCCGAGTTGAGAAACCAGATTATCGCTTGGAGAACTGGAAGCGCTTGCGGGCGCCTTTTTGGCCGTACTTCTTGCGTTCGTGCTTGCGCGGATCGCGAGTGAGGAAGCCTGCCAACTTGAGCGCGGGGCGCAGTTCAGCGTTGAAGGAAACCAGGGCGCGGGAGATGCCGAGACGAATGGCACCGGCCTGACCGATGAAGCCGCCGCCGTTTGCGATGATCAGGATGTCGAACTTTTCCGATGTTTCGGTGGCGACCAGAGCTTGACGGACCGGAAAGCGGGAGGCTTCCGTGGGGAAGTAATGTTCCAGGGTGCGGCCGTTGATCTTGATGGCTCCGCTGCCGGGGCGGAGATAGACGCGGGCGATGGCGCGCTTGCGGCGGCCTGTGCCTAGATACTGGGTGATCTGTTTGATTGCCATGATTAGGAAGCTTGTGCGGAAACGGATTTGACTCGTACTTCTTTGGCGACTGGCTTCTGCGCGATATGCGGGTGCTTATCGCCCGCGTACACGTTCAGCTTGCGGTACATCTGCTTGCCCATTTTCGATTTCGGGAGCATACCGAAGATTGCATCTTCGAGCATGCGCTGGGGACGGGTGGAGCGGACGCGCTGCAGGGTACGTTCGACCAGGCCGCCGGGGAAACCGGTGAAATGGCGGTAAACCTTCTGACCTTCTTTCTTACCGGTCAGAACGACTTTTGCGGCGTTGATAATGATGACGTGGTCCCCGGCGTCAATGAAAGGGGTGTAATTGGGCTTGGTTTTGCCCATCAGGATACTGGCGGCCAGACTGGCCACTTTGCCGAGCACCTTGCCATCGCAATCGATGACATGCCACTGGCGGGCTACGGCGTTTTTTGTTGGAAACTGCGTGGTGCTCATGTGGGACACACTTCTCCGGAAACTTGTAAACGTACCTGACAAGGGTAACTTTCAGTGACGGGAATGTCAAATTGGTTCACCAGCGACCGATCAGGGGCTGGTTGCCCGATTGTCCGCCAAAGGCGATGAAGCGGTCGCCGCCCGGGCCTACGCCATCGTAGGTTCCGTTGCCGTTGAAATCGAGCACCCAAAAGCCATTGTTGTAGATGCCGATTTTGCTGGTGCCGCTGCCGTTCCAATCGGCCACGACCGGCGTTTCGCCCGGATTGCCGCCGAAGCCGAAGAACTTGTCCTGGCCCGCGCCGGTGCCGTCGTAGGTGCCGTTGTTGTTGGTATCGAGGATCCAGAAACCGTTGCGGAAGATACCTATTTTCGTTTTGCCGTCGCCGGTCCAATCGCCTGTTACGGGCTTGTCGCCTAGGGCGTAGGGAAAGGTTGCGTAGTAGCGATCGATTGCGGTTTCAAAGGACCCGGAGCCGTTGTAATCGAGCACCCACTTACCTTGATAGAAGTAGCCGATTTTGGTGCGCTTGTCGCCATTCCAATCGCCCAGCAACGGGATTTCGCCCGCGCCATTGCCGCCGTAACCGAAGAAGCCATCGCCTGCATCAAAGGTACCGCTGCCGTTGGTATCGAGCGCCCAGAAACCATTGTTGTAATAGCCGATTTTGGATTTACCATCGCCGTTCCAATCGCCGACGACGGGGATGAAGCTCGAACCGCTGCCGCCGAAGGCGTAGAACTTGTCGCCACCGGGGCCGGTGCCATCGTAGATGCCGTTGCCGTTGTAATCGAGAACCCAGAAGCCGTTCAGGTAAAAGCCGACTTTGGTGCGGCCATCGCCATTCCAATCGCCAGTGACGGCGATGGCGCCGGGTTGGCCGGCGAACGGAAAGACGCGGTCAGAAGCTTCGTAAGCGCCGCTGCCGTTCGAATCGAGAGCCCAGGTGGGGGTGTTGGGCTGGAAATAGCCTACGTTTTGCTGGCCCAGGGCTCCGGCTTGTTGCACGTTGAAGGTTGCTCCGCCGACGTTGACGGTGGCGGTGCGATTCTGGCCGGGGTCGGCGGTAATGGAGAAGCTGACGTTGCTGCTGCCGAAGACAGAGACCGGGCTGGTGATGGTGACGAAGGGCGAATTGCTGGTGACGTTGTAGAAGCAGGAGGGGTCAGTTGAAGTTACTGTGACTGAGCCGGTACTGCCTGCGCTGTTGGTGTAAACAATGGGGGTACCGATGGTGAAGAAACAGGCGGCGGCTTTGGTGCTGCGGATGCGGCCGGAACCATCGCCGAAATAGAGATTTTGGTTACGGTCGATGGTGATGCTGAAAGGATTGATGGCTGCTGCGGTGGCGGGGCCGCCATCGCCGGAGAAGCCGAAGGTACCATTACCGGCGACCGTGGAGACGTAACTGTTGTACCCACTAATCCTGACGACGCGAGTACCAGTGGAAACGAAAACGTTGCTCGATTGATCAACGAACAGGCCGGAATTGAACGACAGACTGAGATTGCTCCAAGGGCCGCCATCGAGGTAGACGCCTTGGATGTTATTGGCAATCAGGTCAATGATATTCGTGCTCAGGGTGATACGTCGAACGCCGAAGCTATCGCCGACATACAGATGTCCCGCGCCGTCGAGCGAGAGGACGTGGGGAAGCGACAGGGTAGCGTTAGTGGCTAAGCCGCCGTCGCCGCTGATGCCTGCCGCGCCAGTACCTGCGATGGTGGTGATGATTCCGGTCTGCGCATCGATCTTGCGGACACGGTTGTTGTAACCGTCAGCGATATAGAGATCGCCGTTCGAGGCTAAAGCGAGCTTGTTGCTGGGAGAGCTATAGAAAAAGAACTGGGCCGCGAGAGCGGGACCGTTATCGCCTGAAAATCCGGTGGTACCCGCAGAGTTGGCCAGCGTGGAAGAGACACCGTTCACGAGCTTGCGAATGCGGTTGTTCTCTACGTAATACATGGATCCATCGGGGTGGAAGGCGATTGCCGAAGGATTATTGACGGAGTTAAGTGCCGTGCCGAGAACGCCGGTTGAGAGATTAACCTTGCGGATTGCGGAATCTCGCACTGCTGTAAATAACAATGATCCCGCGTTATCGAGCGTGAGGGCTCCGGGACCTTCAATCTCACCGCTGGAGAGGGGTGCGTCGGTTGCGAGTTGACCGTCCGTGCCGCTATTCGAACTGCCATTACCGGCGACCGTCGTGATAGCGGTGGCGGTGATTTTACGGATGCGGAAGCCATCGGTCACGTAGGCGGTGCTTCCGGCGGTATCGAAGGCAAGTTGGCCGAGGCCGTAGAACGACGCCGCAGCGGGGCTTCCGCCATCGCCTGCGAAGCCGGGGGCAAACGGATTGCCGGCCACAAGCGTGATATTGGCCTGATTCGCTCGTATCAGGCGGATGTTGTAGTGTTCGACCACATAGAGGTTATCGGATGGGTCTACAACGACACCGCTGGGACCGATTTTGGCGGAAGTGGCCGGGCCGCCGTCGCCAGAATTACCGAAGACGCCGGTGCCGGCAAAGGTGGAAATGACTCCGCCCACCACCTTCCTGATGCGGTAGTTGATGGAGTCGCCGATGTAGACGGTGCCGGTGGAATCGACCGCAACGCTGCCGGGGTAATAGAGAGAAGCAGCAGTGGCGGGGCCACCATCGCCTACGAATGCGGGGATTCCGTTGCCTGCGAACGTTGAGATGATGCCTACCGGGGAAACGGCGCGAATGCGATGATTATTGGAATCCGCGATGTAGAGGGTACCCAAGGCATCGATCGCAACGGATGTTGGGTAATACAACTTTGCTGAAGTGGCAGGGCCGCCATCGCCTGCGAAACCGGTGGCTCCGTTGCCCGCGACGGTGGTAATGATGCCGGCAGGGGTGATTTTGCGTACCCGAGCGCCGCCGGATTCCGCAAAGTACAGGTTGCTCGATGAGTCAAGCGCGAGGCCAGCGGGGTTGTTCAGGGTGGCGTTGATGGCTTGGCCTCCGTCACCGGTGGAGTTAGTGAGTCCGTTGCCCGCGAATACGGTGGTGTGGCCGGTGGTATCGATTTTCCAGATCTGGGCCGGGGAAATGGAGACGTAAGTATTCCCTGAGGCATCGAGCACGATTCCGGAGGAAAGCGGGAATCCGATGGAAAGAGCCTGGAGGTTGCGGGGGCCGCCTCCGGCTATGGTTTGAATATTTTGAGCGGCTAAGGGGAAGAGAAGAAATGCGGCAACGAACGTATAAGAAAAGGACATTCCAGAGCTTGTTCAGGCTAGCATGCGGAACTGTGAGGAATGTTACAGCTTTCGTATACCAAGGGATAGGACGGGGATTTCGGGGGGAGAAAGCAAGGAAAAAACTGTCATGTTTTGGCGTTATTTGATCAGTTTTCTCCATTCCTGGCGGAGTGCGGCTTGCTTGATTTCAGCGGTTGTAAAAGCAAAGCCAAATTCGGCCGGCATGAAGGTTAAGTGGTTTTGTTTGTGATAGGTAAAGGCGGCGACGGCTTCGGCGAGTTCGTCGGCGGCTTCCTTTTTGCTGCGGGCCTGGTGCTCGCGGAGTTCGGCCATGGCCCTGTAGAGGGTGCGGTTCAGGCGGGCTTCCTGCAAGTGGATGTTGTGGAGCGTTCGTTCGTGGCGCTCCCAGGCGTTGGCTTCGATCATGGCGGTCTGGACGTCGCGGATTTCCAGGTCGGCGATGTGGTCCGGCTGCGGTTCGAGATGGCCCATGGCGAGGATGGTGGCTTCCATGGCGCGGCCGCGTTCTAAGCGCCATTGGGTATCGCAGATGGTCTGCGCCAGCATTTTTTGCACGGTGCCCTGAGGTTTGAGATCGAGATTTAGGGCGCCGCTGAAACGGACGTAGCGGCCGTGATCTTCATTCGGCAGGACGACTAGCTGACTGGTTAAGCCATGGCGGAGTGCGTTGAGAGACACAATTTTCTTGCCTTCTTCGGTGGTGGGTCCGGTGGATTTTTCGGAGTTTTGCTGGTTCGTGAGAATCTGTTTTGCGCTGGTGCTCATTTTGTGTGGTGCCCTCGGCTTCAGGGGAGCATGAGGAAAGGCGCTGATTGGGACAGAAAAAGCCTAAGTCGATGTAAGTGGAGGGTGAAAGATAGTTCTGGGTCATGTGAATGGTCACGCTAAGGCGCAAAGAAAGGCTTAACCATGAGGGGCGGGATGGCGCGCGGAAATCAGTCGAAATCGGCGCCCGTCAAGAGCCTGTCCAAATGCTGGAACCCATGAAGTAGGCGGGAAATTTCGATTCCATCTTGAAGCAGCTTTAGAAGATCAAGTATTTTTCGAATGGTGCGCTCACGCGAAAGGATCTCGTCACCCATGATTTTCTGGGCCTTCTGCCCTTCGGGAGTACCGGAGTTGCCAGCCAGTTACTCGATCACCGTGTTCGCTCATGGTGCCGCAGGCATCTGCTACTGCCGTCACACGGTAGCCGAGCGCAACCGCGTCCCGGGCAGCCCAGAACATGCAGATGTGGTTTGGTGAGGCGTCTTTGATCGGATTATTCGCCGATCATTTAGAATTCTAAATATTTTTTCGCAGTTTCCGTAGCAGTTTTGTGAGGGTTTTCTTCTCAGGCTTCGAGAGTCCGCGGGTGGCAAACTGGAGATCGGTGACGTGGAGGGGGAAGACTTCCTCAATCAGTTTGCGACCACCGGGGGTGAGTTCCGCGAGGATCACGCGCTGATCCTGCTTCAAGCCGGTGCGGCAAATCAGGCCCCGTTTTTCAAGCTTGTTCACGGTGTAATTCGTGCTTGCGCCGGTCACTAGAATCTTTTGGCTCAGTTGCCCCAAGGTGATGGGGCCCTTGTGATGGAGCACTTCCAGGATGGCGTACTCGGTCATCGCCAAGCCATGCACTGCCAAGCGGGGACGGACATAATCATCGATCGCCTTGAAGGCCCGAGCCATGGAAACCAAAAGTTGCAAGGTGGCCGCTTCATCCGCTTCGTGCGTCGGCAGGGGGGGCATATTTAGAATTCTAAGGAAAACCGCGTTATCGGCACAAAAACCAGGCATAGCAAAGATCGGCTTGGCAAAGTTTTATACCAGAGGTATTAAGAGTAAGTGTCGCAAAATCGCAACGGAAGGAGGAGCAACGCTGTAAGCTTCTTGAAGAGGACAGATATGCAGATGACGGAAGCGCCTACCGCGCGCACAGTGAAGATTGCGCCGACGCCGCCGATGCCGGTATTTAAGACCGCGGCGGAAGAGCGATTGCACCGGAAGCAGAGGTTGGCGGCGGCTTTCCGCCTGTTCGCGAAGTTCGGGTTCAGCGAGGGAGTGGCCGGACACATTACGGCGCGCGATCCGGAGAGAATGGATTGCTTCTGGGTGAACCCTTTCGGGATGCATTTCGCACATGTGCGTGCTTCCGATCTGGTGCTGGTGGATGAACGGGGCGAGGTGGTGGAGGGCAGCAGGACGATCAACGAAGCGGCGTTCGCCATTCACTCGCGCGTCCACATGGCGCGGCCGGACGTGGTGGCGGCGGCGCACGCGCATTCGCTATACGGAAAAACTTGGGCGTCGCTGGGGCGGCTGCTGGATCCGATTACGCAGGACGCCTGCGCTTTCTATGAAGACTGCGGACTGTTTGCGGACTACACGGGGGTGGTATACGACACCTCAGAGGGGGAGCGCATTGCGGCGTCGATGGGGCGGCGGAAGGCCGTGATTCTTCAGAACCATGGGCTGCTGACCGTGGGCCAGACCGTGGACGAAGCTGCCTGGTGGTTCATCACGATGGACCGATGCTGCCAATCGCAACTGATGGCGGAAGCGGTGGGGAAACCGATTGCGATTGGGCATGAGAGCGCGCTGGTGGCGCAGCAGCAAGTGGGGGGGCCGCGTGTGGGATGGTTCCAGTTTCAGCCGCTGTGGGATTTGATTACGCGCGAGCAACCGGATCTTCTGGATTAAGCGTTTACCGGAGGTAGACGTGAATCAACCGATGCCTAGCGGAGAGATCTGGCCGGCACTTGGACTGGAAGCAGTGGAAGGACACTGCCGAAACGCTGCATATGTTTATGCAGATTGTCGGGAAGAACAGGGTCGCGCTGACTCCGATTCAAAACCACTGGTGGAATGTGCCGTCGTATTTCGGTGCAGTTCGGACCAGATGGAACGAATCGACCTACGTGCCCGGGCGGTTGCCGCTTTCTTTGGCGAATATCCAGCCACCTTGGCAAAGCTTGGCGTTACGGCCGATATCGATCCGATGCCGGTGGAACTGAAGGAACCTGTTCGTTTCGACAAAGACACGGCTCACGCGATTCAGGCAGACGCTTATTCCCATAAGTGCATCAGCGCCGGCTTTTGGCCTGGAAACGGGGGGTACGGGCGGGCTGCCGAACCCGCTCAGACGATTTTGGGGTTTCTTGACAGCACCTATTCCGCGGCCGCCGATTTAGCGAAATGGACCGCTTGAATCTTGACCGTCGTAATGAGATTGGGCAGGCTGCGACGGTCCATCACTGATTTCGATTCCGCTTGACGTTCACGCGCGCGGGGCTGTTTCGAGGACCTTGCGTAGGGCACCCGATAGCTGCGCGGCGGTGAATGGCTTTTGGAGGAAAGCTCCTTTCAGCACGTCGGGGCTCAGGAAGGTTCGATCCGAATAACCGGATATGTAGAGCACGGGCAGACCCGGGCGCATTTTGCGAACGCGTTTTGCAAGTTCGGGTCCGCGCATCTCCGGCATGAGGACGTCCGTCACCAGAGCGAGAATGGGCTCACGGAATGCTTCGA
>Ga0123337_10007273_pt1 | contig 10354 bp, 8 predicted proteins | sample frozenSSSSmetaG_FD_89792 | JGI IMG/M metagenome (GOLD analysis project Ga0123337, IMG submission 89792) | Glacier valley bacterial and archeal communities from Borup Fiord, Nunavut, Canada, to study Microbial Dark Matter (Phase II) -... | ecosystem: Environmental > Aquatic > Freshwater > Ice >...
ACCCCAAAAATCTGGCTCTCGGCGGCACTTACCTCACCGAGCGTGTTCCCAATCCCTACTATGGTTATTTCTTTACCGGACTGCTCGGGCAACCCACCATCCCGCGCGAGCAGCTACTGAAACCATACCCACAGTACGCGGCCAACAACAGCGCTGACGCCTTTGGCGGGAGTCTGATCTACAACCGGCCCCCCGTGGGTGATAGCGATTACCACGCCGTCACATTGAAAGTTGAAAAACGCTTCTCCCAAGGCCTTAGCCTCAGCGGCTTTTACACCATCTCGAAGCTCCTCGACACAGGCGGCATCGGCAACGGTGCGGCCTTCCAGGAGCCCTCGGCTTTGCGTGACATCTACAATACGCGCCTCGAAAAGTCCGTGGGCGATTTTGACGTGCCTCAGCGCATCGTCATCAACTACAGCTACGATCTGCCCTTCGGCAAAGGCAAAAAGTTCCTCGATCACGGCCGCTTGATGAATCAAGTTGCAGGCGGCTGGACCATCCTCTCCGTCCACACCGTGGAAAGCGGACGTCCTATCGGCATCGGAGGCAATGACCTTTCCCGCTTAGCCGGAGCCAACCCCAGCCGCGCTAGTGTCGTTGCCGGTCAGTTGGCGAAGCTTCCGCTCGCTCAATCCGAAGCGAACGCCCGCGCCTATGATCCGGCCTGCAACTGTACCAAGCCCTGGTTCAACACCGCCGCCTTCACCACCACTCCGGAGTTCACCATCCCCAACGGCCCGCGCCTGGACCCCAACTTACGCACGGATCATATTCGTAACTGGGACATGACCCTGAACAAGCGCTTTCGCATCCGCGAAGGCGTAAATCTGGCGGTGCAAAGCCATTTCTTCAACGTGCTGAATAGCGTGTACTTTGGTTCGCCGATCGCCGGGGTTACATCCGCTACGTTCGGTTCCACCACGGCCACCTACCCGCAATATACGGGCCCGCGTCGCGTCGAATTAGGCGCCAAACTGTCGTTTTGATATGGAGCGACCCTGTTTAGCCCTGGGATGCGCGAGTGATGCGCGAGCGCAGCAGAAAAATCCGCCCGCATGATCCCGAATAGCGTCAGGAGAAGACGCCACAGCGGAAAACAGAGCGCGACCGCGACGAGGGATGGAGCCGGTAACCTATGATTCTGCAACTTTCAGAAACGACATACGGACGGCTATTATTGGTGGAGCAATTCTCGGGATAGCCGTTTTCCTTTCGATCTTGCCCAAGGACTCTACAGAACCACCAACTCGCGTGCAAACGGTGTTGGGATTCACGCAATTCCCGTTATGTTCTGCGTTCTATCCGTTATTTAACAGGTTTGGGCCATCAGCTCGATAGACTACATCAACTCATACGCATAGCCATGGCAATACTTGGTTCTGCGGTTGTGTTTTTGTTTCAGTCAACTGTGATGGGGTTCCAATCTGGATAGCCCTAAAAATATGGAAGATCTTCACCGGTCGCGGCAACCAATAACGTACATCGAGTGTGATAACGCGGTAAGGGCTTGCGATGGTGGATGGAGCGCGTAATTTCTGATGGGATGGAGCAAGGGCGGAGCACTCAATATCATTGAATTTAGTGAAAGTAAGTCTTCTTGCTGTTTTATCGCTTATGGGGTCGAAAGTGGAAGCCCAAGCTGTTCAGATGGCTTTTTCCCGACTGCGGCGTCTGAGCCTCCGTCTCGGTCGGGCAACCCGGAACGAGTAGGCAGAATACAGATCCTTTCGATTGCTTTCCTCATACCAAGCCAGGACCGAACTCGTAGTCTTAATGATTTCGGCGGGATTCGAGGATTCAGAGCCGTGCTTTGCGAAGGCGGCGAACTGCTGGCAAGTAACAGCGGCGAATAAAACTTCGGCTTTGCGATTTGTATAAAATGCGGTTACGCCGGCCGCGAGAAGAAAACTGGTCTTGGGCGCGAAAAGGTGCCGCTGAACTTTGTTGTACACATTCCGCTGAACAGGCAGAAAAAACGATGCTGGCAAAAGATATGGTGGAGCCTGACATCACCCGCGTCAACCACCCTGGACTGACCCAGGCTACGATAAAGACCCCAGCTTGTGTCTTAGCTGCGTGCATCACCTCAGGGTGCTACTCCGCGGAGCGAACATGGTGTGGAGCTATTCGACGCAACAGAACATCGAGGTAAGCGCGTGAAGGAAGAATTATGAACTTTGCGATCACAGGAATTTTGATCATGATGAGCTTGAGTCATTCCGCTTTGAATATTTACCAAGGCAAGAACCGCATCCTACTGGTGTTCTATCCTTCGTCAGTCGACCCACTTTACAAAACTCAACTGAATGAGATCCGCAAGCATGAAGAGGATCTGAAGGAGCGCGATTTGATTGTCATAGAAGTTGGCCCGTCAGATACTCGCAATTTGCGTCAGGACTTTCAGGTCTCTTCTGAACACTTCACGGCAATTCTGGTCGGTAAGGATGGCGGCGAGAAACTGAGAACCCAGCACGTGATCCTGGTTGGTGACCTTAACGCCACGATCGACAAGATGCCGATGCGCCGCGAAGAACTCAAAAAACGCCCCGGCTTTCACCAGGGCTAGAGTGACATTTTCAATACAGCAATGAACAAATAGGTTCCGATGCGCAGCATTGCGCGGCACTCTTCTTCTTGGCGACTCTTGCAATTGCAAAAGGTGTCGATTCGCAGGCTGACATGAGTTTCGTTGGTGCATGGACCCTGATCTCGTGCGAATTGCGTTTCCCGTCGCAAAGCTTGTTGAAGCCTTTCGGGGAGGCCTGAGTTCACTCAAAGCGGAATGCCTCGGGTCATTACTCTTGGTGCTGATGCGGCGTCGCATCGAGCGGTTCGGGAATGGAGCATGCGTGTAAGCGCCCTCTCTCTAATTAGAACCGCCGGAAATATCTCACCGATATCGGCACAAAGTGTAAGCGCAAAAAATTAAATCTTTTTTAAAAAAAGTCAACCAAACCTGAAACGGCTCGGTATTCTCAATCACTATTAGCCAAGTCGCTGAATCCGGTTGTATTTATTACAAACTTTCCGAACCGGACTCGACATAAGGAGATTGAGAGAAATGAGAAGGTTGAAAGCGTATCAGAGCAAGCTAGCAAAACTGGCAATTACCGCCTTTTTACCCGCTTGCCTGCTGATTCCAGGGGCCCAGGCAGCGGATACAGTAATCGTGCAGTGGAATGACCAGGCATTGCAAGCCATTCGAGACACACACCCGGGACCGCCAATCGTCGCTCGCTCGCTTGCCATCACACACACGTGCATGTTCGACGCATGGGCGGCCTACAGCAATGCCGCGGTGGGCACCAGATTAGGAGGTTCACTTCGCGTTCCGGGGATTGATCGGACGGACGCAAACAAGGCCAAAGCGGCCAGTTACGCGGCATTCCGCTGCTTGAAAGATCTGTTTCCGCAGCCCGTTGAAGTTGCGAACTTCACCGCGCTGATGACGGCACTTGGATACGATCCGAACGACGTCTCAATGGCTAACACCACACCGAGCGGAATCGGTAACATTGCAGGGCAGGCTGTTCTCGATTTCCGCCATACCGATGGATCGAATCAGTTGGGGGATCTGAACGCCGGTCCATATAGCGATTACACGGGTTACACTTCCGTGAATACACCGTTTGTGGTCAACGATGCCAGCCGCTGGCAGCCTTTGCAGGTCTCAAACGGAGCGGGTGGGTTCGTAACTCAGAAATTCATCGCGCCGTTCTGGCAAAAAGTGACTCCGTTTGCACTTACGTCTGCCACTCAGTTTCGACCGTTGGTGGGTCCGGCGAAGTTTGGCACTTCGGATTACGTGCTCCAGACGCAACAGGTACTGGATTACAGCGCCAATCTTGACGACACCTCGAAAATGATCGCTGAGTATTGGGCAGACGGTCCGAAATCAGAATTGCCGCCGGGCCACTGGACGCTCTTTGCCTCCTTCGTGTCCCGCCGGGACCACCATAGTGTGGACGACGACGCACGCATGTTTTTCGCGATGACGAACGCCATCCTGGATGCGAGCATTTCCTCATGGGATGCGAAGCGGGCATTCGATTCCGTCCGCCCCATCACTGCCGTTCAGGTTCTATTCAAAGGCAAAATGGTGAAATGCTGGGCCGGTCCCGGTCTGGGATCCCAAATGATTCCGGGCGAAAACTGGCGCCCGTATCAGCCCACCACCGTGGTAACTCCCCCGTTTCCTGAGTATTTTTCAGGCCATAGCGTGTTCAGCGCGGCCGGTGCCGAAGTTCTAAAGCTGTTTACCAAGAGTGATAAGTTTGGGGGCTCAGTAACCTTCCTGAAAGGGAAATCCCGCGTCGAACCAGGCCTCTCTCCCTCAACCGATGTGACGCTCTCCTGGAAAACTTTCAGCGACGCCGCAGACCAGGCTGGATTGTCCCGGCGCTACGGCGGCATTCATTTCATACAAGGCGATCTGGATGGGCGCTCGCGCGGCACCCTCATCGGCCGTCAAGCCTGGAAGAAGGCGAAAACGTTTTTCAATCCCGATGACAACGATGACAACGGCGATGACGAGAGTGAAAACGAACAGTAGGCCGTGTGTTCCGTTGTAAACCCTATCGGGTTCTGGTGCAAATCAGGATTAGACCGAAGTCGGACGGTTTCGTTCTGTTGAAGTGGGATAGCGTCCGACTATGCAGACAAGGCAGCTCGGCAGATCTCCGGCATCGTCGCCGTTGGCCTGCCGAGCCCAACTCGATTTCGCCGTGAGGCCGGCATTACCCCGCCTATCTCGCGAGCCGGTACCATCGGGCTAGGCGATATGGGGAAACTCCCGCCCAGTAAAGAAGCTGCAAAGTAATCCAGAGAGCCCAGACTCTGACGTATTGCGGGCCGCTAAATCGCCGCGCGGACGTAAAGATTCTGGTGGGAAGGTGAACAAATTTGCCGCGGCGCTTCATCCGCCGGATCAAGTCGAGATCCTCAAACAGCGGGTATGGCCTGCAACCGCCGATTGCTTCGTAGACGCTGTGCCTGATGAAAATACCCGCATCCCCGTAACTCAGGCCAATTCGGCGAAGATACGGATAGATCCAGGTCATCTGCCGGGCGGAGTAGTGTTCCCCTTCGAAAACAAGCGAGAAATTTCCGCCAACCGCGGAAGTGTCGCGCAAACAGGCACAGATCGATTGAAGCGCGCCCTCTTCAGGTCTGCTATCGGCATGAACAAACCACAGCACGGCTCCCCTGGTTTCAAATGCAGCGGTTCGAATCTGGCACCCGCGTCCGCGCCCGCTGGGCACAACGCGAACGCCGAGGCTTTTTGCTATTTCCACCGTGCGATCTTCGCTGCCTCCGTCGGCCACCAGAATTTCCTTCTCGCCGGATAGCGCCTGAAGGGCCAGCAACGTCTCGGCGATCCGCGCTTCTTCATTCAGCGCGGGCACAATGATGCTTACCATGGAGTTTTGAACACGGAAATGAATCGTCCTCTTCTCATCTTATTCGCGAGAGCCCCGGTTGCCGGCCGCGTCAAGACAAGGCTGTGCCCTCCGCTGACTTTCGCCCAGGCCGCCGACCTTCACTCTGCATTGGTACAGGATGCGATCGAGATGCTTTCTTCACTTTCCGATGTAGCAGATCTGGAATTGTCTTCGGACTCCTCTAGCCAAGCCTGGCCAGGCGTGACGTTGCCCCGATCTCTTCAGCCTGCGGGCGGTCTCGACGTCCGGCTCTTCCATGCTCTTTCAGGTGCTTTGACACGGGGCTGCAAAGTGGCGATGGTAATTGGAAGCGATTCCCCGGGCTTGCCTTCCAGTCACATTGGCGCGCTTCTCAAATCGGACTCCGACGTGACCCTGGGCCCGACGCTGGACGGAGGTTTTTTTGCGATTGCCTGCCGCCGGGTGCATCCGAAGATGTTTGAAGGAGTCCGTTGGTCCACAGTATTTACGCTGGACGATGTGGTTCGAAGCGTTTCGCAGTGCAATTTGACCATTACGACGGGTCCGGCGTGGTTTGATGTGGATGTGGAGGAAGATCTGGAACGAATGTTGAAGATATCAAATTTGCCTAACCACACCGCCAGATGGTCGAAAGACTATCGAGAGCATACATCAGGTTCTGTGCGATGAAACGCGTCTCTGCCTGGATTGCCGCACCGCTGGTGATCGGCACGTTTGCTTTGCTGATCTGGCAGGAACGCCGCCGTCCACTTCGCAAACGCGTAGAACCTGAGGTGCCACATTACGCCAGGAACTTGGTCATGGCCTCGCTCGGCGCATTGACTACCGTTGCGATCGAAGCGCCCCTGATTCAGCCTCTATCCAGGTTTGTGGAAAAACGGAACTTGGGGTTATTGGGCGCGTTCCGGCTCCATGGCTTAGTTGCTGCTGCCGCCGCGCTTGTGTTGATGGACTACACCTTCTACGTCTGGCATGTATTGCTGCATCGCGTCCCACTGCTTTGGCGATTTCATGCGGTTCATCACGTCGATCTGGATCTGGATACGTCAACAGCACTGCGCTTCCACTTCGGCGAACTCCTGCTATCCATACCCTGGCGCGCCGCCCAGGTGCTGGTGATCGGGTTGAGCCCGTTTACTTTCTCCGTCTGGCAAATCTGGTTCGCACTGTGCGTCATGTTCCACCATTCAAATGTTCAGCTCCCCATCCGTGGGGAACGGTTGCTGAACCGGTTGCTGGTTACGCCCCGAATGCATGGCGTGCACCACTCAAACATTGCGGCAGAGACAAACAGCAACTGGTCGAGCGGGCTGACGGTGTGGGACTGGCTGCATGGAACGCTTCGGCTGAATGTTCCCCAGGAAAAGATCAAGATTGGGATTCCTGCGTTTCAAAATGCCCGCGCGGTAATTTTGCCAGTGATACTGGCAATGCCTTTCCGAGAGCAGCCAGACTACTGGAGGGAGGAGGCAGCCGACTCTGCTGCCGCAATTTAGTCATTGTTCTCACTCCTTTTGATTGTGTAAGGAATCCAGACATCCTTACACTCAATAAAGGGGCATCCATCTGTGAGAACAAATATCGTCCACAATATTTTAGTTCTGGGGTACTTCGCATCTTGCGCCGGTGCCTTCTGCCAAGATCTTGATCACTCACAATGGACGGCGATTCTAGGGCAGTACGTGACGCCTCAATCCCGGGTTGATTACGCCCGGCTGAAGGCCGATGGAACGGGTAGATTGGACAGCTACCTGGACCAACTTGAAAAACCATGGCCAGCTACGCTGGATGAGAACTCGAGAAAGGCTGCGTTGATCAACGCCTATAACGCGCTCACAATGCGCTGGATTGTTTTGAACTTTCCGGTGAAAAGCATCTGGCGCACGAAAGGACCTTTTCGTGTTGCGAGATATCAAGTGAACGGTGTGGCTGAATCTCTGGACAGTATCGAAACGCGGCTGCGGGATATGCGCGACCCACGAATCCACGGAGCCTTGGTGTGCGCGGCTCGAAGCTGCCCGCCTTTGCGGCGAGAAGCCTACACCTCAGCATTTGTCGATGCGCAATTGGACGAAAACTTTCGAGTTTGGCTGGCAGATACGAACAAGAACCAGTTCCTTCCCGGCGAGCGCCTGGCAAAGGTGAGCAAAATCTTTGACTGGTACGGTGCGGATTTCGCGGTGCTGGGGGGGTTGCCAACAGTACTCAAAAAGTTTGCGCCCCCCGGCGCCTTTGCACCTACGAATAGGTTGGAATACTTGAAATATAACTGGGGGCTGAACGACAGCGGATCTATCGGGGATTCGTATTCCGGTTTCGAGTTCTATATCGATTACGCGAAGAATGGTTACCTGCGGTCTGAAATCGGCGGTTGGTTCTTTGGATTAGGCAAGAAGTATGGCGTGGATCCGTTGATCTTCGGTGCGATCTACGTGGGCGCGATCCCCTTCTTCTCGTTATCGCTGGCATGGCTTGTTCGCAACTTGCGCAGCAAGCGGCCCCTGATTGCGCCGCTCATGTCTACAAGCTTTTTTTTCGTGTCTGCCTACATATACCTGTTGACCGCAGGAAAAAATATTCCGGTTTGGGTGTATGTCTTTGTGGTTGTCATGCTGCTTTTGGGGGCGTTGTCGACTGTGCGCAAAGTGCGGACGCGCTTGGAAACCCGCGCAGGTTCCGCATGAAAGCTGATTTCGACATGGTAGTGATCGGCGGCGGCACCGCTGGTTTGACTGCCGCTGGGATGTCCGCAGTCCTTGGCGCGAAGACGTTGCTGGTATCAGATTCCCCACTGGGTGGGGATTGCACATGGCAGGGGTGCATTCCCAGCAAGAGCTTGCTCAAGGCTGCCAAGGTAGCCCATGAGATGCGTTCTGCATCCAAATATGGTTTGAGGGCGTGCGACCCCACGCACGATTGGGCTCAAATCATGGGAAGAGTTCACTCCATTCGGGATCACATCTACCGGGAAGCGGACGCTCCGCCAAACATGGAGAAATTGGGCGTGGAAGTTCTGCCGGCGCATGCCCGGTTTATCGATAGCAACGCGGTAGAACTTACCGCCCCCCGGACTCAAGCAAAGCGGGTAGTCAGCTCCCGATTCTTCGTCATCGCGACAGGCAGCAGACCCAGGAACCCGAAAATCGACGGCATTGATTGCGTGCCAGTCTTGACGAATGAGAATCTATTCGAGTTAAAGGAGCAGCCGAAGCGATTACTGATTCTGGGAGCCGGCCCTATTGGCATTGAGATGGCGCAGGCGTTTCGCCGCCTTGGGTCCCAGGTAATAGTGAATGACCGCGGCAATCGGATTTTAGGGAGGGATGATGCCGAACTCGCTGGATTTCTTGAGCAGTCGCTCCGAAGAGAGGGAATTGATTTCAAGCTGGGCTCAGAAGTGGAAAAAATTGAGCCGGGCTGGGCGTATTTCAAGGGCGGTGAGCGCATTCCTTTTGACGCCGTTCTTGCGGCTGTGGGAAGACGGCCGAATACGGATTCTCTTCACCTTGCAGCTGCGGGAGTTGAGGCGGATGATAAGGGAATTCACGTGGACAAACGTTGTCGCACCACGCGGAAACACATCTTCGCCTGTGGTGATGTAACCGGCAAATACCTTTTCACGCATATGGCCGAACACTCGGCGAAGGTGGCGGTGATGAATGCCATTCTCCATTTTCCATCGCGGGTGGATGAAGGCCGCGTCCCCTGGTGCACGTTTACCGACCCGGAACTGGCGCATGTTGGCTTAAGCGAAGAAGATTTGCGGAAACGCGGCGAGAGATTCAGCGTGTATCGTTTTCCGTTTTCAAAGTTAGATCGGGCTCTCACCGAATCAGAATCCGATGGTCTTGTGAAAGTGTCAGCCAATGAGCAAGGTAAGATTCTGGGGGCTTCCATCCTGGGGGCGAACGCTGGCGAGATGATCGCTGAGTATGCGCTCGCCATGAAAGTCAATGCAAAATTGAGCCGAATTTCCTCAACAATCCATGCGTATCCAACCTACGCGTATGCAAATCGCAGGGCGGCGGACATCTTTGCGAATAAAATACTGACGCCCTCGCGCGTCTGGTGGATACAACGCCTGTTCCGGCTTCGAGGCACTTCAAGTGGAATACTGCATCTGGACGAGGACGTCTAATTTATTCCGGACGCTGGAGTAAGCGAATCAGACTGCTCGCAAAGTCCGCGGGAGGTTCATAACAATAGAGCGCTGAGGTTTTTGAAACAATAGTTTTGTCTGCAATCAGATAAGGCTTTTGGGGAACGTTCGGCCCGGTCACGGTATCATCCGGTTGCTGCTGAATTGTTACAGGCAGGCGTTCGCACCCGAAGCCTTTAGACGTGATCGCGTAACCCACGGCCAATGTATCGAATGGATTGAATCCATCGGCCGCAAGGTTCTGCTTCCAGTAAGCCAGCCAGTCCTCAGCCGCATCCAGAAGCCATCCCAATGAGACATTTGAAACGCGAAGACGTCTCAGGTCTGGCTCTCGAACCCAAACCTTGGATGAGATTTCCCAGGGCGTGAACACCAGAGGAACGCGGGAATTCAGTAACACCTGGAAACCTTCGGCATCCAACTCAAAGTTGAAATCCCGAAAAGGTTTTACGGAATGTCCTGTCGAGAAATGCTGGTTTGGACGCCTTCCGGCCACCGCGATAATCCTGACGATTCGCTTACCCAGTTCGGGATGATTTCTCAGTACGGTTGCGACGTTGGTCGCCGGCCCCAGCATTAAGATGGTAAGTTTTTCTTTCCGCAGAGCGTTAGCCATTGCTCGCGATGCTTCCGTTTCCACACCTAGATCTTTTGCAGATGCCGCACCGCTGAATACGGGAACGCCAGCCGGACCAAAGTCGCGCGCCAGGTGTTGCGCAATGGAGAACGCCTCATCGCGCGAAGCGTTTCCAAACACGGCACTGATACC
>Ga0123337_10007275_pt1 | contig 10353 bp, 8 predicted proteins | sample frozenSSSSmetaG_FD_89792 | JGI IMG/M metagenome (GOLD analysis project Ga0123337, IMG submission 89792) | Glacier valley bacterial and archeal communities from Borup Fiord, Nunavut, Canada, to study Microbial Dark Matter (Phase II) -... | ecosystem: Environmental > Aquatic > Freshwater > Ice >...
CCCCTCTGGATGCAACTGCTTCACATGCTCGACGAATTCTGATGACAGATCCATGCCGTCGTAGCGAGTAACTTTCGGTAAACGACCGATGAAGCGACCAACACCAATGGTGCAATCGAACACGCTGCCTTCAAGCACACGAGCAAGAATTTGCGTTTCAATTTCATCTCGCAGGACATCAATCCGATTACCTAATTTACGCTGATATCTTGCCACCGCTTCGCTGCCCTGGAAGAGTTGAGCGTAGCGATCACCGCCGCTTGCAGAATTTGAATTATCGATACTCATAAGGCTGAATTTCCGTTTTCATATTTGAATCAGTAAGCAATTTGCCTGTGATGCTGGTTCTGGCCAACATTTTCGCCTGCAGCAACGGCTGCACGCATCCGTGCAGGCATGTCCAGCACCTTCAAACCCGCAGCATTGCATTTCTCGATCGCCGCTGGCGAGTAATGCGCGTTAGACCACATCGTCAAGCGCTCGGAACGTGTCAGCAAATACTGGCAATGCCTCTCCAGATGATGATCATCCAGCCCATACGAAATCCAGAAGCCGGTACGCTCCTCCTTGGGGAAAGGCGCCTGTAAAAATTCTGGCAAACGCTTTTGCAGGTAAGGCCCCAGCGCCAACCGTGGAAATCCCCTGATGCATCGTCCAAGCCCGGCATGCTGCAGACGCATGCTCCAGACGCCAACATCGCCGATGCCGGTATTGAGATATCGGTCATGCGAATGTGCTTTCCAGCCACGTAATATACGATTGTGCGATTCGCGACGGACTATCAAGCCGCCGGAGCTACTGGAGTGATCCTGCAGGTAAAATCCAAAGCGCACCAGTGAATACCTTCCTTGCCAGTCGGGTGCATTCACATCCGAGCGATCCGTGTTATCCCTATGCCATCCGCCCACATCCTTGCCAGGCGTATAACCATGTCCGACAACCGCATAGCCACCATCCCCGTAATACACCAGGTTGTCTTTCCCAAGCAAGGTCTTGGCAACATGTATCAGTCGTTCGTCATGAACCCAATGTTGCAAATGTGGATCTGCAAGTGCATCCACAACCGGCTCGCCATTCTGCTCACGCCCTTTCAATGAGGCGAACACATCTTCGCGCATCCGGGCAATTTCCTCGGCGGAGAACATATTTTTTAAAATCAAATAACCGTCGCGCCAGAACCGGTTTTGGTCAATTGATATTTTTGTCTTTGTAGTCATGGCTTGTCCTCAATTGAATCGCATTGAAGCTGTTAGGTAGGGGTAAAACAAAATATTTTTGCTGCACCGGAATGCCCGGCAGTAGATGCATATAAACGATGTCCATCCGTACAAAGTCGATATACCCACCAGCCACCCTCCCCCGGTGCGGGCGCGCCCAATTCTGCAGGGCCCACAGGCTGCCAGTTTTGCGATGCATCCAGCATCCATATTTGCGAGGCGCAACGCGTCGAATGCCCAGTCGCCACGATCAACCTCCCTTGATACACGATCGCATCATTCATGATCAGGGACTCGCCCATCAACGCAGGTGTTACGCCCACGCCAAGTGGTCCCCATCGATCGCCATCAAATAGCCAGACACTGGAAGCGGCGGCGTGAGTATCGACCGGACGCGATATCGTCGCCACCAGACATTCTCCAAATACTGTCAGGCTCAGTACGAACGGTATGCCTTCACGCGCCCAACTACCACGGATGCCCGCACCGCCAACCTGCTCCCATTGCTCGCCATCAAAACGCCACACCGCACTGGCTGGCCCGGCAAGTTTGCCAGTGCCGGTACCAGCGTAAAGAACCCCTTTGAAAACAGCAAGGCAGTATATCGTGCGCACTCCTTTGCCCCAACCGCGATTCGGATCCGGCAAGTAAGACCAGCGGCCATCCTTGTTCAGACACGCCACATGCGGATCGCCCCACTGGCCCATCACTACCTGCCCGTTCCAATCGGCGAAACAGTACGGGCCACATTTTTCATTCAGACTCAATCCGTCACTCATGAATGTCCAGGAGTCGGCAGACAACTGCCATACACCGGTTTTTTCAGCGGCCAGGAGTGTATTTTCATCCTTGCTGAACAAATGATCGACGAATGAATCGTCTGCACGCCACGAGCCAGCCAGGTCACCCCCTACTTGAATGCCGGCCTTGCCATCCAAACGCCAGACTTGTCCTCCAGGGCCATCCGCCTTGGGTCCGGTCAGGCTGGCATGCAGCACACCCCGATGTATCGCCAAACCCCGCACCTTGTACCATGCATCCGCTTGCCAGCCGTTTCCATCCCCAGCAAGCAAGGTCCAGCTTCCATCAAGGAATGGCGATGTAGCGGAAGCAATGGGCAATGCGGGGGTTTGGCGCGCCATCTGCACTTGATAGCTCAACTCCAGTTGTTTCTCTAAAATGACAACTGTTCGCGCAGCGTCACGCAGTTGCCTGATTTCGATGCGCATGCGCGGCAACCAGCGTCGTGCCACATAGAGTGCGAGGCAAACAGCTGCAGCGAGGACCAATAAAAGCAGAATAAGCAGAAAGGTCATTAGCGTACCGTTTCAGATTCAGGTGAAGGATTAATCAGATATGCCACCAACGCATCCAGCCCGGGCGTGGAAGGACTGAAAGCATATTTTTTGCTTCTTTGCGCGCAATCTGCCTCCGCATGATCTGCATCCCGAATACCAACCAGCATGGCCGACAGTTTTTCCAGGTCGCGCGCAACATACACCGCATCTTCCAAAGTGCCTATTGGCGGAACTTCCCGGCCGGCGAACTGCCGATAGCGGTGCGCACTCCCCCAAAGCAGAACAGGCTTCCCCATTTGCAGCGCTTGCTCAATGGTAGTGGAAAAATGAGCCACCAAGAGATCACTTTCGGCAAGCTGTTCGAGAAAATCCTGCTCCGTACCGCATACCCGGACATTGCGTCGTTTGCCCAACCTTGCCTCTACTGCCGTCGCATCGACTTCACGTTTGGGACGCACGCGGACCACCAGCTCAACCCCATCAAGCTGCTCGACCGTCGCGGCAAGTGCTTCAACGCCGCTCAAATATTCGTCTGCAGTTTCTGCAATCCAGGGGAAAAAATCTGACCAATTCTGGTAATTGCCTGCATGCAGAATACGCAAAGGACGTTTAAACCCTGTCGCTGCGGGTACGATTGGATAATCCAAACGCACTGGCAGAATCTGCACCTGTATCTCGCCAACTGCTGTCGCCTGTGGCATCCGCTCAACAGATGGCGACCATACGGCAGCAATATCGACGAGAGTGTTGCAAGTCCTCTGACGAAGCAAGGTATCCAGCACTGAGTCCGCGATTGGCGAACCGCATGCCGGCTGCGAATTATGATTGAACACGACACGCTTGATACCGGAATTACCGGCCGCTTCCATAAGAGAAGCTGCCGGCCAGGAATTGGCCTCAAAAGCAACCACGGAACGGGCTTGCAAAATATTTAGTATTTTTGAACTTTCAGCCGTCATCGCGAGCATGGCAGACACCATCGCGGCGAAATATGGTTCATACAGCTTCCACGCGGACTGGAGTCGCGGATCAGAAAAGGCTTTGCCGAGTTCGCGCAAGAAACCCAAGGCATTTAGTACATCAGGCGCATTTTTTGGAAATGGAGCAACCCGAAAGGAACGAAATGCCCCCCCTTTATGCAAACCACGCAAAATGGCAATGTAATCGCGCCATCCACCGCTTGTTGGTTGGAACACGGCCACAGTCGCCCCACTGCTCGCCAAGGCTTCACTCAAACCGTTTTTAAGCTTGCGCGATGGTGTCGCCACCCATGATCGAGGCGTGCGTCGCTCCAGAATTGCTGCAAGCCGGTTAAAGTATTTAAAGAGGATAGGGAAATTAGGGGGGGGCAATTTAATACGATGAGCCAACCCATAGTCCCAAATACGCGGTAGAAGAACAGAGTATAAAGCCTGCAAATCAGCAGCTTCAATCCAATGTCCATTTCCATCCCGCACTACCCAGGGAGCTTCAGGAAGAGAACAACGCAAACGCTGCACCAGGCTGGCATGTCCCCAGACTGATTGTCTGGCCATCACAACAATCGCATCAGGCAATTGCGTCAGAGCAACGGCACGATCAAATTCGCGCAACGCACGCCTTGCCGCCGCGGCACAGCGCGCATGGGCATAATTGGAAAGCAAGGGAGCGCCATCGCCTACGATAAAACCGGCTTGTTGTGCTGCCACAAAAGCGGACGGTGAAAGAGTCAGAACCTCGGCTTCAGGAATAGCTCCGGTAAAGTTCAGTACGTCTTCGCGATCAAAAAAGACGACAGTGGGCATTACATTCCGATTCATCGAATGCGGCGTGCAATCACCAATGCCGTTCCCAGCGTGGACTTATGGGGCATATCAAAACAGACTTGTTCAACCTCCAGGCCGTATTCAGCCAATTCGGCGATTGAACCTTGAAAATAGTCATGCGTGCGAACGTACATTCTACGCAAACCGGACGCATTGACGTCGCGGAATGGCTCCAGCATTACCACCCAGTCTTTCGCCACTCGTGCGATTTCACTTAGCGCGTCATGCCTTATTTCCTCCATTTGCTCAAGAGCGAGTGAAGTCATTACCACATCAACACTTGCATCCTCAAAAGGTAAATGTTGTGCGGAACCCTGCTCCATCTGCACCCGTGCAGGCGCACTCACATCCGACAAGGAAAACGGCGCAAACTGCAGCAGCGCCTCGGGAAGTTGCCCTTCTTCGATGACGTGCCTGGCTGTCTCACAGCCACCAGCGGTAGGCTCCAAGCCGGAAAAGCTAATTCCCGGAAACCGTGCTGCCAGCATTAATAAATTTATTCCATTGCCGGCACCAACCTCCAGTACCGATTCAGGCTGCAATTTGTCCAATGCATCTTCGAGGAACAACAATCTCGCAGCTGCACCTGCCTCATTAGACATCACCCATTTGGAATCACCCCAAACCCACGGAGCACCACCACGTTCAATTTGCGGCAAGTAGCGGACAAATGCCTTCTTTTTCCACTGCGCATCGTATGCCTTCAGTATCTCGTGCTGGCCATTTTTTGCATTGCGACCGACTAAGCGCGCAACAGTCTTTTTTACCCATGCTTTTATCAGAGCCCGGCGCTGGTCACTGGATGATTGCAGCCATGGTTGGGACGCTGCGTTGTCAGGCTTTATGCCATAACGCGAAAAAAATGCATCAAAACGAATGCGTGGAATTGTGAAATGTTTCATGGTGATCCCTGATTTTGATCTAGCTATTTTATGAAAAGTCTTGCGGGAATTATCAGGTATTTTTATCTGCGAATCGAGAGTAGAGCGTTTTAGCAGCAACACCAACAGCTACACTTCCTTCAGAAATAGAGCGCGTTACTACCGTCCCTGCCCCAATAATCGATTTTCTTCCGATCGTTACACCATCAAGAACTTGAACACCAGCGCCTAACCACACGTCATCTTCAATAAGTATTCCTTTGCAATCCAGTCCTTGTTTCCTGAATGGAGTCTCCAAATCAGAAAATTTATGATTAGCAGGAACAATGACGCAATGAGCCGCTATACGAACATCATTTCCGATTACACACCCGCCATGACCATAAACAATACTAAAGCTCTGAACGCCGGAATTATTACCAAGCCGAATTACCCCGCCCTTCCTCCCCGTGTGCAAAATGGCATGATCTCCAATGTAAGCGTTATCTCCAATTACGATTTGGCCGTTCGAATGACAAAATATATTGGCAAAGGCATCGATTACTACGCCAGATCCAATAGTGATGTTATTTATATTTCCTTCAAAACGTGCAAATGGATGAATGCGGCAATTAGGCCCATGCTTAGGAATTCTGGTCGCACCCAATAACCACCGGATACGCTTTAAAATTATTTTTAATCGATTGGTATTAAACGACATTTTTAACGCTCCAAGATTGGCTCAAATGCATAATCCCAACGTGAGTTGTCTTCCCTGCACCATGAAAATCTCCTGGATATATATCAAATACTGATGCTCTAAAAACCTTATCTTGCAAAACATCATTGATCCAGATGGAAACGTCAATCAGATATCGCCCGGGAACTAAAGGCATGGATTTTATATGGCATTGCGCCTGAGGATTTCCCGTCAAAACAATTTGAGTACCTGTGAGCTCATTACTCAAGAGAGCAAGTACGCGATCCATATGATCACGAAGAGCAATACGTACGACGATACTTCCGTTTGGAAAATCAGATACCGCCTTGGTAAGATTTAACGAAAATTGTGCGGAACACCCGGTCATCACTACATTTCCAGCGCCATCATCGACATTAATACTTGATATACGAACGTCGCCTTTGCCAGTTCTATCGGATCGATTGTCTAGGTCACTACCATCGCCACCACCACTCAGTTCCGAAAGATATGTAGTAACCACCTCTTTCGCAGAACCATCCATTTGAATCTTACCGCTACGCAGCAAAATAGCCCGCGAGCATAAAGATTGAATCGCCTCCATTTGGTGGCTTACAAAAAGTACTGTACGTCCCTCGGAGGCGACGGCATTCATCCGCCCCAAACATTTACGCTGAAACTCAGCATCACCAACAGCAAGGACTTCATCCACTACCAGGATTTCAGGATCCAGGTGAGCGGCCACTGCAAACCCGAGCCTAACGCGCATGCCACTGGAATACCGCTTTACTGGCGTATCGAGGAATTCTTCCACACCAGAAAATGCGACTATTTCATCAAACTTGCGCGCAACTTCTCGGTGCGTCATGCCCAGCAAGACGCCATTCATGTATATGTTTTCTCGACCAGTGAGTTCAGGATGAAAGCCAGTGCCAACCTCCAGTAATGATCCGATACGACCCCGAACATTGATCTTGCCTTCGTCAGGGGTTGTGATCCGGCTCAACAGTTTTAGTAGGGTGCTTTTTCCCGCACCATTGCGTCCGATGATTCCCAGAACCTCGCCTTCTTTGAGTTCGAATGAGATATCACGCAACGCCCAAAAACCCTTGTCCTTTTCTTGTGCTGCCTGCTGATTGCGACGTGCAAAGATATTTGCAACACTGTCTCGCAAAGTCTGGTATGGCTGCATGCCTCCCAGCCGGTAATACTTGCCAACGCCATCAAGGCGCAATACAGGATCTGTCATGGGATAGGCTTAAAGACGGTCGACAAAATCTTTTTCGAAGCGGGCAAAATAAAGCAAGCCGCCAACGGAAAGGACGAGAATGGATAGGGAGGACACCACAAGGCTGCTCATGTCAGGAGGCCTCACTCCCAGCAAGGACCAGCGAAAACCATCAATCACGCTAACCATAGGGTTCAACACGAACAGCCATTTCCAGCCTTCTGGAATCATCGATGTAGGATAGATGACCGGTGTGATGAACATCCATATCTGCGTGAGGAAAGGCATGGCCTGTTGCACGTCGCGGTATTTTGCATTGATTGCGCTGAGCCACAATGCCACCGCCATTGCGGATGCCAATGCAAGCAAGACAAACAGCGGCGCCAGCAGCACTTCCCAGCCTGGCCACACGCCATACCAGGCCATCAAGGCAAGCAAAATCAACAACGCAATTGCAAAATCGACCAGCCCTGCAAGTATCGATGACAGTGGTGCGATCAGCCGCGGGAAATAGATTTTTCCCATCATGCCACCCATCGTCACCATGCTGGCGCTGCCCTGCGTCAGCGCCTTGGAAAACAGCTGCCACGGCAGCAAGGCCGTCATCACGAACACAGGGTAAGGCAAATCATCAGACGGCATCCCTCCCAGCTTCCCGAATATCACGGTAAACACCACCATCGTCAGCAGGGGCTGCAGTAGCGCCCAGAGCACGCCAATGGCGGTTTGCTTGTAGCGAATCTTTATATCGCGCGTAACAAGAATCCAGATCAGTTCACGGAAACTCCATAATTCGCGTATATCCGGAAACCCCCAGCCTTTATGGCTGGTAATGGTGAGGTTGGTATGATGTTTTTGCATGGCCTTGGGATGGTGTGGGTACTGTGCAACTAGCTGTTGGCGACGACACTGCATTTACGCAAATTGTCGACATACCAGCCGGTAGCAATCTTCAAACCGGCAACAATTCGATGCGTCGGCACGTAGCCGAGCAAGCCGGCAGCCTTGCTGATGTCAGCCAGCGAATGCCGGACGTCGCCAGCACGAAAATCACGGTACACAGGTACAGCAGTCTGCACATGAGGGAATTCAGGAGTGAGGTATTCGACCAGGTAACGATGCAGCTCATTGAGCGACGTCTGGTCACCCACGGCCACGTTGTACACTTGGTTGCTGGCATCTGGATTGTCCGCGGTCGCAGCCAGCAGATTTGCCTGCACGGCATTGTCTATAAAGCAGAAGTCGCGACTGGTCTCGCCATCACCATTGATGTAGACAGGCTGTCCTTCGAGCAATGAGGCTGTCCATTTCGGAATCACCGCAGCATAAGCGCCGTTCGGATTCTGACGCGGGCCGAATACATTGAAGTAACGCAGGCCGATCGTCTTGAAGCCGTAAGTGCGTGCAAACACGTCTGCATATAGTTCATTGACGTATTTGGTAACAGCATAGGGGGATTGCGGCTTGCCGATGTTCTCTTCCACCTTGGGCAAGGCTGGATGATCGCCATAGGTCGAACTGCTGGCCGCGTACACAAAGCGTTTGACCTTTGCATCGCGGGCCGCAACCAGCATATTCAGGAAACCGCTGATGTTGGTCGCGTTGGTGGCTATCGGATTATCGATGCTGCGCGGTACGCTCCCGAGCGCAGCCTGATGCAAAACGTAATCGATACCTGTACAAGCCATTTGGCAATCTTCAAGCTTGCAGATGTCGCCTTGAATAAATCGAAAGTTGGCCCATTGTTCAGCGCTGACAATACCCTGTACCGCATCGAGATTGTGCTGGTAGCCCGTCGCAAAATTATCCAGGCCAACCACGCGTTGATTCAGTTTGAGAAGTCGCTCCAGCAAATTGCTGCCGATGAAACCGGCAACACCGGTCACAAGCCAGGTGTATGGCTGAATCGCAAGTCTTTCCTGCAATTGGGTGTAAGCATTAGGCATATTAGAGTCGCAGATCCGAAGCTTGCACAGGAAGTATGTATTTCAAGTCGTATAAAACATGGGGAGACTTGCCAAATTTGCGTATCCCCTGCTCGCCCAACTCCTTGAACTGATGATGGGCGACGGCAAGGATAATGGCGTCATAGGTATCGGCTTGAGGCTGCTTGACAAGGTTGATGCCGTATTCGCTCAGCGCCTCTTCTTCTGACGTCCACGGATCATGCACATCAACGACGCAGTTGTAGTCCTTTAATTCGGCAACGATATCGACCACGCGAGTATTGCGCAGGTCCGGGCAATTCTCTTTGAATGCCAGGCCCATGACCAGGACCCGCGCGCCATCCACATGAATGCGTTTTTTTGCCATCATCTTGACCAGCTGGGCGACTACATACGCACCCATGCCGTCATTAAGACGCCTGCCCGCCAGAATAATCTCGGGGTGGTAGCCTATCGACTGCGCTTTATGCGTCAGGTAGTAAGGATCTACGCCTATGCAGTGGCCACCGACGAGTCCGGGACGAAACGGAAGGAAATTCCATTTACTGCCTGCAGCCAGCAATACCGACTCGGTATCTATGCCCATCCGGTTGAATATGATGGCCAGTTCATTGATCAATGCAATGTTCAGGTCTCGCTGGGTATTTTCAATGACCTTGGCAGCTTCAGCCACCTTGATGCTGCTGGCCTTGTGCGTACCGGCCGTGATGATTTCGTTATACAAATCATCAACAAGGTCTGCGATTTCCGGCGTTGACCCCGACGTTACCTTCTTGATGTTGGGCAGGCGGTGTTCCTTGTCGCCGGGGTTGATCCTTTCCGGAGAATAGCCGGCAAAGAAGTCCCGATTAAAGACCAGACCGGAAAATTTCTCCAGTACCGGAACACAATTTTCTTCTGTCGCCCCCGGGAAAACCGTGGACTCGTAAATGACGATGTCGCCCTGCTTGAGGACGCGCCCTACCGTCTCGCTAGCCTTGATCAACGGAGTCAGGTCAGGGTTCTTGTGCTCATCAATCGGCGTCGGCACGGTTACGATGAAGCAGTTGCAGCTCCGCAAATCTTCCGCATCAGTCGTATAACTGACGCCTTGCGCACTCTTCAGTTCTTCGGCACTCGCTTCCAGCGTGTGATCAAGTCCGGACTTTAGTTCATTAATGCGCCTGGGATTGATATCAAACCCGGTAACCGTGCGCTTCTTGCCAAACTCGACGGCAAGAGGGAGGCCTACGTAACCGAGGCCAATAATTGCCAATTTTATGTCTGATGTTTTTTTCACGGCGTATCTTCGTGACTGGA
>Ga0123337_10007276_pt1 | contig 10352 bp, 5 predicted proteins | sample frozenSSSSmetaG_FD_89792 | JGI IMG/M metagenome (GOLD analysis project Ga0123337, IMG submission 89792) | Glacier valley bacterial and archeal communities from Borup Fiord, Nunavut, Canada, to study Microbial Dark Matter (Phase II) -... | ecosystem: Environmental > Aquatic > Freshwater > Ice >...
AACTTCCAAGCCATGGCCTACTGGATTGCAGGCGGCCTAACTATCGAAATCCGCCCGAGCGCTACCCACTAAAAGCTCAGCAGCGCCGGACAAACTCTACGACGAGTATCCGAGCGCATACCGGCGCAGGAATCAAGGTATCACTCGCAACCTGATGAACAGCTGTGGCGCGCCCAGTTCAGAATGCGGCCAGCGATAAGTCAGCCGGTCATACTCTGGTGAAATTTCGTCGATCGCGACCAACGTGACCGAGGCGGGTGCTGGCTGCCAACCCGCGAAATTCGGGCTGGACTCGATACCGACGGTTCCAAGTGGCAACCCGCGACGTTGAGTGAAGGACAAATCCATACTGTCAGCCGAACGATTTGCTACGACCAGAGGAGAGGCATTTCCACTCAATGGCGGGGTCGCCAGCGCCCACTCGACGCTATTTTTCAAGCCGTCCAATTCGGGATCGGCGGAGGGGCCGGAGACCGCGTCATCATTGGCTTGGCCGGGTAAAAAAGACCGGGCACGCCAGTCTTGGAAGGCCGCGTCGCGCACAGTGACGCTGGCGACACCAAAACCAGGCGTGGCGAAATAGCCCGCGGACGGTGTGATGGATACGAGCACAGACTCGTCGGCCTCCGCCAGTGAATCCCCAATCGGAATGATGGGAACCGTCACGGAAAGCGCGCTGGCCGGGATGGTGGCAGTGCCGCTCAACGCGGTGAAATCAGTGCCCGATATGGCAGAGCCGCTCAGGGAATAGTTGATGGCGAGCGCAGAGGGAGTTGACACCTCGCGGGAAAATACCAGCTGCGCGGAATCAGGTCCCGTTTCCCCCGCCACGGAATCACGTGCGAAAACCTGAACCTGCTGCCCACTTCCGGACGCCGTGAAACGGACGGCATCCGCGATGACAAAACCGCTGGTCCCGGTATTACTAACAACCACGGTGCCGGTGGTTCCGGCTTCGAAGACGAAGTTGCCGAGGTCTCTCCACGCCCCCGCGTTGACCGTTTGGTCGAGGCTAATACTGGCGGTGCCGCCGGCGTGGGTGATGGTGACCGGCACGTTGGTGGCGCGGTTCGCCTGCACGCTGTAGGATATGGCGACCGTGTAGGTGCCGGCCGCAGGGATGTTAGGTCGAAAGGTCACGGATTTGGTTCCCTTGTCGACGTTGCCATCGTGCAGGTAATTCGCGCCCTGCCACGGGGTGTTCGAGGTGGAGGTGTTCCAACTGCCGGTGATCGTGACCAAGGCGGCGTTTTCCGTATCCACGGTGATCACGCTGCTGCTGGGAGGGGCTGCAAGCGAGAGCACCTGGCCATCGCCTATCAAGTGGGTTTTAAGCCGATCATAGGGCACATCCTGGATGGGAGTTGCTGCATCAATGGCCAGCACGGCGGCCGTGGCCGCGGCCTGGCTGGTGATCATGAACACTGGCTCCATCCGCAGACTCGCGAAACAGGCGTGGCTGGCGCTCAGACAAAACGGCGCGGCGAGATTGGTGACCTCAGTGCGTTTGGCGACGATCGACCGAAAAGCGATGGGAAACGGCGCGGACGGATAGAGTGGGGAATTCGTGAAAAAGCCACCTTCGTGTTTCACAACACCGCCGACATTGAGCAATTGATAGTCGTGCGAATCCAGCCAGTAGTTGGCGAGTCCGATGTTTTCCGGCGCGACCAGTTGGTTTTTCCCGTGCTTGTCGATCATCACGAAATCGCTGACCATGCGCCGCGCCTCGCGGACGTAGAGCTGGCGCGGCCAGCCGCCGTTATCGGTGAACTCGTCCGCGCAGAGACCCCAGGCCGCCATCTCGGTGCGGACATTAAGCGGCACGCGGGGATCTGTTTTCAGGAAGTATAGCAGTCCGCGCATGTGGCGTTCGTGTTTCGCCGCGATGACGGCCCGCTGGGCGGGGGTGGCGGTGACATAGCCGTCGTTCCCGCGGTGGAAGTCCGTCGAAATCGGACCGCTGTTATTGATGTCGGTCTTACCGTTAGGGATGAGTTCCTGAACGTCGATGAGGTTGTTGAGAACCACGCTGCCTTTGGCGGCGATGTAGCGGGCCATCACCTCGTATTCCGCCGGGTCGTATCCGCTGGGCGGGTCGATGGGCAGCTTGTTGGCGGCGACTTTGGTCAGGCACAGCCGGTAGTTGTAGGCTTGAAGCAGCGAGTCTCCGGTGCCGGGCGCCGCCACCGGATCATTCCTGACCCAGCCGATCAATCCGGACGCTGGATTGCCGGGAATGACATAGGGATCGATGGTGAAACCGCCGGGCTTTTGTGGGGTCAGGACGCCGTTGAGGGTCTCGCCATATTGACCGTTAGACTCACGACCGATGACCCACGAGGCACCCGCCGCGGCGAGCAGGTCCCCCTCATATGTCGAATCGATGAACATCCCGGCGCGCACGATGCGGCCGGCCGTCGTCTTCAGTTGGGTAATCGCGGTGCCGTTTTTCACGACCGACTCGAGGGTTTCGTTGAAAATCACCGTGACGCCCGCTTCGGCGACCATTTCATTGAACACCTGCTCGGCCACCTTGGGTTCGAACCACAGCTTCTTGTCGCCGAACCAGGTCGCCTCGGACTTGCCATATTTCGCGCCGACGCGTTTGTAAAACTCACGGGAAAGACCGCCGATGTAGGTGTTTGTGTTGCCGGGCCCGACATCGGTCACGCCGAGGCCCGCGGAACTCATGCCGCCCAAATGGCCGGTCGGTTCGATGAGGACCGCACGTTTTCCCATCCGCGCCGCCTGCACCGCAGAAACTACTCCACCTGAAGTCCCGCCGTAAATGCAGACATCGGCATCGGTCAGTGTAAGCGCACCCAGCGGCAGAAGCGCAGACCCAAGAAAATATCCAGCAAGCTGGATTACACGTGCGGAACAATGATGGAATATAGTCACGAGTGAATCTGATAGGTGGGCTTTTTTCAATGAAGGCCGGACACGTCCTCATTGGAACGCTTGCGGCCGATTCCATATCAGCCTGGCAGTCTCACCCGGCGGCGGTTGAAAACCAACGTGCCCAAGCCTCCCAAGAGCAACGCGAAAATGCTCGGTTCCGGAATCACGAAATAATTATCCAAGGCGACAACTTTGTTCTGACCGTTGGTGTTGGTGCGGAAAGCGCCGTATGCGGTGGTGTCGCTGCTCGACAGGCTGGTTTGGTTCATATCCGTTCCACTTAGAGGCATTACACTGCCGACCAAGGAGGTGCCGTTCGATCCGTAGTCTTCGACCGTTGCTGAGTAGTTGAACCCGACAGTAACACCTTTGTCCGTGAAGGTCGCAGCAAGCTTGTACCAAGTGTCTACGTTGAGAGTGAAGGCGGTGGTGGCAGCGAGCGAAGTTTGAGTGCCATTGTTGGCATACCGACCTTGCATGGTGAAGTTGGTGTTGCTGGCACCCGCCAGTATTGCGACGGCAATCCAATCCTGACTCAAGGCGGTTAGGAATGGCTGATTGTCCGCTTCGGAAAATCCAATCATGGCGGGAATGCCGCCCGAAGCTGCGCCAAAGGTCGAAGGGGTTCGGAAAAACACGTAAGTTGTGTAGCCGGTGCCGGTCGTCAGATCGTAGCTCGACGTTTTGTAGCTTGCCGTCGTGTCACCCGCTGCCCCTTGGACGACGTCGATTCGGCCACTATTGCCGCCGATGCCCGTTGAGGCACTGTAGCTATACGCATCCACATAGGCGGGGGCGGCGCCGCTTTCATTGAAGTTGTTTGAATAGTCGGTCGCCGAATCAAACGTGATGACCGCCGCACCAATCGGCATTAGTGAAGACAGGGTCAGCAAGCAGGCGGCTGAAAAGATTGATGAGTCGCTTGTTTTCATAGAATAGCTTGAGCCGAGAGGTTTGCTATATTTTTTCGAAATTTGTGGTGTCTCATCATGTTTGTTCATGGTTGCAGAGCCACCCGGTAAAACGCGGCGCCGGCAGGCGGTGCCGGGTCCGTGTAGGTGGCGGTGCCCGCAGTGCCTGGAACCGTCTGTGGGTTGGTCCAGCTTCCAGCCTCAAGCGTGGTGCTGCGCGAGACGATGAACGTCACTCCGGTCAAGCTGGGCCAGGAAATTTGCCGATTGGCATCAATGATCGCCGCAAAACGCGATGCGCCGGAATTCGGAATCAGTCCCAAGCGGAATTCGGTCAGGTTGTCGGTGCCATCCTTTTCGAAATCGTCGGCAGCTCCTTGGCTCAGGTTTCCAACACCGAAGTAGGTTTCCTCCCAAGTGTCTGGCAGGCCGTCGTTGTCAGAATCCGCGCTGCCGCCGGTGACCGCGAAATTGTCCAGCGCCAGAAACTTGTCCGCTCCCGTGTTTACGCGAAAACCTCCATAGGCCGTGATATCGTTCCCATCTGACAGGGTGAATTGAGCCAGGGTGCCATTGATGGTTTTGACGGTTTCGACGAAGGCTGTGCCGTTTGCGCCGTAACTGTCGACTGTTGCCGAATAGGCGAAGGTGTTGAAGCCGGGCGTCTTCGTGTAAGTTGCAGAAAATTTATACCAGGTGTTGTCGGCGAGCGTGAAGACCGCGGAGGTATCTTGTTGCACTTCGGCACCGGCACCGGCGTTATTATAACGGCCGCGCAGCGTGAAATTGTTGGCATTCGCCTCCCCCACCAGGACCGCCTCTACATAGCTCGAGTTGGGAGTGGGAGTGCCTTGCAGGAAGGGTTTTGTCGTGTCTCCAAGAAATCCAACCCCTAGCAGGCCACCGGTAGAGGGGGCAATCGGGGCCGTAGTGAGAAACATCACGGATGTGGTGCAGGAATCTCCGTTAGACAGGTTGAAACTGGTGGTGTTGTAAGCCGCTGTGGTGTCCTTCCCCGTCGCACCTTGCACGATATCCAAACGTCCGCCGACGCCTCCCACCCCGGGGGAGCCACTCCAGCTTAGCGCATCCGCGTAGGTATTCGCGCCGGATTCGGTAAATCCCGGGGTGGCACTGCCGGGAGTGGTGGCGGTCCCTGTCCCATCATTGTATTCGCCTGTCGCTGCGAAAGCACCTGAATCGGCGCGGACGGACAGTGCCGACAGAAAGGCTGCGGAGCAGGTCACGAGAAAAAGGCATGGAACGTATCGGTTCATCGGTATGTTGATTCAGAAAGTCGTTAAGGCTTTCGGTTTATGCAGGGTGGCACCGCTTGTTCAGGATATCCATACCTGATTCGAGTGAGGGGCATCGGGGAGGTGACATCAGGGTTGGGGCAGGATCGAATGCGCCGCCATACCGAGCCAACCGCTGTTCCATGAATGGCCCATCCCCGGCAAGACCACATAGGTGTAGGGAATCTTGCCGTCCTTCAATTGCTGGTGAATGGCCTCCACTCCACCGTAGGCAAGTGACCCCGCCATCAAAGTGATGCGCCGTGTGTCACCCTGCATCGCCTTCATCACCCGCTCGGTCTTGAGCAGGGTTACGAGGTTGAAATTCGCATCGAAGTTCTCTCGCGTTCCGTAGCTCATTTTCATTCCCCACGTATCGAAGATTTTTTCAGTGGGGTTGGGGTCGGCACAATCGAACACCGCCACCTTCGCGAAGACATCCGGGTTGCGCAGGATCAGCCCGAAGGCGCCGAAGCCCGACTTGCTGAAACCGATGAGAAAACGGCCGTTCTTCTCCGCGAGGGTGGGATATTGCTTGTCGATGAAGGGAATGACCACATCAACGACATATCCCTGCTGGCGGATCCAAGGTGCGCCAGCGGAGTCCGGCTTCGGCATGTCACCAAACCAGGGATCCACATCATAGGCGGGAGCCACCACAATCACTCCGTAGCGGTTGTGAACGTTCAGTTTCTGTAATTCCACGATGGCGGAACCCCATTGCCCGGTGGTGCCGGTATTCACAGGCAGCGTGTAAAGAACCGGATATTTCCTTCCCGCTTCAGCCTTGTCCGGCAGCAGCACCTCAAGCTTGTTAGGGCCTCGCTGGTAATCCGAAGTGACGGTGAAGCAACGGATGCCGGGATTCGGGGGCTTCAAGTCCGGCTCGATTTTCAATCCGGCGCCTGCTGGTATCGCGAGAAACCCGGTGAGCCCCAAAGTTCCGATAATGATTCTCCATCTTATAAACAGGCGTGTTTTCATGTTGTTCGATTGATTTTTTGTAAATAAAACTCCTAGCGTTTTCAGTCGCCGCGATACACCGCTGCGGGGTCGGATTGGATTTTTCCCAGCGGGGGCAGCTTCCCTGCGGCGAGAATGAGTTGTTCCCCTGCCCCGTTTGTCACTTTCACGCCGGCGTCGCTGCTCATGGATACCGTTTCGGTTTCGCCGGCGTGCGTCACCTTGACCGACCGATCGTCGATCTGTTCGATAACCGGCTGCGGATCGCCCTTCTTGTAGGGATAGAGCACCCAGAGGATCGGCGAGCCCGGCTTGGTTTCCACGCGCAGCCATTTCTGATATTCGCCGTAGGTCCAGGGCGCGGTCCAGTTCTTCGGTGGAATGAGCGCCTGTCCCCGGGTTTTTTGGATATGGTCAAGCCACGGTTGGGTTTCACCCTTCACCGCGCTCCGATACTCCGGTTTGAACCCCGTTAGCGGCAGGGTGCTCGCGCCTTTGGATTTCATCAGCTTGTCCATCCGGCCGTCCCAGGCCTCCAGGGATTCCCCTTCGTTCAAACGATACTCCGGCGGGCCGGACATGAATTCGTCGGAATAATGCCACGACCGGACCCCGATCCGAGGGTCCCCGCCCTCCGGTCCTTCGCCCGTCGCGATAAAAACACTCATGTCCACGCCCTGCTGGCCGACGGCTTCTATCAACCGTCCCCGCACGTTCACCCCGCGGGCTAACAGATGGATGTTCAACTGTTGCTCGACCTGCGAAAGGCTTTCATCCCGCACCACCAGATAGTCGGTCATTTTGCTCCCAGCGGGGTGTTTCACCATCAGCAGCAGCCTGCGGTGCACCAGAGCCCCTACCTCGCGGGCCTGGTAATCCCGCTGGAACTCGTAATCGTCGGGCTCGATCGGATGGTTTCCAAGAACACTCCCCGTGCGCTCGGAAACCACGAGATCGCCCGCTGGCCGGCTCACGAACGCCCCGACATGGGCAACGCTTTCCAGTTGTTCTTGAGACTCGACCGGCTGTTTCCTCGTGTTGTTAGTCACCGTGCCCAACTTGCCAAATGTCATGCTGTTGTGCAGGGCCGCATGGTCACCGCGCGGATGATAGGAACAATTGTAGTCGAGCGAAACGGGTGTTCCCAACGCGTAATAGTGGAAGGAATTCTCGTCATTGTGATAGTGGCCGCGGACGGGGCCGGCCTTGTAGGTGAGAAACGTCTCACGCGGCGTGCCGAAATTCGTGCGGAGGATCGCACCGAATCCATGGAAGCTCTGCGACGACCAGTCCATCGACTCGAGCGGGACCTCAGGAAGGTTCAGATCCATTGACAGCAGGGACTGTAGCGGTGAGCTGACACTCTTCACTCCGGATTTTTGCAACGCCAGCCAGGTGGACATCATCTCACTGGCGAACTTCGGGTCCTTGTGGCGGTAGAAGCGGGCGAGTTTTCCGAAATTCTCCATCATCCCGGAATCCCACCGGTGGGTATCGCCGATCGGGGCCGCATGGCGCCTGCCTAAACGGGCATCGACGGGTGTGAGCAACTTGCGATGCCAGATTCCTGTACTTCGGAACATAGGGCTTGCCGCCGGAATATTAGAAAAGCCAAGGTTTTCGAAAGCATCCGCCATCGGCAGCAGCAGGTTCATCGCGTAGCCCGAGTAACCGGGACACTCCGCCCCCACCCCATCCGGCGGCAGCAGGACCTCCTCGATATCTGCTAGGAAGTTGCGGGATGCGAACTCGATCCATTCGGCCGAATGGGGATGGTCACGCATGGCTCCGCCGAAGTAGAGGGTTGCGGCATATTTGTCGGTGTGAAAGTTCGGATTGCCGGGCTTCCAACCGTTTTTCGAGCCCATCCAGTAGTCGGGATCGCAAATCGTATACGCCATCGCAGCCTCTTCGGGACCACCGACCGGTGCGCCCGCGGCAAGTAGATCGGCCATCCGGATGTTAGGCAGGCTGCGCACCGGGGAAGAGGTGGGGTTGAGAAAGTCATCCTGATAGCGGCGCTCCCGCCACAGTCCAGTCCGAGGTGGTTGCACGGATCTGCCGCTTCCCTTCACAATCAATCTGAGCAAGTCGCCGTCCGCGCCGCCCGTCGCATTCCCGGGAGTCTGATCCGCAGGACTCAATTCCGCCCAGGCTTTGCGGAGCACACGGGATTCTGCGGCATCCTTTCCTGTAGTGAATTCATGGCGCAGTTTCTCCAACCGCGCCCGCGTGACTAACAGGTTCGGGCCGACCTTCGATGGGTCGCGCGGCCATTCGAGAATGTACTTGTGAATCAGGGCCTGCAGCGTCCAGTCCGTGTGCCTGCGCACCATGCCGTTTATCAGTCCGGTGTCATCGAACATCCGCCGCGGACCCACACAAATGCCAAAGGCCCGCTGCCCGTAACGCATGCCCGGCACGTATACGGCAGGCGAAATCTCGGCAGGAAGAAGGGGCAGCGTCCATGTCCCGGAATCACCGTTCTCCGCGCGGCAGACGATGGTTTGTGCGTAAGGACCCACCCATTTGCTCGGAAACGCGGCATAGATGCCGATGGCTGGCGCATCGATCAAATCGCGAGGTTTCAGTTCGTTCTTATCAGGGGTGGCGCCCCCGCTGGTGAGAAAGAAATCCTGTGCGCCGCCCGGTCCCTGGTTCCAAACCGGTCGCAACAGCGCGAACGGGCGGCCGTTTTGTCCTTCCCTGGATTGGGCGGGAATGAAGTTAAGTTTGACGTTTCCACCGAACTTATCCCACTCGAACCATCTCACCCACATCGCCGTGTCCACCGGCATCCCCTCCTTGCCGCCGAAAGTCACTGTTTCCTGATGGAATCCCGACGGCTTGCTCGCGGAATCCCGTTCGAAATCGTAGCGTTGGGCGACATCGATCCAGGGATCCTCCGCAACGAAACGAACGAGCGCCTCGTAGTGGTTCCGTCGCCGGGGAATCTTCTCGCTCGGCACTTCGTTAGGACCGAACCGGAACGATTGCTTGCCCACCGTCAGTGGCACGGCTTCGACCATTTCGACAGCACCGGCCGGTTGTTCGGACTCGACGGTGATCCTGATGTCGATGTGGACGGGGCCTTGCGAAACGATCTCCGTCTTCGCCCCATGCATCAACCCGGTGCCTTGGAACTCCGCGCGACCATCCCATTTTCCCGTCCCCTTGACCCGCATCCCGCCGATCCAGTGCGGCACCTTCCCGAGCGGCGTGGCTTGGCCGAACATCCCCTGATACTTCCGCACTTTGAACTGATAGATCCCGTTATCGATCAGGAAATGGTCCCCCTCGTCCTTCAAAACGAGCGGAGACGCCACCTTGCCCAATGTGAAAGTCGCTTTCACCCGCTTGATGTCCCGCCCGCCGTCCTTGGGAATCTCCCGCCCCTGCTCGTCCTTGCGCGCCACGCTGGCAAGCGTCCAGAGACGCACCCGCTCCTTCCCTCCCACGCTGACCCGCTCCTCCTGCGTCGGCCGGGTCAGCCCTTGGATGGTGCAGGTCATCGGCCCCTGGATCTCCGCGGGGGAAAACTCGAAACAGACATGCTCGAGCGGCCAGGTTTCATTGAGGCTGTTCGGAATTGTGCGCTCGATCGGCTGCGAGTGCGCAATCGGCAGGAGCGGTGGAATGAATGCCGCCAACAACGGGAGGAGATACTTCATAGGAAATTCTGATTCAGGGAAAGATTCGACTGCTCCAAAGAATGATCACCGACTAACGGATCGTAATCTCGTGTGAGCCCTGTCACCGATTCCCAATTTACCAAACCACTTTTCCAACGCTCTTTTATCACGACGCTTGGATTTATTTGACGAATCACCCGGTGGCGGACCCGGCAGGCCATGCCGTTTGATGATAAAGACCTACAGCACTCACAATACATCCCATGAAATTGATCCCACGACTACAAGTCATCACGGCTTCCATCGTCCTGACGACCCTCTCCACCTTGCAAGCCGCCACCGTTCCCACGGACAATCCCGTGAAAAGCAAATATGCGGACTCACCCGGCGTTGTTCCGGAATGGGTGCTCGCCATGCCGTGGGACCGGGTCGTGAGCATCAGCGGGTTTCCAGGCGAAGGCCGGTATCATGATCGCCCCCTGAAGGAGGCCCAGGCCGCGCTCAAGAAGGCGGGAGGAGGAGGCGTCATCTATTTTCCGCCCGGAATCTATCAATTCCAGGAGAACATCCTGCTGGAGGACGGAGTGATCTTGCGCGGCGCGCCCCCCCCCGCCACCGCAAGGGCGGCAGACGATTCATACGTGTTG
>Ga0123337_10007278_pt1 | contig 10351 bp, 9 predicted proteins | sample frozenSSSSmetaG_FD_89792 | JGI IMG/M metagenome (GOLD analysis project Ga0123337, IMG submission 89792) | Glacier valley bacterial and archeal communities from Borup Fiord, Nunavut, Canada, to study Microbial Dark Matter (Phase II) -... | ecosystem: Environmental > Aquatic > Freshwater > Ice >...
CGAGCAAGAGACCAAGTGAGGGAAACGCGCCCTTCGCAATCGTCATCGCCGCCGCGGTTGTTCCCAGCAGCAACACTGTTACATGGGGCTTAATCAAATTAATATAGCTCGCGATGGTCTGGCGGATCGGGCCAGCTTCCGGCTTGCTCTTCTTCTCTACTAGTACAATTTCGCTCACGTTTTCTATACTTTCACTTGTAGGTATATCGCTTGATAGGTCGCTTATATGCTGTGTCGCCATGCGAGGGTGTCCCCTTCAGTAAATATTTCGACGCTTTCTATTGTCGTCCCTCTTCCTGATAGCACCCTTGCAGGTGGAACATTTCACCTTACAACTACCTGAATAGCGGTGGCTTCTTGTAACCCTTTTCCTCTCCTGCTATAGTATTAGCGAGGCACATACTGAAAGGTGAAATTATGAACAACGCAAATCTCGGTTTGAATTTCTGGCTGACGGCCTGGAATTGGCAACCATCAATTATTCTTGGCACAATTGCTGTTATCTGCTTGTACCTGTATGGTGTCGGGCCTGCCCGTGTAAAATATAAGCTCGCGGATGAGGTCAAGGGTAGCCAGGTATTCTCGTTTCTGCTTGGCGTGAACATTATCTTCTGGACCCTGTTCACACCTCTGGATAGGTTGGCGGACGACTATCTTTTCACCGCTCATATGATACTGCATCTACTCCTCTCATTCGCAGGCGCGCCGCTCATTGTACTAGGGCTACCGGAGTGGCTGCTTATGCCGATTTTGCGTAATCAGGTTGTGCGGCGATTGGGCAAGTTCTTCACGATGCCAATTCTCACAGGTGTGCTTTTCAACGCGAACCTCTGGTTATGGCACGCGCCCCCCATTTACAATGCAATGCTTGTCAGCTTGCCTCTTCATATCGTCTCGCATCTCCTGTTTATCATAACGGGCGTACTCTTCTGGTGGCCTATTCTTAGTCCGATGAAAGATGTATTGCCGCCGCTCTCCATCTGGAAAAAACTCGCGTACCTCTTCTTCAGCGATATGCCGATGGTTTTATTGGGCGCGGGTTTGACATTCATCCCACCATTGTACACGCGCTATATCTACGCGCCGCGTGTGTGGGGACTCTCGCCAGAGACCGACCAGCAGCTCGGAGGTCTACTTATGTGGATACCGGGCAGCATCTTTTTCATCGTGATTGTGAGTATTTTGTTTTTGCAATGGATGCAGGCGCAAGATGCAAAACAGCGCGTAGATGAGTCTATCCTTTACGGTGATGACGACGAAGAGATCGAAATTGAGCGCGAAACCGGACAGGCCAAACTGGTGTAGTCCAGAGCGTTCTGGTCAGGGCCAGCAAGGGCTATGATACAATTATCGACCCGCTACATGAGAGACACGAAGACATTTTACGACTCGCCAAAGAACACGGAGGGCGGTTTAAAAGGAAGCTTTGGAGAACATGCATTGAATTGAAATAGAAATGGTTAAGCGTTATGTTGTGTTTCTATTCAGGTTGCTGTAAGGTCGAATCTAAAAACTGCAAGCCTCCTGTTAGGCTCTCTTGATACATTACTTTGTAATATGGAAAAATATCGCATCCAACAATGCTAGTTGTTACAGGCTACCTAAACTCGTTCGTTAGTAGTGTACGTAACACATACTTTTCTTTTCTTTGTTCATAGAATAAGGTACTTGCTGTACTCGTTAGGAGATCAGATGTGAGGAATTCTCTATTTCGCAATCCAAAACCCTGGCTCATGCTGTTCACGGGTGTTTTGTTTGCGTTTTTCCTGGTAGCATGTGGCGATGAGACGCCCGCCCAATATGGCCCACACACTATATTGAACACGGCGGGGCCTGTAGCGGAAAGCGAACGCTTTCTGTTCTACGTCATTCTCATTATTGCCAGTATCATTTTTGTGCTTGTTGAGGGCGTACTGATCGTCTCAATCGTTCGCTTTCGCAGTAAGCCTGGCACACCAAATCCGTACCAGAATCACGGCAACTTGCGGGTTGAGGTACTTTGGACGGTTATTCCCGCGCTCATCCTGTTTATTGTGCTTGGCGTCACCATCAACGGACTTTTTCAGGTATCCTACCCTCCAAAAGACCAGAAGTCGATTAATGTCACCGCGATTGGGCATCAGTGGTGGTGGGAGTTCTACTATCCAGACTACAACATCACAACGGCTGACTCGCTTCATGCGCCCGTTGGCACGATTGTAAATGTAAAACTGTATTCAAACAACGTTATCCATAGCTTCTGGATACCCGCGCTGACCGGTAAAACCGATGATATTCCAGGTCACAACAATACCAAATGGTTTAAGGCAGATCGGACGGGCGTCTTTTATGGAGAATGTGCTGAGTTCTGTGGAGCGCAACACGCGCACATGGCCTTCAACGCGGTTATAGACAACCAGGACGACTTTAGCACATGGGTTACAACACAGCAACAGGCTTCGGTTGTGCCCGCTCAAGATAGCTTAGCCGCGCAAGGGTCGAAGCTTTTCGTGGGCATCTGTGCAACCTGTCATGGCATCGTTGGCAAGGGGAATGGCTACATGAGTGGCTATCAAGACCCAAGCGTTGCCTGTGCAGATCCGAACGTTGCGTGTAAAGTAGGGCCAAACCTGACGCACTTTGCGAACCGCAATCTGATTGCGGGTGGTGTGCTGACGCACGATCACAGTAAGTGTACAGACCCGAATAACTTGAGTCAGTGTAATCTCGCAAAATGGTTGGCGAACCCGCAAGGTATCAAGCCGGGCAACGATATGGTGCTTGGCGCAGACCTGAAACCAGACCAAATCAAAGAATTGGTAGCGTATCTGGAGTCGCTCAATTAAATGCCCTATTCGCCCCAGGTAGGCACTGGGGCGGACTAGACCTTGGAGGAATTGCCAATGGCAACCCAGACAATTATTGAAAGTCCCTCAATCGCAATTCGCAGAAAAAGTTTCAGCGAGACGTATATTGGCGAGTGGATTACATCTACCGACCACAAACAGCTCGGTATCATGTATCTCGTAACAGGCTTTTTCTTCTTTCTCGTAGGCGGCATGGAGGCTCTACTTATCCGCACACAGTTGGCTGTGCCAAACGGACACGTGTTGACTCCCCAGGAGTACAACCAGGTGTTCACCATGCATGGCACTACCATGATTTTCTTGTTTGTCATTCCCGTACTGGCCGGCTTCGGCAACTATGTTGTGCCGCTTATGATTGGCGCGCGTGACATGGCCTTCCCACGCATGAACGCGTTTGGCTATTGGGTGCTGTTCTTCGGCGGTATCTTCCTGCAATCCAGTTTCCTGTTCAACTCCGCACCGAACGGCGGCTGGTTCATGTACGCCCCACTTAGCGAACCGCTTAGAAATTGTGGCGGCCTCCATGCGTATACGTGTACCGATGGCATGAACTCCGACTTTTGGCTGCTCGGTACGCTGTTGCTGGGTATCTCGTCGATTGCAGGCTCGGTGAATTTTGTTGTCACCATTCTGAAGTTGCGCGCCCCTGGTATGAGCATCAACCGTATGCCGCTCTTCACCTGGATGATCCTGGTGCAGGCATTCCTCTTGCTCTTCGCGCTTCCTAGCTTGACCGCCGCCAGCGTTCTACTCTTGCTTGACCGTCACGCTGGTACACACTTCTATGTCGCGCAGGCCGGTGGCGATCCACTGCTGTGGCAACATCTGTTCTGGTCGTTTGGACACCCAGAGGTGTACATTCTGATCCTACCCGCCTTTGGTATCATCTCAGAGGTGTTGCCCGTCTTCTCGCGCAAGCCAATCTTTGGCTATACCTTTATCGCGTGGTCCGGTGTGGCTATCGGCTTCTTGAGCTTCACCGTGTGGGCGCACCACATGTTTGCGGTTGGCCTCCCGCCTATCGCGCAGGCGTTCTTTGCCACAAGCACAACCTTGATCGCTATTCCAACCGCTGTAAAAATCTTTAACTGGATCGGCACAATCTGGGGTGGCAAGATCGTTTTCAAAGCACCGATGTACTTCGCGCTTGGCTTTATCGCCATGTTCTTGATCGGTGGCTTGAATGGCGCGGCCCTCGCGGTTGTCCCATTCGACTATCAAATGACTGACAGCTACTTTGTGGTTGCACACATTCACTACGTTCTCTTTGGTGGTACTGCACTCGGCATCTTCTCCGGCATCTACTACTGGTTCCCCAAGATGACGGGCAAGTATCTCAGTGAAGGACTGGCGCAGTGGCACTTCTGGCTGATGATCCTGGGCGTCAATTTGACCTTCTTCCCGATGCACATCCTCGGCTTGTTTGGAATGCCACGCCGTTACTACACCTACGCGGGTACTGTCGGCTGGAATGAGCTAAACCTGCTCGCAACGGTTGGCGCGTTTATCCTTGCCATCTCTGTCCTGATCTTCATGTATAACATCATCGTGAGCTTGAAGAGCGGCCAGAAGTCTGGTAGCGACCCCTGGGATGCCTTCACCCTTGAGTGGGATACGACATCCCCACCAAAGAAGTACAACTTCTTGGAAATCCCTGTTGTGCGTAGCCGTCGCCCATTCTATGACAAGAAGAATCCAGAGATTGCAGACTGGAAGACAGTTACCCACTAGTACATACCGACCAACAAGTATTGGTAATACGGAGATTGTGGCGGGGTCTCCCGCCACATCTAGTCCTGGCAACGTCTCCTAAAGAAATTGTGGATGACGATGCCAGAGACAAAAAGAAGAGGTTTACGGTGTCCCAAGAGCAAAAAGATATGGTTCAACAGCAAGAGGTGCGAACAGACGGGGAAGAGCGCGTACAAGACGGCGGCGCGACAAACGCGAAAGAAACTGAAGTGTATCTCGACGTACCTACTGCATCGGGCAAGAAGCGCAAAAAACGCAAGTTTCGGGAGCGTATTGTGTACGAGTCCGAAATTAGCCCACACCCAAGCGGATGGCCTATCGCGTTGGCCTTTTCCGTTGCCCTATTGCTTTTTGGGTTGATCTACAATGTATACTTTTTGAGCGCGGGCGTAATTCTTGTTGTCGTCTGTATCCTGGGCTGGGTTTTAGAACGTCAAAAGGCTTGATGCATGTGTACGACTCTGGTCGGCATATATATCTTGTCATGATAAGGAGTAAGTTATGAGTACTGCTCATGGCGAACAGGTAAGAATACTTGAGGAACAAGTTGGTGAGGTCGGACGTGGTATCAACTGGTGGGGCATGATGTTTTTCATTGCCTCGGAAGCGTTGATCTTCGCCAACCTGATCGCGGCGTATCTCTACCTGGAAATTCGCAGTGCGAGCCTAAAAAATTTCTGGGTGCTGCCAAACGGTGAGCATCTCGACTGGAAATATCCGCTTTTCAATACCGCTATCCTGCTTGGGAGCAGTGTACCAATCATTTGGTCCCGTGCGAGCATTGCCAAAGGCAATAAACGCAATCTCATAATTGGTTTATCTTCAACAATAGTTATGGGACTTTTCTTTCTGGGGGGCCAGGTTTACGAGTACATCGGTCTCTTTGGTTTGAAGTTCACCATCGGCTATAGCACCTTTGGGTCGGCCTTCTTTACCCTGACAGGCTTTCACGGTATCCACGTCACCATCGGCGTTCTTTTCCTCATCATTTGTCTCGTGCGTGCTATTCGCGGTGACTTCACCGATAAAAAGCACTTCGCGGTAGAGGCAGGCGAGATGTACTGGCACTTTGTTGACCTTGTATGGGTCGTTGTGTTCAGCACGGTGTATCTCTTGCCACTCTTGCGCGGCTAGTCACACTTACGATGTTTGTGGCGGAGCCGGTACATCGGCTCCGCCACAAACATTTTTTCTTACCCATCTTTCTCTTTCCAAACCTCTTATGAAGAGTACAAGGTTTGTAAATATCCTGACGATAGAAATTGTTTGTAAATATGGTACAATTACTAGAAGCGATACTAGAATAATAGAGGATGAGCTTGAAGATGGATGAAAACGAAAGGACCGCAGGCATGAAAGAAGCAACGAGTAACAGTGGCACTGTGGTTGCAATTCGTCAAGAAGGTTCGCGACGCCAGCGTAGGCGAGTCATCACACGCTGTTCTATTTGTAACGGACGTATCTGGTTTCGTTCCCTCCGCATCACCGAGCCGGAAGGGGTATCGGAGCCGCGCCTCACATGGACGCTCTGTAAGCCGTGCTATGGGGTTCTGCTCAACGAAATGCGTGTTTCACCTGTGCGCTCTCCCCTACGCCTCCGTGTCGCCGTTGGTATTGTGGCCTCGGAACGCTGGCCGCAAGCATATCCCACGCGGGTACGGAACTACATTTCAGACCGCAAGCTATTTGTCTTTATTGCGGTAGGTCTCATCTTCTTTATGCTCATTCACCTTGCCATTATTGTAGCAATCGCACCCTTTCACTAAAGGGCAGAGTCAACGCAAGGTGCGAAGGTACTATGTTACCTCCACACCTTGCGTTAGCCTTTCTTCATGCCTATATCTTCCCAACTCTTGACCTCTACGTTAGAATATACAAGAGCCTGGTATACATAATCAGTGCAGAGGTGCGAGGCTCTATTTACGAACGTAGGCGATGAGGACGGAATGGACAAAACCGACAATACCGCGAACGAAGCAAGCCGCGACAAGCCCACCCCCATATTGAATGCACACGTGGGTGTACCCGTAGGTTTCACACAGGAGTATCACGTACTTGCAGAGGTAGCCGCTAATATGAGTAGTGGCTTGATTTTACTCAATCAGCGAGAACACATTAGCTACTCTAATGCCAGTGCGCTACGGCTCCTCAACATAGGAAAGGGCGACACGTCGCAGCCCTTCGATGTGTGGAAACACTTGCTATCAATTGCCTCTGACCCAGGCCTTGCTCGTGTGGAGCTTGACCGCGTGTGGCATCATCCCGATCAAGAGTATTCCACGGACATCGCCGCCTTTGCCGCGCTTTCAGATGCCGCCGTGCGTTGGCTGCGTGTTCATAGCTTCCCTGTCCGCGATGATGCAGGGCGTTTATTGGGACGGGGCGTCCTGTTCGATGATGTCACGCTTGAACATACCGCGCTCGAAGGTCGCAGTGAAACCCTGGCCCTTGCCGCGCACGAACTCAAAACGCCGCTTGCGATCATAAAAGGCTGTGCTACAACGTTGCTTGGTAGCTCTGCGCGTTGGGACCCGGCCATGCAACGCGAAATGTTACAAATGATCGACACGCAATCTGACCGTCTCTATGATGTGTTAAACACACTGCTGGACGTGTGGCGGCTGGACGCGGGTACACAAAGCCTGCATTTTGCACAGGTTTCTCTCCCCGAACTGCTGGGGCAATTGCTTGACCGCTGGCAGAAACGTGTGTCGGAACATCGCTTTTCTCTGTCTATCACAACAGAGGTCCCCGCCATCATTTGTGACGCGCCACGGATAGAGCAAGCGATGAACCACCTCTTAAACAATGCCGTTACCTACTCGTCCAGCGGCGCACCGATAGCCGTACAGATCGAGACCAATGAGACCGAGGTACGCGTTGGTATTAGCGATAAAGGGGTTGGTATCGCGTCCGAGCATCTTGACCGCATTTTTGACCGTTTTTACCGCGTCCAAAATGACGCTGCCCATTCTACCGGAAGTGGGCTTGGCCTCTCCGCCGCCCGCGCAACCGTTGAGGCACACGGTGGCAAAATTTGGGCAGACTCAGCCGGTCCTGGACAGGGCACGACCTTCTTTTTCACCCTCCCACTTACGCCGCGTCTAACCGTGTATACGCAGACCGCAGACGTTGCGCTTGTACAAAATGCTGTTCCCGCAACGCAGAAACTCCCCCCACAATCGTTCAAACAGGATAAACGTATACGTGTGCTGCTCGCCGAAGGCGACGCACGGATGGCCCGCTATCTGCGAAACAATCTTGAGGAGCAACATTACCGTGTTCACACGGTAGGTCACGGGGTACAATTCTTGCGTCAGTTGGACCTCGAAGAGCCGGACGTTATTCTGCTCTCGACACGCCTTGCCGATATGAGCGGTGTTGAACTGCTCCAACGGCTGCGAGAGTTTTCGCAACGGCCCGTAATTATGTTGTGTGATACCTGCGATGAAGACGAGCGGGTGCAACTGTTTGACCTCGGCGGTGATGATCTGGTAATCAAGCCGTTTGGGATGAAAGAACTGCTCGCACGGGTACGTGCTTTGTTGCGTCGCCAATCCGCGCTACCGGAGCAAGCACCCGCGCAAGCCGTCTTCACAACGGGCGATCTCACGATTGACTACGCACAACATATCGTCATGGTACAGGGCCGCGTCGTGCAATTGAGCCGTACCGAGTACAAGCTATTAAGCACACTGGCGCAAAATGTTGGCATGGTTGTCACCCATGAGCTGTTGCTAGAAAAGGTGTGGGGACCGGAGTATAACCGCGACATAGATTTTATCTGGGTCTATATCAGTCGGCTGCGTCGCAAAATCGAAACCGACTCGCGCCACCCCAAATACATTATCACGATTCCCGATGTGGGCTATAAGTTGGCGAAATAGTAGTTGTGTGTTCAGGTACGGTATTTATCTGTGGCAACAAAACACCCTAGTGTCCTCACCTGACATTTTATTCAGGGGGTTGTAAGGAATTGCGTTTCTCTATTAAAGACTTCGCAATGTCAACCTTCTATGCTTCAAGAGAAGCAAAGAACGAAACAGTATATTGCACGGAGAAACACGCTTATGCCGCAAGGGAAGAAGCCTATCGTCCTGCTCATAGAAGCGGACGCATCACTACGCCGTCTTATCGCGCTTGGCTTACAGCATCGCAACATGCACGTTGTCGAGGCAAGTTCTCTTGCTCACGCCACCCTCACAGAAACGCCGGACCTCCTGATCGTCGATGTCGATACAGGTGTTCATCGGGATGTCTCGCTGCTTGCCACTGCACAGACGACCCTTGCCTCTGTTCCAACCATTGTACTCGCGTGGGAACGCTTCCCGATCATCAGCAACACCCTTGTCACGCCTGCCCAAACCCAGCTCGCGTGCCTCACAAAGCCTTTTGACGCTCGGATTATGCACGAGAGCATTGATCGTCTGCTTGCTGTACGTGAGGCCAGAGACGCGCAACTCCTCGCTCAGGCGGAAGAGGTCCTCCTCGCCACATATAAAGCGCAGACCCCGCCAAGTATCTGTCCCATGATTACCGCCATTGGCCTGTTCATCGCCTTCATAGGCATGTTATTTCATATAGCCTTTATTATATTGGGTCTCGTAATTGCCCTAGTTGCGTTCCTGTGGTGGACGTTGGGAACAAAAACGACACAAAAAAAGGTTGCGTTGGGCTGACTGTGGTGAAGTACCTGACAGGCAAAATTGGCGTAGACCGCGTGACTGACGATGTTGGTGTCAATGCGAATCGTCCACATGGGGGTTGCTTCACAGGCCCTCATGTGGGCGGTTGAGACCGTTGCGAAGGGCGGCACAATCGCCATCATCGGCGTCTATCCCGAAACGGTGCAGGTTTTCCCAATCGGGCAAGCGATGAACAAAAAGGTCACCCTGACAATGGGTCATTGTCCACACCGCAAGTACATCCCCGAACTCATGAGCCTTATAAGTGCGGCATGGTCAACCCAACGCAGATTTTGACGCAACACGCCACGCTCACCTCGGCTCTGGATGCTTATAAAGCCTGCGACGAGCGACGAGATGGGTGGATTGAGGTGGAACTTACGCCTGCGACGATGGCGTAGGCGTAGGGTCTATCCACTAGAAGTGTGGTCCTCTCTCATGTATAAGAGGGGGCCACATATTTTATTTGTAATTTTTTATTATGCGAGCAGGTGCGCCAACGCCTCGCCAACGGCTCCGGCTGATGCTGGATTTTGCCCCGTGATGAGTCGTCCATCTACCGCAACGTTCTCCTGCCAGAGAGCGGCTTTCTGATGTTTGGCTCCGCGTGCTACCAGTGTAGACTCAAGCAAGAAAGGAACAACGTTGGTTAAACCTGCCGCTGCCTCTTCATCATCGGTAAACGCGGCCACAGTTTTACCTGCAACTAGGTATGCCCCATTTGAAAGCTGAAGGTTGACAAGCGCGGCGGGACCATGACAGACCGCCGCAACCACGCCTTCTTGTTCATAGATTGCCACTGCAATTGCCTGTAAGTTTGTTGCATCGGGAAAATCCCACATCACGCCATGTCCACCTGCAAAGAGGATTGCGCTATAATCAGAAGGCCGAACATCCGCAGGTCGTAGGGTGTGATCCAGCTTTGCTACAAGCTCTGCCTGATCAAGAAACCGCTTATTAATTGGGTCGGTGAGATCAACACTGCTAGCGTCAACGGGAGCCTTCCCACCTTGTGGACTAACAATGTCGATCTGTTCGATAGTAAAGCCATGCTCAAGTAGTGCAAAG
>Ga0123337_10007279_pt1 | contig 10351 bp, 11 predicted proteins | sample frozenSSSSmetaG_FD_89792 | JGI IMG/M metagenome (GOLD analysis project Ga0123337, IMG submission 89792) | Glacier valley bacterial and archeal communities from Borup Fiord, Nunavut, Canada, to study Microbial Dark Matter (Phase II) -... | ecosystem: Environmental > Aquatic > Freshwater > Ice >...
ACGTCTGGTCCTACGACTTCGTCGAGGATCGCACCCATAACGGGCGGAAGTATCGGATGCTCAACATCATCGACGAGTTCACCCGCGAGTGCCTCGCCATCCGGGTCAGCCGCAGGCTCACCCGCGCCGACACGCCCGCGCTGCTTAAGGGGCTGCTGTTCGGTCCCGACGGTGCCGCGTTCTCGCCGACCCACACTCGGAAAGGTGGGAGGCTTTATCGCTATTACGTCAGCCAGACGGTGCTGAAGCATGGCGCCGGATCGTGCCCGGTGGGTCGTATCCCGGCAGGCGAAATCGAGGCGGTCGTCATCGACCAGTTGCGTGCCGTCTTCCGCCAGCCAGAGATCGTGGCGGGGACTTGGAAAGCGGCTCGCCCCAATGCCGGCGATATAAGCGAAGCCGACGTTCGCGCCGCGCTGCAGCAACTCGATCCACTGTGGGATGAACTCTTCCCGGCCGAGCAGGCGCGTATCGTCTCGTTGCTGGTCGAGCGGGTGGACGTCGGCAGCGACGGGCTGAATGTCGGGCTCCGGGTGGACGGTCTCGGTGGCATCACGCGCGAGATGCTGGGCAACAGCATTGGAGAAGCGGCGTGACCCGCGCCGCGGCCATCCCCGAAACGGTTACGGTCCATGTTCCGTTCCGCATCGTGAAGCGCGGCGGGCGGAAGGAGATGCAGCTGCCGGAGGGGCTGGGCGTGCGGGGGAAGACCGACAACACGCTAGTCAAGGCGCTGGCGCGCGCGTTTCGTTGGAAGCGGATGCTGGAATCGGGGGAATTCACCACCATCGCCGAACTGGCCGAGCACGAAGGGATCGCACGCTCGTACATGACCCGGGTTCTGCGTCTGACGATGCTCACTCCGGAGCTAGTCGAGGCGATCCTCAACGGAACGCAAGGACCAACGGTGACGCTAGCTTGGCTACTCCGGGGCGTTCCGGTGGCGTGGGAAGGGCAGATTGCGTAGGAAGCTGGTCGCCGCGAAACAGCCTCACCGCCCAACTTGACCGAAACTTACCGATCCTCGCACGACAAGGTCCGATCTAAGCGTCACGCTCCTTGGGAGCGGTACGGCGCGGTCAAGGAAATCAATCAAGGCGTTGGCGGCGGCGGCGCCGATCTCGGCTGCAGGCTGGCGCACTGTGGTGAGCGGCGGAAACGTGTGGGCCGCCATCTCGATATCGTCATAGCCAACGACAGACACATCCTCCGGGATTTTGATGCCGGCTTCGCGTAGACCATGCATCAGGCCAATGGCCAGCACGTCGCTGAGCGCAAAAACTGCCTCCGGCAACTCGCCGCCCGGGCGCCCGAGCAGTTTGCGAGCCGCGTCGAGGCCGCCATTCATGGTGAGTTCGGTCCGCACAACATTTTCCGATGCAAGTTGGCGGCCGGATGACGCCAGGGCCATGCGAAAGCCCTCCAATCGGTGGGCCATACGCGGGTGGCTTTCAGGACCGGAAACGACGGCAATCCGGTCAAACCCCCTTTCGACCAAAAAGCGCCCAACCTGTTCGCCGCCCTGCCTCGAGTCGTCAGAAAAGACCGATGAGACGCTGTCAGCCGGAGCATCGATGGCGACGACCGGGGCTCGCTTGATCTGTCCGAGACGCCGGAAAAATTCTGGGCTAGCGTTGGTGGTCATCACCAGCACGGCATCGACGCGGTTGGTGAGGAGCATACGCATATAGGCGACGAGATGCTGCGCAACGTCATCAGTGTTGCAGATCATCAGCGTATAGCCTGCCTTGAAGGCAGCCCTCTCTACTCCACGGATGACCTCGCCGAAGAACGGGTTCGAGGTGGTGGTCACAATCATTCCGATCGTACGCGTGCGCTTGGATTGCAGCGCACGCGCGACGCCGGACGGGAAATATCCCAGTTCAGCGATGGCAGATTCTACCCGGCCCGCAGCGTCGGCACTGACCGGCCTCGTGCTGTTAATCACATGCGATACGGTAGTGAACGAGACATTGGCTCGTCTCGCAACGTCCTTGATTGTAACCATTTGCGCCTGACTATGGGACTTTCATTACGATCGCGCTCGGGACTTCAGCCAACGATCGAATGCCACTGCAATTATCAGTATGAGCCCGATGACAATCGACTGCGTGTAGGACGAGACATTGTTGAATTGCAGCCCATTCTGTAGCACCCCGATCAGGGCGGCACCCACAACGGTACCGCCGACGCTACCAATGCCGCCAAACAGCGACGTTCCGCCAATAACGACAGCCGAAATCACGGTGAGCTCATAGCCCATGCCAGCCACCGCCTCGGCTGAATTCAGTCGTGCCGCGAGGACGAACGAGGCAAGGCCGGCAAAAAAGCCGACGATGACGTAAACGGAGATAAGGATGCGGTCGACGCGCAGCCCGGAGAGCCGCGCCGCCTCGGCATTTCCGCCCACCGCGTAAACGGCCCGACCGTAGCGCGTATAGCGCAGCACGATATGGCAGAGCACCGCGGCGACCGCGAAGATGACCACTGGCACCGGAACGGGGCCGATCAATCCCGTACCGAACCAGCGCCAGTCAGCGTCAAAGCCCGAGATCGGACCGCCGCTCGATAGTGTCAGGGTCAAGCCGCGGAAGATCGTCAGGCCGCCCAAAGTGACCACAAAAGGCGGCACCTTGAGGCGAGTTATGGCCACCCCTTGCACCCCGCCAGCAATACTGCCGACCGCGAGGGCAGCAAGCAAAGCGGCAAACCAGCCAAACCCAGCGCCCTCCGTAGCCGACAGCGACAGGCTACTGGCAGCGCCACCTTTGGCAACGATTGCCGCCACCATCCCGCACAGGGCGAGCAGCGAACCGACGCTGAGGTCAATGCCAGCGGTCAGAATGACGAAGGTCATGCCCAGCGCGATCAACCCGGTGATCGAGATCTGGCGCAGAATATTGAAGACGTTGATCGGATCGATGAAGCTCGGCTTCAGCGCAGTGAATACCGCCATCAACACGATCAGAAAGAGCAGTGGGCCGAATTGCTTGAGGATGCGGAAGATATTGAGACGGCGGCGTTCGGTGGCTTCCGGGATCGGGGTCATCAGGCTTCTCTCTGCCGCTGGTCGAGCGCCATCAGCGCCATGAGTTTTTCTTCGGTGGCATCATTGCCGGACATTTCGCCGGTGATCCTGCCCTGGCGCATGGTGACGATACGGTCGCTTACCGCGAGCACCTCGGGCAGTTCGGAGGAGATCACCATCACGGCAATGCCACGGGCGGCAAGCTGGACGAGTATCTGATGCACTTCTGCCTTGGCGCCAACATCGACGCCACGGGTCGGTTCATCGACGATCAGCACCTTGGGATTGCGAGCGAGCCAGCGGGCCAGGATCACCTTCTGCTGGTTGCCGCCCGAAAGTCCCTCGATTGGCTGCTCGGGTGATGCCATGCGGATTGAGAGCGCCGACTTGTAATCGGCGAGCGCACTGCGCTCTCGGCTTTCGTTCATGAAGCCCAGCCGGTTCGAAAAGGTGTCCAGCGTGGCAACGGAAAAATTCTGCAGAATACCCAGCATGGCAAAGATCGCCTGATGCTTGCGATCCTCGGGTACCAGCCCGATGCCGTACTCGATGGCGTCAGCCGGCGAAGTGGGATGGATCGGTTTGCCATCGAGCGTTATGGTGCCCGCCGCGATCTGGTCAGCGCCGAAAATGGCTCGCGCGAGTTCGGTGCGCCCCGACCCCACCAGTCCCGCTACGCCAAGGATCTCGCCAGCCTTAAGATCAAGGTCGACGCCGTCGAGGACAATGGCATGCGGCGCGTCCGGGTCGCGCGTTGTACGCAGACCTTTCACGCTGAGACGAACCGCGCCGGGCAGCTCGCGCTTCGCTGGGCGCTCGTAGAGTTCCGAGGCGGCACGACCTACCATCTTCTCGATGATCTGCGGAATGGGAATGGGACGGCCCTCGCGATAGAGGTGCCCTGCCAGTCGCCCGTCGCGTAGCACCGTCATCCGGTCGCAGATCGTGGAGGCCTCCTCGAGGCGGTGTGTCACGAACATCACGGCAACACCCTCGTTTCTGAGATTGTCCATGATCGAAAGCAGTTGCCGGACTTCGGTCTCGGTCAACGCGGAAGTCGGTTCATCCATGATGATGAGGCGGCTCTTCAGAGAGAGCGCACGGGCAATTTCGACAAGCTGCTGTTCGGCCACCGATAGCGCTGAAACCGGTGTATCCGGCTCAATGATCAGGCCAACACGGGCGACTATCTCGCCCGCCTCCCGCCTCATCTTGCCCCAGTCAACGAGGCCGAAATGGCCTGTTGGCGCACGGCCGATGAAGATATTTTCTGCGATCGAAAGCGACGGAATTAGGCTGAGTTCCTGATAGATTGTAACAATTCCAGCCCGCTTTGCGGCATCTGGACTCGCTGGACGGTAGTCTGAGCCATTGAAGGTGATGCGGCCGCTCGACGGTGGCTGGGCTCCCGACAGGATTTTCAGCAGGGTTGATTTGCCCGCACCATTCTCGCCGAGCAGTCCGAGGATTTCTCCGGCCCGTACATCGAGTGAGACATTGTCGAGGGCGGTGATACCCGAAAAAAGCTTGGAAACGCCGGATACCTCCAGCAGCGGCGACGCAGATTGAATGACGGTGGCTGTTGCAGCCATCGGCCCCTCCGGATTTGAAACGACAGCACCGACCGGGTCACCGACCGATGCAATGCTGTCGCATCACCCCAGTGGCGCTCCGGCCGGCGGGAGGAAGCTTACTGGGCTTCGCCGAGGCGTTCGGCCTTGTCGAGATTGTCCTTGCCGATCACGATAGGCGTAAGCAGCACCAGCTTTTCGGCCGGCTCGGTCTTGTCCCTGGCGTAGGCGACCGCAATCTTGACCGCGGTGCGCGACTGTTCGCCCGGGAACTGCTCGACGGTGCCGGCGAGCTTGCCGTCGCGAACCGCAACGAGAGCCTCGGGCAGGGCGTCAAAGCCGTAGATCTTCACGTCAGTGAAGCCACGGGCGGCGCATGCTTCCACGGCGCCGAGCGCCATGTCGTCATTGGCGCAGATGATGGCATCGGGCTTTCCGTTGGCGGCGAGGCCGGCTTCGGTGACGGACAGGCCCTGATCACGAGCGAAGTTGGCGGTCTGCTCGAAGATGATCTGGTACTTGTCCTTCATGCCGTCGAGGACGTTGTGCACGCCCTTGTTGCGATCGATGGCAGGACCAGCGCCGGGCTGACCCTGTAGATGGAAGATCTTGGCGCCATCCGGGAAGGCAGCGACCATGGCCTGCGCCTCGGCTTCACCACCCTTTACGTTGTCAGCACCGACATGCGCCAGAATGCCTTCGACGCCATCAACCCGGCGATCGATGGTGACCACCGGGATACCTGCCTGAACGGCCTGCTCGATTGCGGGTGCCAGTGCGTTGACGTCAAGCGGCGAGATGACGATGGCATTGACCTTCTGCACGATCGCCGACTCGATGTCTGCGGTCTGCTTGGGTGCCGAGTTCTGGCCGTCGCTCTCGATGAGGTTGACCCCTTCGGTTTCGGCCTCTGCCTTGATCTGGTTGAGCATGTGCACAAAGAACGGGAACCCAAGGCTCGGAACCGAACCCAGAACTGTGAGCTTGTCCTGCCCGAACGCGGCCGGGGCGGCGGCGGCAAGCGCGGCGAGCGCTACCGACGACATTAGAAAACTGCGTCTATTCATGGCTTATCCTCCTCAAACGTGGACCTGCGGCTGCGTCTAATCGCATTTTGCCGTCACGCCGAGGACTACGCTAAACGTTAGCAAACGTTTGCGCAACTAACATGTTAGCGCCCCGCCAATCGGGTCTCGTGAATTCCACCAACTAACCCAAAGGAGGAGAATGCGTTAAAATGGACTTGAAAGATGCCGGGCTCGGGTCCTCGATGAACTGGAGCGGAAACCTACTCGACCGGAACTCGCGAGACGACCGCTTTGGGCAGCACGAAGCGAACCTATTATGTGAGCCAGACAGTGCTGAAGCATGGCGCAGGATCGTGCCCGGTTGGTCGTGTCCCCGCCGGGGAGATCGAGGCGGTCGTCATCGACCAGTTGCGCTCCGTCTTCCGCCAGCCCGAGATCATAGCGGGGACTTGGCGGCTCGCGCCAGCACCGACCGTATCAGCGAAGCCGACGTTCGGGCCTCGCTCCAGCAGATCGATCCGTCTTGGGATGAACTGTTCCCAGCAGAGCAGGCGCGCATCGTCGCGTTGCTGGTCGAGCGGGTGGACGTCGGCAGCGACGGGCTCAATGTCCGGCTACGAGTGGACGGGCTTAGCGGCATTACGCGCGAGATGCTGGGCGATGGCATCGGAGAAGCGGCGTGACCCGCTCCGTCGCGAACCCCGAGACGGTGACGGTCCATGTCCCCTTCCACATCGTGAAGCGCGGCGGGCGGAAGGAGATGTAGCTGCCGGAGGGTAGGGCTCAACCGCGAAAGACCGACAACACGCTGGTCAAGGCGCTGGCGCGCGCGTTTCGTTGGAAGCGGATGCTGGAATCTGGCGAATTCGCCACCATCGCCGAACTGGCCGAGCGCGAAGGATTGCACGCTCCTGTATGAACCGAGTCCTTTCTCGGTAGAGTGGGAGAGGTAGCCTTCTTAGGGCCACTTCTGGCCCGAAGCGGTCATTGGCAAAGTGCGAAGAGACATGCGCAAACGTGCCCCGGAGCTCGATTGGATTGTACGAAATAGGCCCCACCGATAGTTACTTTGGCATCCGGGGTTCTGGGAGGGATTCGCGGATGCTCAGACCGAAGTGCGGGCCGTCTCCAAGCGGTTCCGGCAGCACAAGCGTTACCCCAGATTCTTCGGGGCGCTGAAGAAGTCCATCCGCAAACGCCCGTCGGATGTCCGCCGGTGCAGAAACCCATCGGTCGTCTTGCCCTCGGCGAGCGCTTGGGCGAATGGCCGCGATAGACTTCGTCATCGAGCAAGGCCATGGCGGCGATGCGAGCGGGCTGCATGTCGTTTCCCAAGTCGAAGCGGACCCAGCCCTTTCGTGATGGTCTTCGCTTTTAGTTGAGAGTAGGCTCGATTAGTCAGATGCAGTGAGGGCCGGAAGGAATGTCGATCAGGATGTTTGCGACGGTGCTGCTGATCGCCTTTGCGTTTTCACTTATTCCCGCCTCGGCCGCGGATAATGGTTCGGGCCCGACGAAGAAGGAACTCAAGGCCCTTTGCGATGCCGTGAACAACGTTTGTCATGCTGCCTGTGAACGTGGCGGAGGAGTTAGCGCCACGATATCGGAATCATTTTGCAGGGATGACTGTGACCGGAAGATGCTGCAGTGCCACGCTACCATCCCCTTGCGGCAGCGCCTCAAGGGGACAACGAGCGATCAGACCGACGGGATAACACTATACCGGAAAGAATGAGAACTGGTTTGGCCCCTTTTGGCACGCACCTGGCCCTGATGGTATGTCTGGTTCATGTCGTGAGCGAGATCAATTTCGCCGGATGGGGCCCCTAGCGTCTTTGCGCCGAATTTGCCGTGGCGCTGCTCCCGTCCTGAGATGAACGCGCCATAAACAGGGCGATCATCCTAGATGTCGCAGCGAAGGCGCTACCTACGATGTCCGACGCGTACCCGACCTGGAGGTGAGACAGATGAAACGGAGGATTTTCGCCAATCTAGCCATGGGTCTGCTCGTCTCAGCTGGGTCACCAGCAGGGGCGATCGACCTAAGCGTCAGAGGCACCATGACCACCGAACTGGAGCCAGCCCGGACTTGCACTCTCAATGAGGCACACCAGATCATCGAGGATAGCGACATCAAGTACGTGCTGGCGCTGCCACACACCGTCAACGCCATACGTTTCCTCGGGGTTGCGCGACAGACCGGCGATATGGTGGGAGCGTCGGTCGCGGTCCTCGGCTGCGGCCTGACGGTAGTCACCGACATCGGCAGGAAGCGACCTTGGTGTGAGTATCTCCCATTCAAGGCCGAGCGTTGCCCAACCTTTTTGCGAAAGTGATCCCAGGGAAGGTCGGTTCTCGGTCCACGACGCGGCCGCGAGGCCGCGACGGCGTCGTCCAAGTCGCTGAATGATGAAGTGTCCACTCTTGGCGCAAAGCCGACACGGGCGGATGTTCGCTTCTAGCCCAAAGAGGTCGTAGAGCAGATGCTGCTCTTTTTTCGGAGCGTACACTCGACGGCCCGCTTCGTCGTCGGCTCCCAAGATGCCGGTCAACTTCGGGCACGTTGGGTTTCGGCGAGGGCGGCGGCGAGCTGCGGGCTACGGTCGAGAACGTCGGTGCCCTTGATCCTGCGCTCGCATCAACGGGACGACTAACCAGCCGCTGCTCGCCTTCTTCCAGACTCAAAGATCGCTCGTCGGGGCCCGATGGGACCCTTAAGCCAATGGCGCGTTACTAATGAACATGGAGGATCAGATGGCAGCCAACGTTGGAATGGATCACAGGGTGCTCACGTCGCTGAACGAGCGTACCCTCGTAAACGGCCGGAATGTCTCGACCACACCGATTGCCAAGGAGCTGGGACTATCGCCAGAACAGCTTAGTCACGCGCTGGCAAATCTTGTCGCGCAGGGATGGGTAAGCCCGGACGCAAACGGCGACGCAACAATGACGCCGGAAGGCCACTTGCACGTCACCGATTGATGGGCCGAAATGGCCTCACTTTGCCCGACCGTCGTGGCCTAGGGGGCCGCTTGCCGAAGTCAGCGGCGAGGAGCGGCTCCATTTCGTGGTCGAAACCAAGGGCAGCCTGTTCACCGACGATCTTCGCGACAACGAGGCCGCGGAAACTATCTGCGGCGAGGCCCACTTCAAAGCGCTCGCCACCGATCCAAACCCGGTACGCTATATCAAGGCGACGAAGATCGACGACTTGATGGAGCACTGCTGATAGCGCACTCACAAGCACGCGCCTGATCGCGCCGCCGCGTAATCCAGCATCGCCCTTTCCGCCGTGCCGGGCGGGCGTTGGATTTCATCAGCAGGCCGCGCCCTGGAAGGCGCGGTCGTAAGCCACGACCGGCGTGCAGACGACGGACTGCCTAGAAGGTGCCGTCGCGCAGGCGGTCAGCGAGAGCGTCGCGATCACGAGGAGCGGCAACCCTCTCTAGAGCGTGTTGATCCTGGGCTTCTTCATCGACGTCGGCGCTGGGCTTGACCCTGCCAGGTTCGATTTCGGTTCGTACACGCTCGCCCCTGGGATCGAAGTGTCCGCGCTTTGTGCTCGTCAGCCTCCAACACTTTCAATGACTTGATGGGCTAACCACCGGATAGGCGCAGTCATCAGCTCAGGAGAATATCGAGGATAAGAGAGCGCTCCGAACCCTCCCAGCACCTAGGCTGGTGATCAGCCCAAACAGCATAACCTTCGAAAGCAACGATAAAATCCGGCGTCGCCGGAGACAGAGAACACTTTTCGTAAGGGGAAGTGGCGGAGAGGATGTCCCCTAGACTGGTGTTCTCCGCTGTTCCGCGTTGTCCTCCAAAGGCCCGCATTGCCGGCCTTGTCCGGTCGTTACCGTACCCCCATATCCGTCAGTGTACGTCACTATCCCCACTTTGAAGTGGGGAAGAAAGTGGGGAAGCTTGGCTCGTGTTCTCAATAAACTCACCGACACCTACACACGCTCGGACCGTCTTAAACCCGGACGGCATGCGGATGGTGGCGGCCTCTATCTGACGGTTAGTTCCGCTGGATCGAAGTCGTGGGTCTTTATGTGGACGCGAGGCGGTAAGCGCCGCGAGATGGGGCTGGGTTCCTATCCGGCTCTTTCTCTGTCGAAGGCGAGAGGACTGGCGGGAAAGCACCGCGAGGTGGTGGCAGAGGGTGGTGACCCCATCGCCGAGAGGGATCGCGAGCAGGAGCCGACCTTTGGGGAGTGCGCCGATCTACTGATCGCCTCGATGGAAGGTGGGTGGCGGAACGACAAGCACAAGGCTCAATGGCGGATGACCCTCGGGACTTATTGCGAACCGCTCCGAAACAAGCGCGTCTCAGTTGTCTCGACCGAGGACGTGCTGCGAGTTCTCAGGCCAATATGGTCGGAAAAGCCGGAAACAGCGTCTCGAGTGCGGGGTAGGATCGAGCGCGTTCTCGACTATGCAGCGGCGCGTGCATGGCGCTCTGAGAACAATCCCGCACGGTGGCGCGGACATCTGAAGAGTGTATTGCCCCCTGCGCAGACCCTATCGCGCGGCCATCATGCTGCCATGCCGTATGACGAGGTTCCGGAGTTCGTTACACGGCTAAGGGCGTCTGACGCTATGGCCGCGCGCGCCCTTGAGTTCCTGATTTTGACGGCCTGCCGCTCCGGCGAGGTGCTCAACGCAACGTGGTCGGAGATCGACCTCGCGAACAAGGTCTGGACCATTCCTGCCAGCAGGAT
>Ga0123337_10007281_pt1 | contig 10351 bp, 11 predicted proteins | sample frozenSSSSmetaG_FD_89792 | JGI IMG/M metagenome (GOLD analysis project Ga0123337, IMG submission 89792) | Glacier valley bacterial and archeal communities from Borup Fiord, Nunavut, Canada, to study Microbial Dark Matter (Phase II) -... | ecosystem: Environmental > Aquatic > Freshwater > Ice >...
TAAAAGAGCTCACAATCCATTAAATTTGTAGATATGAAGATCAACATGCTTTTACTTCTTGGGATATTCATGACATCACAGGGAAAAAGTCAATCGCTAAAACTTTTTGATACTGCGGTCAACACACACAGGGTAGCCTTATGTGACTTGGTTCAGTGTTATATTGATACCTCAGGCATAGGAGGAGTCACTGAGTTTACTCATTATGTTTATGATTGGCAGAAATCTTTTTATGTAATAAATTTCAAAGGTTCTTTGGGTGAATTGCGGGGCCTATGGTATTTTGTGATGAGACGGGATACACTCAATCAATATGGATTTGGAGCTGAGGAGACTAAACCAACCCCATATAATTATACACAATATTATAAAGCAGCAGATTCAGTCATTAGCTATTTCACAGTGAAATATGGCACACCTATTAGAGATACGGCCTTGTATAATCTTAAGAACATCCGTCCAGGCTGGTATGAAATCAGAAAAGCCATGTGGGTCATCAATGGGCAGAAACTTGTGGTCGAATTTAAGTATGATCATAAGGATAAGAAGTATATGTTTGACATTAGCCGTTTTAAAGATTATCATGGAAACTTTGAGTTACCACCTTGGTGGGATGGGTATTAATATGATATCAAGCCCGCGCACATTCATTCCAGGCGGTCCAGGAAATCTTTCAGCACCCTGTTGAATTCCGCAGGCTGATCAAGATTTGAAATATGTCCCGCATCTTTGATGATATGATAATGGGAGTTATGAATCTTTTCATGCATCAACTCCGACTGTTGCGGTGCTATCAGTGTATCATTGCTGCTGCTGATAATCAGTGTGGGAACCTTGATGCCAGGTAGGGCAGAGGTCGTCTCCAGTCGCTGGGCTAGGGCACTCAATGTTCTGGCAATATTGGCAATAGGCGTTGAAAGAATGGTGTTTTTCATGTGTTCCACCATCTCTTTTTTGTTGCTGTGACTATTGGCTGAAAATGTTTTTTCTACAAATGAACTTGCAAATTCATTTAATCCGTTTTTCTCAATCTCTTCTATGGTTTTGTATCGTTTTTCTTTGCCTTCTGCACTGTCGGCAATTGCTTGGGTATTACACAATACCAGAGCGCTGAACCGGTCGGGGTAATGTTGTATCGCATTTAAAGCAATATAACCACCCATAGAAATACCACAAGGTATAGCTCTGCGGATATGAAGCGCATCCATCAGGCTGATCAGGTCTTTGGCAAACAAATCAACACTGGCTTTCATGTCTTCAGGCGTTGATTTACAGAATCCCCTAACATCATAGGCTATCACTCTGTAAGATGATTTCAGAAATTCAAGTTGTGGTTGCCAGGATGACTTGTCGAAAGGAAACCCGTGTATAAATATAACAGGTGTTTCTCCTTGTCCGTAATCTTCATAACAGATAGTCAGATTGTCGACTTTAATGTGTTGGTGTTGTCCGGTAGTTTGCATAAGTGAAGTTTTGTGGTAAAAATACAACACAAAAATGAATCATTATCCATTTAAACCATTTATATCAGAGTCGGAATTGTTTACATGATTTCCATCATGCAGAGTTTGGCCATACAGGAGAATATTTTTTGATCTTATAATGAGTCAATATTACTTGAATAAATATCATGTATGATCAATTGCACAAATTAATGAATAGAGGTGATTTAATCACTTAAAGCCAAATGATGAATCCGGAAAATATTCAATATATTTGCCTCGCATAAGCCATATCGATGGTTGATGCACAAAAAACTTAACTAAGAATTATGCTCATCAGCCAATTATCGAAAAAAACTAAAGTGCCTATTCATACCATCCGCTATTACGAAAAATACGGATTATTAAAAGGATTGAAAAAAACGACTGCCGAAAGCACCAAATATACCTTCTATGATGAAAAAGAAGTAGACAAAATCGAGCTTATAGAGGAAGAGAAGTCTATTGGCCTGTCACTTTCTGAAATTAAGGAACTCATTGATGTATGGTACAATAAACGCATCTCCAATAAACGCCGTCTGGATATATTGAAAAAACAGAAAGTAGTCATCGACGAAAAGATTCTGAAACTGCATGATGCACAGCAACGTGTGGTCATCTTTATTGATGAACTGGAAAAATTCAGTTAGACGTTATGATACTTATTGCAGAGAGGTTTTCTAAGGAAACACTTTATGCAATAAGTGATGCCGAACCGTTAAGTTGAACTTCACTAAGCATTGATGTTAAGCAGTCTTTAACGCAACCTTATCTTCATCAGGCACAACTTCTGTCATCTGCTGTATCCTAAGTTTCTTGCGGACATAACGGTCCAGCAAATACATCAGGAACGCAGCGACTATCATACTGCCCATCACTACAAAGCCAAGTATATCGTATCTCTCCAGCATGCCTGAACTCGACTGAACCACAATGACACCCGCGATAGCAGACGCTATACCGCCTGATATTTGTTGCACAGAAGAATTCACACTCATAAAAGCGCCTCTGTCTTGCGGCTCCGGTATCGCAGAAATCAGTGCAGATGAAGAAATCATCCTGGAACTGATGCCCACAAATAAAATCACATTTAACATGATACACAACCACAAAGGCGTGATGCCAAGCTGGGTATAAATAGCCACCATAGCGATACTAATAATGGTACCAATCAGGAACATGCGGTATTTCCCGATTTTGTCACTCAGTTTGCCAATAATAGGGCCGAAGAAAATTGAAAAGGCACCGGTAATACCATACAATAAGGGTAGTTGAGACATCTTGAGTCCGAGGTTATTGGTGCTGAAAGCACTGCCGAATGGCATCAGCATAAATCCGCCTGTAGCCAATAAGGTAGTGCCTAAAAATGCCCTGAGATATGCCGGATGTGAAATGGTTTTTCCAAGATGTTGTAATGCATTGCGATCCGATTTTATCTGCAGGTGACCTTTAATAGGTTTCATGTAAATGTACATCACTAAGCCTACAATGGTGCCAAAAATGGCAATCATCCAAAAGCAGGAATGCCATCCAAAATTGTTGGCCAATGAAAGACCTACCGGGATACCTAATACCTGACTGGCGGCAAATGCAGTTTGCACAAAACCCATCACACGACCGCGCAGTTCCAGTTTAAATAAATCGGTAATAATAGCAAAACTCACAGAACTAATGACACCACCGAAAATTCCGGTGATAATTCTGGCAATCAGCAAAAATTGATACGTGGGAGCCAAGGCACATAAGACAGTACCGGCCAGAAATCCTATGTAAAAAAACATCAGGAGTTTTTTTCTGTCAAACTTGTCGGCAAAACCTGCCGCAAATAAGCCGGATATACCTGCGCTAAAAGCATAGGCGGACACCACAAGTCCGAATTGCGAGGTATTGATGTTAAGTTCTTTTAGCAATATGGCGCCAAGAGGCGACAAAACCATAAAATCCAGTATCACGGTGAATTGGATAATGGCGAGAATAGCAATGATAAAGACTTCGTAGCGGGTAAATACTGATGCTTGTTTTTGTTTCATTTATGATATGTGGGTTTAATCTTCAAGTTCAGAACAGGCATAACCTGCACTTTGAACGGAAGAGATGATTTCATGAGGAATGTGACTGACAGATTCAATTCTGAGAACCTTGTCAATATCTTGCCTGTCAACGTTCCAGCGGGTAATATCCGGGAAAGAAGATAAGGCTTTGTCAACCGCGTTCAGGTCTTTTTTTGACCGGATATTGGTTCTGAATATCAGTATATGCAGTTCAGATGACATATTTAGGGTTTTAAAGCTTTTAATACGAGTTTTAGAGTTTGTTGAAGTGTTTTATCGTCAAGTGTAAAATGATTCAGGTGCACGCCGCGACCGTCATTATGGTATTTGATCAGTTGGTAAAGAGGAGAAAATGCAATCGCCCAGTAGACTTCTATTGGCACTTTTACTACCTCCTTGTTTTTAATGGCATTATGCACAAATTCCCCCATAATGATTGAGAATTCACGCTTCACTTTTTTAAAAACCTCCATACCTAATGGCGAATGGCGAATTTGTTCCATGAACTGAGCTTCCAGCGGATGATTAGTCCAGTATTTCATGCGGTTTTCCCACTGTATTTTAAGCCCCTTAGGGAATGACATATCCGGTTTAAATCCGACAAATGTCGCAGAAATCATTTTGTCCACTTCCTGAACCGCCACCTGTTGAATCAGGTCTTCCCGGTCTTTAAAATAAATATAAATGGTAGCAGGAGAGACTTTAGCCGCTTTGGCGAGTTTTTGCATACTTAAGCCGTCAAAGCCGTGTTTGACAATCATTTTTATGGCCTCGTTCCTGATCTGTTGTTCCTTGTGTTCGTCCCTAACCCGCATACAGGGTGCAAATTTAAATGAATGTTCATTCTTTTAAAAGAATATTTTATTTTTTTATTTAGGACGCTATTAATCTGGTTTGCGTATAGGAGTTCAAAGATGAAGTTTTGGATACAAAGATTAGTGAGATGCATATGAAGAAATCATTATGTTTTTATACCCTGTCGGACATGGGTCTTTTGAACTTTAAATCCAAAGTTTCGGGACCAAAGAAGGCGAAATTCACCCACCCAGTTTCCGTTTTGTCATGCTTTCCAACTCGAAGGTTTACTTGTTCATAGGTTTTACAGGCTGCCTGAGTATGGTTTTAAGTTTATCAGCTGCGGTTTTCCTGAAATCGGAGAGATAGATCTCATGGTGATACCCGTTTCTCTCTAAATGCTGCTCTTCCATAAAATGATGCATCAGCAAAAGCGACTCCGGCTCTTGGTCAAACGCACCTTTGTGCAATATCTGTAAAGATAAACCTTCCTGCATCTCAAAAAAATCTATAGTTGAAATGTCCAATTCTGGTTTTTTAAGGGCCGCTTCCTGTTTCGCCGTTTCAAGGTCTTTTTGTTTCACCCATTCAGGTAACCTGATAAGCAGTCTGTACGACCATTCTGCTCTCGGTATGTTTGTTGGAGCATCAGCACCTGAAATATGTCTGAATTTGTTTTCGTCAAACCACCATAGTCCTTCCAGTTTGGGCACAATAAAGTCTTTCTGAATGGCTTTGCCCATAAATTTAAGGGTATAGGCAACAGGATACAAAGCTTCAATATGCGCTTTAAATTCCGGTCCTGATGGGTCGCCTTTTCCGCTAATGGATAGATAATGTGTGGCGCCAATCTCCAATAAAGAAGGTGTGGTTTTGGCCGAATAATAGTCGGGATATTGTTTGCTGAAATCGAGTTTATCCATTGTTGAAGGTGAAAAAATCAAGCCGGCAGCCTGATACACATATAAAGATGCCGGCTTGAACTTCTAATTTTTAGCTGTTAATTTTGCCATTTCTTCAATTTCATCCGCACTTGGGCCATAACTTCCCGGAATGGCTATATTCAAAAGACGCAGGTTGACCCCTAACTGAGCCCTGTGATGTATCATCTGTGAAAAAGTCATTCTCAGTACATCGTGTTTGCTTTCCTGACTTAAAATATGCTCGCCATTGCGCAAGGTCCACAATTTTTCAAGCGTACTTTCATCACCTGTTTTTAAGTGCTTGCGGCCATCTTCCAACACGCGTTCAAAATAGTTCAGCAACTCAGGAGTAGATTGGATGGGCTCTGGCGTATAAGGGTTCTCGGCAAAATCCAGTCCATCGGTTGTCAGTGCCATGCCTATCCATGACGGAAGTTCTGCAATGTGCGCAGCCAATTTTTGAATGGTCATGCTCTTGGGATGTGCTTGCCAGTCGTATTTGTCGTTGGGAATACAGGCTAACATTTTGCGGGTGGTAATCGCTTCTTTTTCTAGTTCTTTTAAGAAAGTGTTTAAGATTGTCATGATGTTTTTAATTTAATTGATTAATGGTACAAACTAAATATCACCGAGTGACAACAGTATGTCAGCAGGAAAAAATAAATTTCATTTTTTTTTTAAACCCTTTTTGTTTTTAAGGCATTTTGTCGTTGCCCGGGTTGTTTTTGTAAATCTGTTCTGCAATCTCTCTTACCCTGTCCTTTAATTTTTGGGGTGTTTTAATTTCTGCAATATCACCAAACATCAGATACCATCTGGCAAATCCTTCAATGGAACCTGTCAGAAAACTCATTTCTACAGTATCATGAATTTCCAGCTGTGCGATGAATCCGTTATAATATTTCTGGTCGCCAAAATATCTCAACTTGTTTTTAGGCACTTGCAGAATCACAGTCAGAAGCTCTTTTTCTTCCGACACTTTTTTCAGGAATGATTGAAGCGTCGGGTGCACCTGTTCCATGTGTTTACCCGTAAATCCCATGTGACTAATACGATCAGTCCTGAAATGCCTGTAATCATTTCTCATCATGCAATAAGCTATCAGATACCATTTATTCGCCGAATAAAAAATGCCTACTGGCTCTACTTCTCTTTCCGTGTTTTCCTGTTTGTGATGCGAGAAGTATTTGATCTTTAAAACCTCTTTAGCCGAAATACTTTTTAAAATCATCTGCAAGTGACCATTCTCGTGATGGTCGTGAGGTAAATAAGCATTTTCCATCACTTCGATATGAGCCTCTATGTTTTCAAGATAATCTTTTTCTGTGTTTTTTAACACGGATTTTATCTTGAACATAGCCGATTGATAGCTGCTGCGCGTCGTTGTATCCGTAAGTTTTTCAACCAGTTTTTCGGCCGTCAGAAACGCCGTTGCTTCTTCAGTTGTAAACATCACAGGAGGCAGTCTGTAACCATCCATAATAGAATATCCCAGGCCTGCTTCACCTACCAGAGGGATACCCGCTTCTTCAAGTGTGCGTATGTCCCTGTATACAGTTCTTAAACTAATCTCAAACCTCTCGGCAATATCCTGCGCTTTTACAACCTTGCGCGATTGCAAGTGTATCAGAATAGCGGAAATCCGGTCAATACGGTTCATCTTAAAAGCTACAAATCTATAGAAAGTATTTTGTTTTTTTATTTGGGCGCCTATTCCTCGCCCGCCGGGTGCCGTGCGCCATGGTATGGCACACCTGCTGCCCTTGCAGCAGCCTCTGGTCTCAGGGCGCGGGCTTTACATCACGAATAATATCCGTGCCATTAAAGTTTAGATATGGTATTGAGATGTCGAATACCTATTTTCGCAACTCATCACACCATAAAAATAGCTCAATTAATAAAAATGGACTGGCCTATTCATTTCAGAATCATTTATGCGGTGATTGTATTGATCGTCTGTATCCGTATTATTTACGATACCCGCAATACCACCAAAACACTGGCTTACCTGCTTTTTGCCCTTTTTGTGCCTATTGGAGGTATTCTGTTTTATTTTGTGTTTGGTATCAATTACCGCAAAAGAAAAATCTATAACAGAAAACAGGCAGAAAATGATATGTTTGGTCATTTGTTGCGCAAAGATGTCTACCAGAATGCCAAGCAGACGTTTAACGAAACCGATGCAACTGCTCAGGGCAAGGAACTTGCATACATGCTGCTGAATGATTTGCAAAGTCCACTCACATCACATAATGAAGTGAAGGTATTGGTCAATGGTGAGCATAAATTTCCCGAAGTGTTAAAAGCACTCAGAGAGGCAAAAAACCACATTCATCTGGAATATTATATTTATGACGATGATGAAATAGGTCGTGAGATTGAAAATGTTTTGCTCGAAAAGGCCAAACAGGGTGTTAAAGTGCGTTTTATTTATGATGATTTTGGCAGCCGTTCTATTCGCAGGCGCATGACTAGAAGAATGAAAGCAGCCGGTATAGAGGTATTCCCGTTTTTTAAAATCTTTTTTATTCCGTTTGCCAACCGCATCAATTACCGCAACCACCGCAAAATTATCGTGATAGATGGAGATACAGCATTTGTGGGTGGTATCAATGTCAGCGACAGGTATGTCAACAAAACAGAAAGTCGGAATGAACTGTTCTGGCGCGATACACATCTCAGAATTGACGGTCCCGGAGTACAATATCTGCAATACATTTTTTTATCTGACTGGAATTTTTGTTCTGACATGAATATACAACCCAATCCGATGCTTTTTCCGCCTCTGAATACCTTTCCAGTGAAAGATGATAAGGTGGTGCAAATTGTGGCCAGTGGTCCTGATTCAGGAACACCCAGTATTCTGCTCTCTGTTTTAAAAGCGATTAATTTGGCTAAAAAAGAGATACTGATTACCACACCTTATTTTGTGCCCGGAGAAAGTCTGATGAATGCCCTTATCACGGCTTCTTTAAGCGGACTGTCGGTAAAAATACTGGTGCCCAGAAATTCAGATTCAATACTTGTGAATGCCGCTGCCTGTTCTTATTATACAGAACTCTTAGATGCCGGAGTGGAAATTTATAGGTATAAAAAAGGCTTTTTACACGCCAAAACCATGGTCACGGATACTGAAATTGCCATTGTCGGAACAGCCAATATGGATCTTCGCAGTTTTGATCTGAATTTTGAAGTAAATGCCATTGTCTATAACCCGGATATTGCAAATGAATTAAGACAAGTGTTTTATATGGATATTCAAGAGGCTGAAAAAATTGACCCCGAACTGTGGGACAAACGTTCGGTATTTCGACAACTGATGGAAAAAACAGCCAGATTATTGTCGCCGCTATTATAACATAAGAGAACTATGATAACACGTTTTAATCTTAGGGTATATGCCATTATCATCAGAGGAGATGAGATTCTTCTGGCAGATGAATCCATCAATGATTTTAGTTTTACAAAATTCCCCGGAGGCGGGGTGGAGTTGGGAGAAGGAATTATGGAAGCTTTGAAACGCGAATTAATGGAAGAAGGCGAAATCATTGTCAACGAAGCAGAACACTTATATACAACCGATTTTTTTCAGCCGAGTGCCTTTAATCCGGCGGAACAGATTATATCGGTATATTATCTTGTCAAGGCTGATATACATTGGCCCGAATATGTTTCCGACCAGTCTTCAACAGGCAAAAAACATCTGTTAAGACTTTATTTTTATCCTCTGGCAAATCTTCAGGCGGCACACCTTACATTTCCTATTGACCAACACGTGCTGCAAAAATTACGTCATTAAATTAAAACCCGTACAAAAAAAGTTGGCAACCCCTTGCGAGATTGCCAACTGACCTAAAAACAAAACCCCTGTTATATCTTTTTCTTCCTGGTGGCTAGGTGATGCTCTGATAAAGCCTTGTGCTCACTCAATCCTCTGATTTTAAAGTCGCCTCCCTTGGCATTGTATTCATGCTCAAAATGATGCACAAATTCCATAAAGGAATGGTCGACCAATTTTGTTGCGGTAAAATCAACAATCACATGTTCATTGGGCGGTAAATTTGATAGTACTTTTTTATAACCTATCAGATTTGAAAATACGGCTGAACCGCTGATAAGTATATAGGTAATGGTCTCGTCTTTGCGCATTTCATACTGCGCTTTGAATAAACTCTTTATAGATGCTCCATTGTATAGATGGAAAATGAATTTAACCAATATACCTGCTGCAATACCTAATAATAAATCCTCCATAAGGGTAATGATAATCGTCGTAAGGAAAATGGCCAGTTGTTCTTTGCCGATTTTGTACGTACTGATAAATTCTTTGGGAGCAGCCAATCTGTATCCGGCAAAAATCAACATCGCTGCCAATGCCGCGTTTGGAATCATTTCAATGACCGGAATCATCAATAACATAGCAAGCAATAAGAACAGTCCATGGAAAAAATTGGCCCATTTGGTTCTGGCGCCAAATCCAACATTTGAACCACTTCTTACCACTTCAGAAATCATAGGTAAACCACCCAATAATCCTGACACTGCATTTCCGGCACCCAGGCCGATTAAATCACCATTGTAACTGGATTCTCTTTTGTATGGATCTTTTCCATCAATCGCTTTTACTGTCAGTAAAGATTCCAGACTGTTCACAAACAGGAACATAAAGACATATTTCCAGAAAGTAAAGGTGCCAATGGCAGCAAAATCTGCATTCAGGCTTACATTTTGCCAGAAATTACCGATTTTTACCAGAGAATAATCGTGTTTAAAATGCCAGTAAAGTCCCAGTGGTACGGCGATAAGCAAAACAACCATGGGCGCGGGAACTTTTTTAAGGAAGTTTATTTTTATTAGAGGCAAGGTAAACATGATGGCCAGGGAAATGATGCCGACAATGGCCAGATGCCAATGAGAAGCCATCACAAACTTAGGAATATCCATTAATAGTTGCAATGGTGTTTCTCCTTTATAAACACTTGGATCATCACCCATTAATACCGGAATTTGTTTGGCAATGATAATGATACCGATAGCCGCTAACATACCATGAACAGCAGAATGCGGAAAAAAGTCGCTCAATGAACCTAGTTTAAGAAAA
>Ga0123337_10007282_pt1 | contig 10348 bp, 14 predicted proteins | sample frozenSSSSmetaG_FD_89792 | JGI IMG/M metagenome (GOLD analysis project Ga0123337, IMG submission 89792) | Glacier valley bacterial and archeal communities from Borup Fiord, Nunavut, Canada, to study Microbial Dark Matter (Phase II) -... | ecosystem: Environmental > Aquatic > Freshwater > Ice >...
GACTTCGGTCCGCATAGTATCGAGTGTGATTTCGAGCTTTTCGTTTCGTGCCATCGTTGTATCGAGGAGCTTTTGAGATACTTCTTGATTGCGTGAGATGCCATCAACAAAGATGCGAGCCATCGCCTCTTTGTGTCGCATGTCTTGGTGCTTCTCACCACGCGAGTTGGCGCCTTCGGTGTATTCGCCGATGCTTGATCCATCTCCGTCGGCACTATTTTCGACAATAGATGAGATCGTAAAGTTCTTGAATCCGCCTTCGGCACCGCTTTTGAAGTAGGGAATGATCGCGTATTCTTCGACGATACCGCTTCGCTTATTTCCAGCGTGATCTCTAGCCGCTTCCTCGACAAGACCGATCACTTGGTTGATGTCGCATCCGGCCGGAGTAGGCCAAGCTTCGATCTTTTGCGGATGTGGGCTATTGTCCACCATGTGGACTAGTTTGACCGAAGTGCACTTGCCTTCGATTGGATCGCCCTTGTCATACCACTTCGTCAATGCTCCAGAAATAATCGCCCGAACGGTCTTCACTTGGTTCGCTCCAGTTTCGGCGTACTCATGATTCCTCCCAAATGTGTCTGATTGAATCGGTTGACTTCGCTTACAAAGTCCATCGTTGTAGAAACGAGACTCTTCGGAGCTGCTTTCTCGATCTTTTTTACGAGCGCTTCGGAAAGAGACACTGCTTCATCCCATCGATCAGGGGGATCGGCTAAGATAGCTTCTATCTCTTTCTTTGTGGGCATCAATCGCCCGTTTTCGCCGGATCGTTGAGCGAAGATCAACCATGTTGCGAGCACTTCGGCATTGGTAGGAGGTTCCATGATTTGGTAAGTTTGCCTCATTGTAATACGTTTCGTCAAGAAAACATAATGATCATATGAATGCTCGTGCTGAACTTTGGCATGTAGAGGAATGATGCTGTAGACTCATTGCTATGGAAGACCGGCGTACGATATCAGGTGCTCTTGTCGAGATGGTCTATCTCATCGTGATTGGAGCGCTCGCTATCAAGCAATCGCTACCTCCCAACTGGATCGGAGGTCTTCTCGGTGCTTATGCTGTATCAAGAGGATATATCACGATCAACAAACAGAACGTTCGTCTGGCAGCGAGTCTTGCTGGGATCGATCCTTCTGAGCTGGGGTCAGGAACATCGCAACGAATGCGAGCAGTTCGACCAAAAGACATCGATCCTACTGGTGGAGCATCTTCTACAGCGATCACACGACAGATTCCGACAACACGTATTCCCGACGAACGAGTCGATGAGCCTTGGGCTCAAAATCAGCCCAAGAAGCCTCCAAGAAACTATCGACACCGCATGTTATCCATTGCGCGAAAGATCAATGGGTCTTTCCGTATCGCTGTCCCTGCCGCAATGATGCTCTATGCAGTGACGAGGATGCGATCATGATCAAAGGGATCGACACAGCCAAGTGGCAGGGAGATCCTCCATACATTGCGCTCAAACAAGCCGGTATTGTGTTTGCCGTTGCAAAGGCAACACACGGTCTCAATTCAGTAGATCCGAAGTACATGAAATGTCGCGCGATGATGGAAGTTGCGTTTCCGGAAGGCAGGATTGGCGAATATCATTGGATCCTTCCGCAACAAGATGCGATGAGGCAAGCTGACTTCATGTGTAAAACGATCGAATTAGCTACGGGTGGTAGAGGTCTTCGGGATGCCGACCTTCCACCGACAATGGACTGCGAAGACGATGCGGGGGGAACGGTTCGTGGTCAACGACTCGTAGATCAGATCTATACTTTCGGCACGCGAATCGAGCAGAACCTAGGACGTCGACCGATTCTTTACTCGGGTAAGTGGTTCTGGGATTTGGCGATCACTCCCAAAGGACAGAATACCGACGACTCTTGTTTGATCCGGTTCCCGTATTGGCATTCGCAGTATTCGCGCGCGTATGACGTCACAAAGCGCATACTTCCGAAGCTTTACCAGAAGGTCGGTTTCGAATTTGATCAGTACGACGGCAATGGTGGTGAATTGATGCCCAATCACGTCGATGCTGATTTTGATTATTTCAATGGCGATGTCGATGCCTTGGACGTCTTCATTCGCGCTTCTCATTTGACCGAGCAAGAGCTGCCACCTACGGCCCGGTCGTGAGAGCCTCCCTTCGCCATTGGTGTCTTGTGGGTGAGGGGCCTCCCGCGATAGGCACCCGTCTTCATCTGGAGGAGCTAGACGCGCAAGGCGCTCCTACAGGGCGTTCAGTCATCGTCCGTGTTGAGTCCTCACCCGTACTCGACACGCGAAGGCCCAGCTCGACGGCTCGCATGTTTGCGGTCGATGTGCCTAAGGATCCGCCTAATCTTTGCCAATGCTCACATATAAAACTGCTCCATCGATCTCTTCTAGGAGGAGGTCGTGGAGCATGTTCCATTTGTGATTGTGCGTTGTTTACGCCAAAGGATCGGCGACGCGAAGAGGATTAGAGTAGGTTGATCAGTAAAGGCAATGCTTGAAGAATAGCGTTTTCAGCCGGTATCAAATCATGCGTCTCGATCAAGTTGTGAAGCATGGAGGCGAGTTGCTTTGCTTGCTCGACTGGAATAGAAGCAGCGATCTTTAGGCCATCAAGCTGACCACGAAGAAACTCCTGCGCGCCGAACGTCGCGACACGACTCTCGGTCTCTTCTTCTGCGCGGAGCTTCTCCGCCATTGTTCTGGTGTCGCTCATGACTTGTCCTCTGCTTTCGCAACGGGACTCTCACGCGGAGTTGTGACCTCGCTGTTGGCGATGGCAGCAACGTTGGCGAGCTTCTCCACGACCTTGGTCGAGGTTACTTCGGCCTGAGATTCATGAGAATTCTTCGTTTGGATCTGGCGGATCTTCTCTTGAAAATAGGACTGAATGAAAAGCAGAATCGCCATTATTGTCGTGATCAAGGCGCCGGAAATGATAGGGTTTTGCAGTATCGTGTTCATGTTCAACCTCCGTGAGCCTTGATCAATTCGTTTCGGTCGGTTCGTTCGTGCGAAGGCGGTCCGAGCAATCGCTGCGGCTCTGATTGGCTGTATGACGGAGGTTTGCGGTTGATGAACCAATACACGGCCAAAGCTCCAACACCGAAGAGAGCGATCTTGTCCCACGGAATGCTGGCGACGGCTTTTCCAATTCCTAGATCGGGAAGCTCGGTATCGCCTACCTTGGATGGAGGCGGAGGATCATTAGATGGTACGTATCCAAATGTTTTGTAGCTATCGTAGAATGAGACGTATCGACTGTAATACGAATCGATGGTTGTTAGAATGCCTGGACCAGAGATCTCGCTTCCGAGTGTAAAATCAGTAGCAGTCACGCGACCGTAAAAAAGATCCCATTCTTTTTTGAAGTTGAAAAAAGAAGTGGAATAGTTGATCTGCTTGAGTGTGGTAGTGGAGTCTATTTTAGACGCACGATCTTCATTGATAGAAGCTTCAAGGTCGAGACGGTCGGCAATGATTTTCAGCTCATCACCAATGCCGAGCGGATCCTCATCGGCAACGTCTCTTGCTTGCTTGGCGGTCTTTCGAAGATCTACTGGATCCGCATAAACAAGATTGTTTCGAATGTCACGGTTGAGAGATTGAATTCCACTCTCGACGGGAAGACCGCGCTGGATCGCTTCGGTTTGTGTTGCATAGATAACCGCGCCTACGCCTGCTTTCAAAGCTTCGCGGCTACGCATACGAGCAATCGTTTGCGCATGAAGAGCAGGCATACTTTGAAAGAGCGACATGATCAGTAATTCGCCTTCCCGCCGTATCCCTTGCCGCCGTATCGCCCACCAAATTCACCAGCGGTTTTTACGAGCGAAAATTTCTTGATCGGCAACATAGTTTTGATCAATGGAAGAGTCTTCGTCTTGATGACGACGTTGGTACCTGCCTCCCAAGGGATCAAGCGGCGCAGTTCAGGAATGGGAGCCGAAGTCGTATAGGTGCCTGGAGCTGTCGGATCAATAATCGAACCTCCAGTAGTTGCGGCGGGCACGTCGGAAAGAATACCGATGTTGGCAGCTTTGAACGAGTCGATCCCATCGTAGCCGTATAGAACCGCAAACGCGTTCGGCCCCATTGCGACGTCGGATGCGTCGAGAACATGTAGCGACGGATCTCCGCCAGGAGTCAGTCCAGGCGTGCGAAGCAATACGTCTCTTGGGTAGACTGTGAAGTGTGATCCCTTCTCAGGAACATCACCGAATTCTGGTCCGGTATATACCGCATCGATCGAATCGCCTCCCACAGACACGACGCGTACGAGGTTTGGAACATCGATATTCTTCGTCCCATCATGGATCGTAACGTTCAGAATGTCTCCCGTCTTGAAAATAGACAGCGGAAGCGCGACAGATGCATCGATGAGGTTCCGCTTGATCGTATATCGAGCACCTCCCGAAGTCGTAGTCGTTCCACCTTTCGAGGGTGTTGGACTCGTCGAAAGAAGGACAGCCAAGCCACCAACCAGACCCACACCGACAACCCATCCAATAGCGCTCATGTGCTGCTCTCCTAGGGTGAAATTCTACCGCAAAAAGGCCCGCACGGCGAGCACAGTGCCCACACCGATAGCAACTGCAGAAATGACGCTTGGACCTCCACTCGAAGGCTGAGAGGAAGGGCTCATGCTGAGAAAACTGTTCGAAGCCGCAACAACGTGATCGATATACGACAGCCCGTCATCGGCAAGCTGAGCACAGAATCCCCATACAGCACGACCCACGTAGGGCGGAGACGGATGCGGCGTCCAAGGATGTTTTCCGGTCGAAGATCCACAGTTGTAGATGCTCGCAATCTTCGGTAGATCGTTTCCATCTTTCGCAATCAATGCGATGAGATCAGATCCGAACTGAAGATTGAGAGCATCGTTCATCATCTCTTCGCTGTTATGTGCTTTTCCATCACCGATCACGTTCGGTTTGTTGAACCAAAACGGCATGAGCTGCATGCGGCCGATTGCTCCTGAAGCAGACACGGCTTTCGCTCCGTTGACGGGTCCGAGAAAGCCTGTCTCAGCCCAGATGATTCCCGCGATAGTAGAGGCAAGAACACCCACGCGTCGAGCATTAGAATTGATCAATGGAAGAAGCGCGTTCATTACGGCGGCGAATTTCGGCAATGACGAAGCCGGCAAGACAATGATCTTACCATCGAGACGAACGATGCCTGATCCATCTACCGTATAGCTCATGAGAATGCGTCTACCATCGCCGCGCCGTAGACTTTGGGGACATCTGGATGAAATATACTCGTCGCGATCGTGCTTAGCTTATGCGTCGCCATGAATGGAACGCTTGGTGTTGACGAAGGAGTATCGATCTCGCCGCTAGGCTCTAGCTTTCCAAGCGTGTGGCTCAGCTCGCTTGTCGAGGGACCATAGACATTGGCAAGGTGTCTCGTCGAAGACTTCGTGACGAATGCAGAGAACGAAGAAAGCTGACCATAGAGCGCATCGAGCAACCCAACCGATGAAATTTGCACACCTCCCCGATCAATCGCGTTTGCTGCCGCAACGTATCCGCCTGAATGGGCGAGGATGTCTACTTGATCGAGCGGCGCATCAATCGCTCGCAGCAACGCGTCGATCGCTCCTGCGTCAGCAAGGTTTCCTGGCTCGCTCGATGAACCAAGTTGAGGAACGACAAGGATCGCAGGACTTCGAGCCATATCCAATGACGGGACGATAGTCGAAACAACATCATTGATCGACTGTCCATGTCCGTGGAAGTAGATCACGGTTCGAAGACGTCCAAGGTTCGCAGGTACATGGACATAGACTTGCCTGCCGTTGATCGTCAACGTCTTCGACATCGCTTTGGGGAGTAATGGTGATGCATCGGTGGAGCTACGCAAACGAAGAGCGATGCCGGCAATTCCAGCACCGATCAATACACCAGTAGTAAGCGAGATCTTCACGAAAGCCACCGTGCTAGTCGATAGCCGACATATGCGAGTGCGGTTGTGGCAATGATCTTTGAGCTACCACTGCCAACAGACGATTCGGTTTGTGGAGCGACTCCCAATGAGAGATTGAGCAAGTACATAGAAGGATCCATCAGTCCAACTGGAGCAGGCGAACCCACATACCAAGGCGTATAGAACTTCGGCGGATTGCTTTTCGACCAGATCTCGAGATGGAGCATCGAGTTTTCTTCGTAATTGAGCGCGCCAAAGCCAATAAGCTGTCCAGCGATCACCGAAGATCCCGGCTTTAGCCCGGCTTTGGTCAATGAATTGAGATCGATCTCTGCATATACGGCAACGCATTGTGCGTGCATGACGACAACAGCGCCAAGCTTGACGAAACCGGAGATCATGCCCATCACGATGCCGTCTTCCATGGCTACTACCCGATTGCCGGGAAAGCATGGAAGATCCATACCTGCATGCCAACGTTTACTGTCTTCGCGCGATGCATGGAAGCAGGTAGCACCGTTGCCAACGACTTTGCCTGTAGTGAGCGTGTAGGAGACGGCTTTTGTTGCTTCTGGAACAGGCCACACGCGCCCCGTAGACGGCGCGAATGGAACCCCCCAATTTTTTAGATCAATAGCAGTCACGACTGCCATGCCTTGAAGAGCTTGTACGCGCCGTATGCAAGACCAGAAGCGATCAGAATATTCTTAGGTGTCGCACTGTTCGAAGATTCCGAAGACGATGAAGACGTATTCGTCAACGCCAAGGCGAGCATCGTTCCCATAAGATCATATCCGCGTTGATTCGGATGTGTTCCATCTACAGTGATCGCTTTGATGCCTTCTTTGTAAAAAGCCGAATTGATTGTCTGACTCGTGTCAACAAAATTGATCGTTTTGTTGTTACGAAGTAGATCGTTGTAGGCCGATGCTTGCTTTGTAAACCAATCAGGCCCAGCTTCTACGATCGATGCAATAAAGATCTTAGTCTTGGGACTTTCAGTCTGTGCGAGTTTTAGCAAGATCTGCATATCCGCAAATATTTCTGCGGATTCGCGTTTCGCGATGATGTCGTTCGTGCCCATCATGAAGTGAAGAAAGTCTGGCTTGTAGGTCTCCATCCACGTAGGAGAGATCTTTACTGAGCCGACCTTGAAGCTTGAAGGCGACAAAACGAAGTAGGCAGATGGAGGCGTTCCATCGCCCGCGGCTCCGAATGTACGAGCCGTTGCGCCGCCTACGCCTCCATGGTGAAGCTTTGTCGGGTCGACAAACGGGCCAACGTGCTGCAAGCCAGCCGTGACGGATCCGATCTTGTAGCTGGTCTTCCTCGCGAATACGCCGCGAAAACCAGACTTATCAGTGGATCCTACCGACCCAACCGTAATCGAGTCGCCTACGAAAAGGATGGTCGGCATTGGATCTTTTCCTGCTATCGTTTCTTTGGCTGTCCTGGACGCGAGAAGTGATGCATGATCTTTGGTCCGAATTTGTATAGACCATAGCCCGCAGCGCCTACCGCGAGGAAGGTTCCTATACCGGGACCTGAGGAGCTGCCCCCACTACTGCTCCCACCGCCTGACTTGCCGGATAAGGAGATCGATTTGCCACTACTCGCAAGTGGAACGATTGGCACTTTTACAGTTTTCACAACGCTTTTGGCAGATGGATCTATTTCGACAGTCGCCTGTGCGATCGCATTGTTGAGTAGTGCAGCTCCCTGTGCCTGAGTAGGAAACATCCCAAGCGCGACATCGGTGATAGCACCATTGTTCGCGATCGCTGTATCCATGACACGTCGATCATAGTCGCTTTTCAATTGTGTACGAAGTAATTCTATCGCCCGAGCTTGAATGAGACGGCTTTGACCGATCGTGAGGCCGGATTCGAATGACTTCTTGAGCCCCAACACTTCTACCGCTTCGGAACCTAATGCGTTGACTTTGTCACGTGCCGCTTTGACCTGTGGAAGATTCCCCGCAGCATCCACTCCCTCATCATAGAGTCCTTTTCCTACGGTGGAAGGAATCTGTGATCGAACAGCATCGTTCATTGCTGAAAATGCTACTGCGGACAATGGAGCGCCGGATGCGATCAGTGCGACCTTTGAATATACCAACGCCGCAGCGATTCCAATTTCCGGCTGCACAATTGTCAATATCCCTATAGCAACAGGAATGATCACTTGTGCGAACGCTTCGCCGACTTGATCAAGAAGTGAGGTATGGCTTTCAGGTGGACCAGTAACTACAACAAAGATGTAGCCGTTTTGTCCTACAAAAGTATTTTTGCCATCGGGTTCTCCAACATGAGCACCAAATCCCACTACCGGCACACCTGCCTGTCTTTTGAAGAAAGATGGAGCAAAAACCCACCACCAATGACCCATCGCATCATAACACCAACCAACAAGATCTTGATTGTTGTAAAGATCTTTTGGTGTGGATGGACCTATCGACCAAACGAGAATCGGATGATCTTCACCGCCAAGTTCATCTTGATAAGCCGGCGCTTTGGTGGGAATGCTAGGGGATGGCGCGGCAGGATCGGTCGTGCTCCCGATACGAGTATGAATTGGTGGAGATCCGAAGAAGGACATCACACGCCCTCATAGTTGTCAGTGCAACGCATGGGCCACTTGCCGGGACCCTCCCAAGACGCAGACAACACCGCACTGATCGAAGGCGGAAGCGTTCCGTCTTGGTTCGCGACATCGTTGAAGTATCCGATCACTCTGAGCAGGGTTGTCTCTGGCTCCAAGTAGAAAGGCGTCGCAAAAGGAACTGGAACGGCGATTGCAAAGATCCCAGGCCGGACGATAGGATCTGAAATGGTAATCCAATCTTCGCCCAATAGATCACTACCAACAACATTGGTTTGAATCAAAACGTTGTGGGTCGTCAATTCTCCTGGTTGGGCAAGGATCGTAATTGTCTTGTGTTCGAGTCCTGGACACCAAACAGCCCCGCTGGATTCCGCACCGCCACCGATTCCGCCATTTCCATAGATCGGTGAAGTTTGCGACATCGCGACTTGTGGACCGTTTTGCAACGCTCCTGACGGTCGCCAAAAACGAAAAGGAATACGAATCGCACGTGGATTGGATCCAGTAGTACAAATGCCAGTGCGTGCAGCAAGCATTGCCTTTAGAAGATCATTGCTTCGTGGCTGATTTTGGTTTGACATTTGTCATCCCCCGCTTTCTGGCTCATTTGCAAGCGAACGTATTTGATTCCGTGCGTACGGCGAGAGTAGCACGGCAAACACGCCATTGCCTTGTGCGGGAATACTGTCTTTCGAGGACCAGAGATATCGCTTTGCCGAGGTATCGTATGCGAGAAAAATAGGGGCGATCACGTATCGACCTTTTTGCGATTCGTTCTCCGCCCATGTTGCGGCACTTTCGTTCACGGGAACAAAGTTACCTTCCCACGAAGGCTCGATCTGTTGAACATCGTTGTCCCCTAGTTCGAGCGGACCAACCACAGATTGTGATCTAAGAGATCGCCACAACCCCACAAGCGCACCATCGAGAAAGAAACGAGCACCATCCGCCCCTACGACAGTGACTTCGTTTGGATCGATCGTATTGAATGACGGTGTCTTGGGAAGAGCGTCACGTCCGATGCTGGTCGACGATTGAACACCCAGCACCGAAACAGGACGTGTACCACTGGCAGCAATTGCGCCCAGCGAAGCGGCACCAACGAGAAGGACGCGCATCGGCGAGCCTCCTTTCAGCGACTAACGAGTGAACGCTCCGTCACATACGATTGCAGGCATGCGAAGATCGGCGCTGTACCAGGAACGACCGGAATCTGAGAAAAATCGATTTGGGTCGCATCGCGATAAACAACGTCTTCTGCTACGTCGATAAACGAGCTGAGATCTCCGGAAACCTTCGAGCGAAGAGCTGCAAGAGCATTGATCGCTTTGGTCTGAATCGGAGCGACCGCGGCATCATCACTGATACGCATGCGAGAACGGTTCTGTTTGCTCGGCGGCGCGGGAGTGAAGCAGCTCCCCGTCGCACAACCACCGACCGTAGGAGTAGGGTTAGGATCAACACCACCAAACGATCCGCCATTTCCATAGACACGCTGGCCGAACTTGTTGCGACTGAAAAGCTCACCCATCTGGTCGAGAGCCATCACAGCGCCAAGAGAATTTTCCGCGGCCATTTCTCCGCATCCGCCACCGTTTTTCTCGCACGATGCGCAGCATCCACCAACCTTGGTGGCGGACTCATGACCACATGCGACGCAAAGCTTCTCGCCAGAAATGCTCATCTCGCCTGAGATACGAACGTCGGTCGAACCATCGGGGCGCCTGCCTCCGTGGCCGAGCCAGTACGAGAACGCAGCATTCGTTTGCGCTCCGACCTTGCCATCCGAGATGAGTCCAGAAGCGTCTTGAAAGAC
>Ga0123337_10007284_pt1 | contig 10347 bp, 9 predicted proteins | sample frozenSSSSmetaG_FD_89792 | JGI IMG/M metagenome (GOLD analysis project Ga0123337, IMG submission 89792) | Glacier valley bacterial and archeal communities from Borup Fiord, Nunavut, Canada, to study Microbial Dark Matter (Phase II) -... | ecosystem: Environmental > Aquatic > Freshwater > Ice >...
GACTGCCATTTCCAGTTTGGTTGGTTCTCCTACTATTCCAAAATCGATATTGCCCAGGTAGGGCAACGCGAGTTCAATGCCATTTACCCCGCTTATTTCTTCTTCCGCACTGGCAGCAAAAACAATATTGTATTTGGTATTGGACTGCTCATAAAAATGTAAAAAAGTTGCCATCAGCGACACCAGGCAACCGCCGGCATCGTTGCTGCCGAGGCCAAATAATTTCCCCTCTTCTTCAATGGGATCAAATGGATCTAAAGTATAGCCTTTATTGGGCCTTACCGTATCATGATGAGAATTCAACAGCAGTGTTTGTTTGGTAGCATCGTAACATTTATTTTTTGCATACACATTGTTGCCGACCCTTGAATAGACAACACCATGCGTATCAAAAAAAGCCGCGATGATATCTGCCGTATTATTTTCCTCTTTCGAAAAAGAAGGCGTTGCAATTAATTGTTTCAATAACAAAACCGCATTTGCGTATAATTTTTCTGTCATGCTATTTTATTAAAGTTCCGATGGTGTTGGCAGTTACATTTTGTAACAGGTCATTCGCATCGCCGATCAATACTTCTTTTACACCATTATCAATAGCTGCAAAAGCATTGTCAATTTTTGGCAAAATACCATCAAACAATTTTTTATCCTGTAGTAATTGTGCGTATTTCTCTTTTGTAATTAAAGTGATCACCGAGTTTTCATCTTCCACATTTTCCAGCACACCTTTTTTTTCAAAACAGTAGATCAATCTTACATCATAACTTTTAGAAAGCGCCACCGCTAAAGATGATGCAATGGTATCGGCATTGGTGTTAAGTATTTGCCCGTTGCCATCATGTGTAAGTGGAGCAAATACCAATGTAAAGTTATTGGATAACAAGGCTTGCAAGTTCTGAACGCCAATGTTGGATGGGGTTACATCACCTACGAAGCCGTAATCGATACCCCCATCCCCTGAAGGGGAGTTATTCGACGAGTCTGTTGTTTCGCCTGGTTCTGTTGTTGAGAAGAAGACTATGGGTCTTTTTTTTGCTGGTATTATGTTAGCATCTGCTCCGGTTAATCCAATTGCGTTGCATTGCATGGATTGGAGTTTTGCTACAATCTTTTTATTCACCAGACCTCCATACACCATCGTCACCAAATCAATTGTGGCTGCATCGGTGATCCTTCTTCCATTTACATAATTGGATTTTATTCCAAGCTGCTCGCCTATTTTAGTGGCAATCTTTCCACCGCCATGAATCAATATTTTATTTGCTTTAATAGCTGCAAAGTCTTTAAGAAAAGACTGCAAGGCCGCCTCATCATCTACGATGTTGCCGCCAATTTTTATTACGAAGAGAGAACAACCCCCATCCCCAGAAGGGGAGTTATTCAACGACTCTGCTGCGCCCCCGGCCCCTAAAGGGGAGGTCTGCCAACCGCTTGCCATTTTGGCTTCCGTATTTGAATTGGTATTCTTAGACTTGCTTTCCTCCATTATTATTTTTTGTTTGAATTAAAGCGATGGAATCTTTTATCTTATGCAGCACTATCTCAATTCCATCAACTACTTCTTCATTTCTAAACCGCAAAACTGTTATTCCGAAACCCTCAATATCATTCTCCCTAAACTGGTCATTCATTTTTACATCCCCATTTTCATGATACCCTCCATCCAATTCAATTACTAATTTAACCTGGTGACAATAAAAATCAGCAATGTAATTTGAAATGGGATGTTGACGTCTGAAATTTAATTGCCAATCATTTTTCTTCAAGGCTTCCCAAAGAATTTTCTCTGCCTCAGTCATTCTTCCCCTCAACAATTCTGCAAGTTCAAATATTTTTGGGGATGCACCATAATGCATACTCCACTTACCTTTTAGGCCATTCAAATTATTAAAGCTATTACTTTCCATTCAATGAAATTTAGAATAAAAGCATACTGTTCGAAGGCCTCCCCTTTAGGGGCCGGGGGCAAATTGAGCTCTATAAATTTCCAGCTTACGTTCTAAAACCTGCTTCCTATTATCTCACTCAACACCGCCTGCGCCGCCCAAACTCTATTCCCTGCTTCCTGCGTTACGATACTATTATTGCTGTCCAGTACTTCATCACTTAGCTCTACATTTCTTCTTACCGGCAGGCAGTGCATTACTTTTGCATTGTTGGTGGGTTGCAGTTTTTCCTGCGTTAACATCCAGGCCTGATCGTTATTGTATACCTTACCATAATCGGCATATGAACTCCAGTTTTTTACGTAAATAAAATCAGCATCTTTCAATGCTTCATCCTGATTATGGGTAATGGTTGCACCATTGGTATAGTCAGTAGAAAGTTCGTAACCCTCCGGATGTGTAATCACAAATTCAGCCTCGCCCCATGCATTTATCCATTGCGCAAAACTATTGGCTACGCATTGCGGCAAAGCTTTTACATGCGGCGCCCAGGTTAATACAATTTTGGGTTTTCTACCCCCAACCCCTAAAGGGGAGTTATTTAACGACTCTACTATTGTCACGATGTCTGTAAGTGATTGCAAAGGGTGAAGTGTAGCACTCTCCAAGCTTACTATCGGTACTCCTGAAAATTTTACAAATGAATTGATCACTTGTTCGCTGTAGTCTTCTTCCCTGTTTTTTAGCGATGGGAAAGTGCGGATACAAAGTATATCAAAGTAATTGCCCAACACGGGCGCAGCATCTTTTATATGCTCCACTGTGGTACCGTTCATGATAGCACCTTCTGCAAACTCCAACGCCCAGCCTTCTTTATCAACGTTAAAAACAATCGCTTCCATACCAAGGTTGGCCGCGGCTACCTGTGTACTCAACCGGGTACGCAAAGATGGATTTAAAAAAAGCAATCCAACCCTTTTGTCGGCGCCCAAATGCCTGTCGGCAAAGGGATTGCTCTTATACGCCAATGCTTTTGCAACCAATGCATGGATGTCGGTAACGTCGTTTACAGAAATAAAATTTTTCAATTTTTATAGTTGATTTTATGTAACAAACAGTTGTATTTTGTGACGGGCCCGAAACCCTTTATCATAAATATTTTTTTACCAGCGAACGTTCCTTGATCAGCATCGTTGTGTCACTCCCTTGTACTACGTACCATTGCTGAACGCCTTAGAATCAATGATTCGATAATCATATTTCTCTTAACCAATACTGAAATCCATCGTGCCATTCCTCAACAGTTCACCCTACAAATAACTCCCCTTTAGGGGATGGGGGTTTTCAATTCTGCTTTAAAGGCTTCTAAAAAAATATCTGCTTCCACTTTTGTAATGTTCAAAGCCGGCAGTAACCTGATCACATTAGGCTTTGCTTCCCCGGTAAAAATTTTATGATTGAATAAAAGATTCCGCTTTACCGTTTTTAATTCATCCGGTAAGTCTATTCCTATCATCAATCCCTTTCCTCTCACTTCTTTTATGTGCGGTAGCTTTTTTAATTCTTCAATTAAATAATTACCTACGGTTTCTGCATTCTTAATCAATTCATCCTGCTCAATTATTTCAAGCACGGCAAGTGCTGCTGCACAGGCCAAATGATTGCCTCCAAAAGTAGTACCCAGCATAAAATGCTTCGGCTGAATTTTAGGTGCAATAGAAATACCCGCTACCGGAAAACCATTGCCCATTCCTTTCGCCATGGTGTAAATATCTGCCTGCACACCGCTATGGTCGTGCGCATAAAATTTACCACTTCTGCCATAACCACACTGTACAGAATCGGCAATATAAACGGCATTGTATTCGTCGCATAACGATCTGATCTTTTGTAAAAAAGAATCAGACGCCACATTGATACCACCTACGCCCTGGATGCCTTCAATGATAACCGATGAAATGTCATTTTGCTTAAAAGCCGCTTCCAGCGCTGCTTCATCATTAAACGGAAGAAATATTACATTGTCGGTTTGGTTAACCGGCGCCACAATATTTGGATTATCGGTAACGGCCACAGCCAGTGAAGTACGGCCATGAAATGCCTTTTTAAAAGCGATTATTTTTTTACGGCCGTTATAAAATGAGGCCAGCTTCAATGCATTTTCATTCGCCTCTGCACCTGAGTTACAGAGGAACAACTGGTAATCTTCTTTACCGGAAACCTTCCCTAATTTCTCCGCCAATTCAATCTGCAATGGAATTTTTATGGAGTTGGAATAGAAGCCAACTTTATGCAACTGGTCTTCCAATCGCTTTACATAATGCGGGTGGGTATGACCGATAGAAATAACGGCATGGCCGCCATACAGGTCCAAATATTTTTGATCCTGGTCATCCCAAACATAGGAGCCAAGCGCTTTTACAATGGTAATGTCGTTGAGTGGATATACGTCGAATAACTTCATGCGCCTGTCTCCGCCGCGGCGGAGAACTTGGTTTGTTAGTGAAAAATTAATTTGCGATATTATTAAATTCATTGGATTTCAATGAAAGCATTTTATCTTCCGCTGAATTGAAATCCATATCAATTTAAATGCTCTAAAAAGTCCCCTTCAGGGGATTTAGGGCCTTCTTCCTCTTCCCTCTAAAAATAGTTCGCCTTCAACTTCAATCCTGCCTTTTCATCCAGGCCAAACATCAGGTTCATATTCTGAACTGCCTGGCCACTTGCGCCTTTTAACAGGTTATCAATTGCAGAATGAACCACCAGGTTCACGCCAACTTTTTCCAGTTGAATTACACACTTGTTGGTATTCACCACCTGCTTTAAAAAAATGGACTCCCTGCTAACAGTTGTAAATGGATGTGCGGAATAATATTCAGTATATAGGTCATTCAATTCTTCCAGTTCCACATTGCATTTTAATTGTGAACTGATGAAGATACCACGGGTAAAATCGCCCCGCCATGGCACGAAGTTGATATTAATATCGCCGGCTGGTTGCAGCTGGTTCAATGATTGACCAATCTCGTATAAATGCTGATGCTCTAATGTTTTGTAGGCTTGAATATTATTTGCCCGCCAGCTAAAATGCGTGGTCGTATTCAATCCCTGTCCTGCCCCTGTGGAACCGGTAATTCCGGTGGTGTATATTTCTTCCAGTAATCCAGCTTTTGCCAATGGCAATAATCCCAATTGTAAAGCAGTAGCAAAACAACCCGGATTAGCAATATTATTAGCTGCCTGAATTTGATCTTTATTCAATTCCGGTAAGCCGTACACGAAGTTGCGGTTACCGATGGATGCATTGTGCGCCAATCTGAAATCCTGGCTAAGATCAATCACTTTTATTCTTTCATCTACTGCATTTTCTGCTAAAAACTTTTTTGCATCGCCGTGGCCCACACATAAAAACAACACATCAATATCCTGGCTGATGGCCGGTGCAAAAATGATATTGGTTTCACCAATCAAGTCCCCATGTACGGCATGTAAAGGCTTACCTGCATTGCTGTTGCTTTGTACAAAGGCAAGGGTTATATCCGGATGATTCAATAAAATCCTGATCAATTCACCGCCGGTATATCCGGCGCCACCTACAATACCTGCTTTAATCTTGTTTGCCATCTACACTTTCTTTTACCTGGTGATAGATCATGGTTTGGTTACCAAATATTTTTGTAAATCCTCTTACGTCTTCGCCACTCCATCCGTTGTTCATCTCGCCGTATTTTCCAAATTTGCTGCTCATCAAATCATAGTCAGATTCAATGCCAGTCACCTGGAAACGGTAAGGCATCAGTTCCACAAATACTTTTCCGGAAACATTCTCCTGCGAGTTAGTTAAGAAGGCTTCGATATCTCTCATCACCGGATCTAAAATTTGTCCTTCGTGCAACCAGTTTCCATAAAATGTTGCCAACTGATCTTTCCAGTTTAACTGCCATTTGGTTAGCACATTTTTTTCCAACGCATGGTGTGCTTTTAAAATTACCATGGGTCCGGCAGCTTCAAAACCAACACGGCCTTTAATGCCAATGATGGTATCGCCCACATGTATGTCGCGGCCAAGAGCGAATGCCCCTGCAATACTTTGTACTTTTTGAATGGCTTCTGAAGGATGACTGAATTTTTCTCCGTCCACTCCAATCAATTCGCCTTTATAAAATTCCAGTTCCAGGCTTTTGCTTTCCGTGGCTGTCATTTGTGTTGGCCATGCAGCTTCGGGCAACATGCCTTTGCTGTTCAATGTTTCCTTTCCGCCTACGCTAGTTCCCCACAATCCTTTATTGATCGAGTACATCGATTTTTCAAAGTTCATTTCTACGCCCTTACTCTTCAGATATTCGATCTCCACCTCCCTGCTCAGTTTCATATCCCTGATTGGGGTGATGATTTCTACACCTGGTATCATGATATTAAAAACCATGTCAAAACGAACCTGGTCGTTTCCTGCGCCGGTGCTGCCATGCACAACTGCTACTGCATTTAGCTTTTTTACATGCTCGGCTACAAACAAGGCCTGGCTTAATCTTTCAGCACTTACGCTTAATGGGTAGGTATTGTTTTTCAACACATTCCCATAAATAAGGAAACGAATAATTTTATCGTAATAGCTTTCAATTGCATTAACCGTTGTGTGCGTTTTTACGCCCAGTTTGTAGGCATGTGCTTCAATCTGCTGGCATTCCTCGTCCGTAAAACCACCAGTATTTACTACCACCGAATGAACTTCATATCCTTTTTCAATGGTTAAATATTTTACGCAAAAAGAGGTATCCAACCCGCCACTAAACCCTACTACCACTTTTGATCCGGGCGCCAGGTCGTTTTCCTTTTTTTCTGAAATAATGTTGATGCTATTATCCATTTGATTGAAAAATTATCGCTGTTATAAATTGAAAAAATATTTTAATACTGATTTACTAACGCCACCACCACCGTCTTTTTTCTTCAGCAGTTTTAACAAACGGCTTTGCTTGATGTGCATAAAACGTTCGTATAGTTTTGAATGCTGTTTAAAATCTGCAGTGGTTTCTTCCGGCTCATAATGATCGGCCGGATCGTATAACATGGCGGTACACATACAATTTTTCCGTTCCTTGCTCATCAGAATATCGAAGTTGACACAACTCTTGCAACCAGACCAAAACTCCTCATCATCGGTCAATTCCGAATAAGTAACAGGCTCGTAACCCAGCTCCGAATTAATCTTCATTACTGCCAAACCTGTTGTTAATCCAAATATTTTAGAAGTTGGATATTTTTCTTTCGACAAATCAAATATTCGTCTTTTAATCTGTTTGGCAACACCGCTCTTTCTGTAGGCAGGTGCTACAATCAAACCACTATTGGCAACAAACTGGTCGTGGCCCCATGCTTCAATGTAGCAAAAGCCTACCCATTCACTCTCATTGGTAACAGCAATCACCGCTTTGCCTTCTTTTATTTTTTTCTCGATGTAGTCCGGCGATCGTTTGGCAATGCCTGTACCTCTTGCCTTGGCAGAAGATTCCATTTCACTGGTGATGGTAGCTGCGTAGCTAGCATCTTCGGTTGTAGCAACCCGGATAATAATGTTATTGTTTTCCAATTGTAAATAATTGAAATAAGATGTTATAAAATAGTATGTATGAGACCTGTTTTTGGAGATTTTTTCACTGACAGGGGCAGGTTTCAATTGCTCGTCCTATCAGCATCCAGGTCGGCGTCGGGAAGAAGTATCCGGCATGACAATAAAGCTTACAACCAGGCTATTGGCCAGGCTTAAAACGTTTACAGTATGTTGATTAATGCTTTTCACTATTGCGTTGTCGTAAATGAGGCGCAAAAGTAAGTCATTTTACAATTTTATGGACAAAAAAATTGATAAAGTTTAAACAGTCTGTTTTAAACAGTAATCAATTAGCGAAATTTTTACTAACGCAGTTACGGTCTGACAATCTAGTTAACTAATAATGGGCTTAAAAACAAAAGTTAGCTTACATAGCAGCATAATCCTCAGTAAGCTTCCAAAAAATCTTACACAATCCACTCTTTCATGCCATCTGCAATATTCCGGTCGTTGCTAAGCCTGGCCACTTTGTTTTGTCCGCCTAGTTTTCCAATGCTTTTCATATAATCGATAAAGCCATGCTTTTTTACAATTGATATGTTCAATTGCTCTAAAATACTGCCCCCAATCAAATCATCGTAATACACATTTTTTACCCGCAAATTGTCATCTATCTTCTTTGCAAAAGCAGTAAGATCAACAGGTATATTTTCAAATTCAATCAGCCATTCGTGATAGCTTTTACCTCCATCCTGCGCTATCTTCGGTGCTACAGTAAACTCTGTTATCTGAACATTTTCTTTTGCTGCTGCATCCAGTAAAGCCGCTTCAACTTCTTCGCCAATTACATGTTCACCAAAAGCAGAAATAAAATGTTTGGTTCGCCCGGTAACGATGATGCGATAAGGATCGGTGGAAACAAACTTAATCGTATCACCTAAATTATATCCCCACAAACCTGCATTGTTATTAATGATCAGTGCATAATTCTCTCCAATCTTTACATCCTTTAATGATAGCCTGGTGGGTTTGTCATTAAATATTTCAGCCGCCGGTATAAATTCAAAAAATATTCCGCTGTTGGTATTCAACAGCAATCCTTCTGCAGTTTGCGAATCCTGGAAAGCAAAGAAACCTTCACTTGCCGGGAACAATTCAATCGTATCAATCTTACGTCCGATGCTTTCAAATAGTTTGGCTTTATAGGGTTCAAAGTTTACACCGCCCTGCACCATCACACTAAAGTCGGGAAATAATTCACCTATCTTTTTACCACTCTTTTCTTCCAGCCTGTCAAAATACATTTGCACCCATGGTGGTATGCCACTAATCAGCGTCATCTGCTGGTTAATCGTTTCCTCTACAATTTTATCCAGTTTTTCTTCCCATTCTTCGATGCAATTTGTTTCGTAAGAAGGCAATTGATTGGCACGTAAATACCGCGGTATATGATGGTTTACAATTCCGCTTAACCGTCCGGTTGGTACGCCACCCACCCTTTCAAGTTCGGGTGATCCGCTTAAGAATATCAGTTTACCGTTGGCAAATTTTGTGTTACCGGTTTCAGCCATGTAATACAAAAGGGCATTGCGGGCTGTATTGATATGATTACTGATAGAGTCTTTACTGATAGGAATGTACTTTACACCGCTGGTGGTGCCGCTTGTTTTGGCAAAATAAATGGGCTGGCCTTTCCACAACACATTATGCCTGCCTTGCTTTATCTTTTCGATGTAAGGCTTAAATTGTTCATAGTCCCGGATGGGCACCTGTTGTACAAATTCTTCGTAGGTTTTAATTTTATCAAATCCATGCTCTTTTCCAAAATCGGTTTTGGCGGCCCCTTTCAACAGGCTTAAAAAAATGGATTGCTGGTCTTCCACAGCCGTTTCCATTCCTTTTTTAATTTGCTTATGGATATATGCCGCAAAAGGTTTTGCGAAAAAAGATTTTATTTTCATGGCCTGTTTTTCCGAAAGGAAATTTTGAAATCGTTACAAATTTATAAAAGCAAAGGGCTTAAAATTTCGCAGCAAAATTAGCTTGTTTTAGCTTAAGATTGATTTAGTTTTATTTGTTTCCACAATCACAAACCCATTCTTTATCCAAATCAATTACAGTCACCACAACCAGATCTTCCTGCTTGGGAGCAAACACAATTCGTACGTTTTGATTATCATGCGTTTTACCTTCCAATGGATACGTCTTTCCACGGCTGTCTTCTTCGATTTTGGACTCATTTATTTTACCGGATTTTAATATTTCCAGCACTTCACTTTCATCAATATGACGGCAATCCATCCGGCACCGGGCATGTTTGCTATAAATAATTTTTTGTGCATTGCGGTTAAATGCCTCATTGGTAATTACCGGTATACTTATTTCGGTATTCGGATTGATGGGGTAAGTTCCCCGTTGATTTTTTTTTACATAAAACAGCAGCAGGGCGGCTGCGATCAATACGACGAACGGCAGATATTTCTTTGTCATAGTTTAAATATGTTGCTAAAGTAACTGAAAAGATGGTTTAACAATGCATTCTTTAAAAAGGGATGATCCTTGCGATAAATTTTAGAGGGGTGCGGCTTATCTTTGCAGCAATGAATAAAAGCGTTGCACTACATACATTGGGCTGTAAATTAAATTTTTCAGAAACATCTACCATTGGAAAATTGCTGGAGAATGATGGGTTTACCAGGAAAGAATTTGATGAGGTGGCAGATGTGTATGTAATCAACACCTGTTCGGTAACTGACAATGCAGACAAAGAATGCCGCATGCTGGTTAGACGCATTCAGCGCAAAGCTCCGGAAGCATTAGTGGTAATTACCGGCTGTTATGCCCAGTTAAAACCTGCGGAAATTGCAGCCATTCCGGGAGTTGATCTGGTATTGGGTGCTGCAGAAA
>Ga0123337_10007287_pt1 | contig 10346 bp, 9 predicted proteins | sample frozenSSSSmetaG_FD_89792 | JGI IMG/M metagenome (GOLD analysis project Ga0123337, IMG submission 89792) | Glacier valley bacterial and archeal communities from Borup Fiord, Nunavut, Canada, to study Microbial Dark Matter (Phase II) -... | ecosystem: Environmental > Aquatic > Freshwater > Ice >...
GCACGGGTATGCATGCACCAGGCATAGACATTGAGCTGGTCGAAAAATTAGGGTTAAACCGCAACATTGAGCGAACCTGTATTAATTTCATGGGTTGTTACGGCTCATTAAATGCTCTTAAAGTTGCCGATTATATCTGTCGTGCTGATCAGAAGGCAAAAGTTCTGATCGTTTCTGTTGAGCTATGCACACTTCACTTTCAAAAGGCAAACACTCTGGACAACTGGGTGGCAAATTCATTGTTTTCAGATGGAGCAGCTGCGGTTATTGTAGAAAATAGTTCAGAAAGAACCAATCAAAAAAACTGCCTTACTCTCGATACATTTTATTCCGAATTTCTAAATGAAGCTAAAAATGAAATGGGCTGGTATGTCGGTGATGCCGGTTTTGAAATGAAATTAACATCGAAGGTATCCAAGCTGATTTTAAAACATATTCAATCCATTTCCAATCAGCTGCTCAAAAAAGCGGGACTCGAATTCAAAGATATCAGCAGGTTTGCCGTTCATCCGGGAGGCAGAAAAATTCTGGAATCCGCAGAAAGCGCTTTAGGTTTTTCAACTTTGGCCAATCGCTTTGGATATGATGTATTGAGGGATTACGGCAATATGTCATCTGCAACGATATTATTTGTCTTGAAAAAAATAATGATGGATCCTGAGGGAATTGATGGTGAAAATATTCTGGGTTTTGCCTTCGGACCGGGATTAACGGTTGAATCTATGATCCTGAAAAGAAATGGAAATGCCTGACTTTAGATACCGAAGTTCAGAAGAGGAAATGATGGACGATTTTTCTCTTGGCCATGAGATCATCGACCCGATCATGGATGAGCTTGAAGTAGTGAACAAACTGCTTGGAGGCTACGATGTATTTTTCAATGCCTTCAAAAAGATTGGAATAAAGGATGGTATGCGCATCAGCGACTGGGGTTGCGGCGGCGGTGATTCTTTGAGAGTTATTGCCAAATGGGCTCGCAAGCGCAATCTGAAGATCAGTCTGGTAGGAGTTGATGCCACAGAAGCAGCAATAGAATATGCAAGGGAAAGATCAAAAGATTTCCCGGAGATCTCATACATTTTAGCCGATGTAATGAGTGACCAACTACTTCCTGATCAATTTGATATCGTTATTTCAAGTCTTTTTACCCATCATTTTACCGATCCAAACTGGATCAGACTAATTCAAAAAATGGCCGGTTGTGCCAGCACCCATGTGGTTATCAATGACCTCCATAGACATTGGTTTGCCTACCATTCCATAGGGCTCATTACTTATGTTTTTTCAAGGTCTGAGATGGTTAAGCACGATTCAAAACTTTCGGTACTTCGAAGTTTTAAACGGTCTGAAATTGATCAAATGCTCATAACAGGAGGATTTAAAAATTATTCAATCAAATGGATGTGGGCTTTCAGATGGCAGGTATGCATTGAAAGCGAGAAGTTAGGGACAGGAAATAAAAATCCATATAAGCAAAGATGAGCGATGTGCTAATCATTGGCGGTGGTCTGGCAGGTTTGTCCAGTGCTATTCTTCTACAGAAGAATGGTTATCAAGTACGTTTGATAGAGAAAAAGAAATATCCATTTCACAGGGTTTGCGGTGAATATATTTCAAATGAGGTTTTACCTTTTTTTGAGTCACTGGATATTGGGATCTCTGAACTCGGGCCTTCCCGGATAAACCGATTAGAAGTAACATCTGTTTCAGGAAAGATCTTGCAGGCCGATCTGCCCATGGGAGGCTTTGGTATAAGTCGTTTCAAGCTTGATAATATGCTTTACCAGCATGCAAAAAGCCTGGGTGTAGAATTTATCTTCGAAAAGGTGGATGATATCAGGTTCAGTGAAGAGAAATTCAGGATTTCAACACCCGGCAATAAAGTTTATGAATCAGCCATTGCCATAGCAGCTTACGGTAAAAGATCCAATCTGGATCAAAAATTAAATCGTAGTTTTTTTTACAGACGCAGTCCCTATCTGGGAGTAAAATACCATATAAAAACAGACCTTCCGGGGAATCTGATTCGTCTTGATAATTTTCAGGGCGGCTATTGCGGAGTAAATAAGATCGAAGATGATAAACACTGTTTATGCTACCTTTCTGAAACTGCTAATCTCAAAAAGTATTCAGGCATTCCTGAAATGGAGGAGCAGGTACTTTATAAAAACCCGCATTTGCGAAACCTGTTTAAAAACTCAGAATTTCTATTTGCAAAGCCTGAGGTGATCAATGAAATATCTTTTGAGCGGAAAACTCTGACAGAAAACCATTTGCTTTTTTGCGGCGACTCAGCCGGAATGATCACCCCGCTTTGTGGAAATGGTATGGCCATAGCCATTCATTCAGGCAAAATCCTAGCGGAAAGTATCATGCGTTTTGCAAAAAAAGGCTCTAACATCAACAGGATAGCATTGGAGCAGGATTATACGATTAGATGGGGAAAACAATTTGCCATCAGACTGAAAAGCGGAAGGCTGATACAAGGATTGTTTGGTAGTACAATGGTTTCAGATCTGGCAGTTTATACGTTAAGAAAGCTTCCATCTTTGACTCAAATATTGGTCAAAAAAACCCATGGTGAGGTTTTTATATAAATTAGGGAGAATAGATTTTTTCAAAAAAATACTCCTGAAATAACATCTTTTATTCATTCATGAAGAATTCTAAATTATCAAACTAAAGATTGATGAATTGGGCCTCTATCTAAATTGATGAATTTCAAAACCATCATTTTTATCAGCTGCTTTTAAACCAGCTTGATATAAAATCAGAGTAAATATTAGCATTAATAATATATGTAGTAATTTGCACCATGAAACTATGGGTACTCGTCTTCATCAATGCATTAGCAGTTGCATTATCATTGTCGATAATCAACTTCTATTTTCAGGGGATAATTATAGATTCAGTGATCACTTTTTCTGTTTCGCTGGTGACCAGTTATCTCGTTTTCTACTATCTGATCGAGCGTTTCGTTTACAGTAAGATCAAGCTGATCTACAAGCTGATCCATAACCTGAAGCTTGGAAAAGATCTCAAAGATGCTTTGGGTGAATATGTAAGTGCTGATCCGATCAATGATGTGGAACAGGAAGTGAAAGAATGGGCAAGAGATAAAAAAACAGAGATCGATCAGTTAAAACAACAGGAAAAGTTCAGAAGAGAATTCCTTTCAAATATCTCGCATGAATTAAAAACACCACTCTTTGCCATCCAAGGGTATATTGAAGTACTACAGGACGGAGATATTGAAGACCCTGAACTATCAAAGCGTTTTCTTGAAAAGGCTTCTAACAATGTCGACAGGCTTGCCTCTTTCATTAAAGATCTGGATGCAATATCGAAATTAGAGAGCGGCGAAATACCAGTTCAATATGAAAAATTTGATCTGGTAGAATTAATCAATGAGGTGAATGATTCGCTTGAGTTAAAGTCAAAAAAGTACAATATCACCCTCCATTTTAAAGACAAGTATAGAACACCAACCTGGGTAAATGCCGATCGTGAAAAAATCAGACAGGTTCTGGTCAACCTATTGGGCAATTCATTCAAGTACGGTAAAAATCCGGGCAATACCTATATCAAAACCTTCCAGCTGCATGACCAGATATTAGTTGAAATAACCGATGATGGAATTGGAATTGAAGAGAAATATCTCCCAAGGCTATTTGAACGCTTCTATCGTACCGATAAAAGTCGCTCCAGAGACATTGGTGGATCAGGCCTGGGACTTGCTATTGTTAAACATATTATTGAAGCTCATGAACAGACCATTACCGTCCGAAGTACAGAAAATATAGGATCAACCTTTGGCTTTACGCTCGCCAGAGCCTAATTAATGAACTAATAAGTTAACATTAACTTAACATTGGTATTGTAGCTTTGCATCATCTTTAAAATCATAGATATGTCACTGAACAGTATTTTTCAATATTTTATTCCTAAGGACAAGAAATTCTTCCCTCTTTTTGAACAAGATAGTGCCAACCTGATAAAATTGGGTGAAAAGCTTGTAGAAGCAGTTAACACTGAAGATCTTGCCAGGCGTAAAGAACTTTTTAAGGACATATCAGATCTGGAGCACACAGGAGATGAGATCACTCACCAAATACACCTGGAGCTAAGTAAAAATTTTATCACCCCATTTGACAGGGAAGATATTCACAGATTAGCAAGTGCAATAGATGACATTGCCGATTATATCCATGGATCAGCCAGCCGCATGGACCTTTACAATTTAACTATCATTACTCCTCCCATCAAGGAACTTTCCAACCTTATCTTACAAGCTTGCCAGGACCTTCATAAAGCAATACATGAGCTTCGCAATCTGAAAAATATTCGTCTGATTGCAGATTCATGTGTTCGTATCAACAGCATTGAGAATCAGGCTGATTATGTTTTTGATAAAGCAGTTGGTGATCTTTTTGATAATGAGAAAGATGCCGTCAATCTGATCAAATATAAAGAAGTACTTTCCGCATTGGAAACTGCTACTGATATGTGTGAAGATGCAGCCAATGTGCTTGAATCCATTCTTGTAAAGAACGCTTAAGAACCTCAAAACGATAGCACATCTGCCTTATGGGATTTACACTTTTAATTGTAATCATTGTTTTAGCATTAGTTTTTGATTATATCAATGGATTTCATGATGCAGCCAATTCCATCGCTACGGTTGTTTCTACCAAAGTATTAACTCCTTTTCAGGCAGTAATTTGGGCAGCTTTTTTTAATTTTCTTGCCTACTGGATATTCAGTTTAAATGTTGCAGATACTGTTGCCAAAACTGCTGACACCATGAATATCAATCTCGTGGTTATACTAGCGGGAGTGATAGCAGCTATTTGCTGGAACTTGTTTACCTGGTGGTTTGGAATCCCATCCAGTTCATCACATACCCTTATCGGAGGCTTTGCAGGAGCTGCAGTTGCACACGGAGGATTGGATGTGATCAATTTAGGCGTTATCGGTAAGGTTGCTGCATTTATTGTTCTGGCACCAATTATCGGTATGATCATGGCATACTTTATTACTGTTATCATCGTAAACATCTGTCGTTACGCAAATCCATCACGTGCAGAATGGTGGTTTAAAAAGCTGCAGTTAGTATCATCCGCATTATTTAGTCTTGGACACGGAGGAAATGATGCTCAGAAAGTAATGGGAATCATCGCTGCTGCGATCATTGTATATCTTAAAGATGATCATCTTGCGATGAGTTCAATGGCTCATTGGCTTCAGGTTGGTTATACTGTTGTTGAAGGAAAAGTAAAGATCAACCATATTCCGGAATGGATCCCTATTGCATGTTACACTGCAATTGCAGCAGGAACCATGAGCGGCGGATGGAAGATCGTAAAGACAATGGGTACCAAGATCACTAAAGTAACTCCATTGGAGGGGGTAGCTGCAGAAACAGCCGGTGCCATCACATTATTCATGACAGAACACTTTAAAATACCGGTTTCAACTACTCATACCATCACAGGTGCGATAATTGGAGTAGGATTAAGTAAACGTGTATCAGCGGTTAGATGGGGCATTACCATCAGCCTGATGTGGGCATGGGTTTTAACGATCCCAGTTTCAGCCGCATTGGCAGCAAGCTTATATTATATCCTAAGCCTTTTCCTTTAAACAAACCCATTTTCTTCAACCACTGAATATTAAGAGTTTTCCGGTGAGATACTTATTTTTCAGGTTCGGTCAGAACCATGTCTAATAATTCGATCCTGGATAATTCCCTAAGCCTTCCGGCATCATACAAACTGTCGTATTTTAATACAGTTGTGATAGAGTCATCCACTGGCATTTGATAGTTTATATAGTCCTGAAAGATCACACCGCCTGCATTCTGCGTTCTCAGCACTTCTCTGAACCTGTTACCTCCTGAGCTATAAGCAAAATGATCCATGCTATAATCTTCTGTATCGAACCAGTAATAAAATATATCATTATGGTCTGCTCCTCCCTTACTCTGATCGAATGAAATCTCTAGTTTGTGATAGGTTTTACCCTTGATTCTGATTTCCCCAAGATATTTTTTAACAACCGAAGGGTCATTTAGCTTTAGCGGTAGGTATAGAAAATAGATCACCGCATTTAATGATTGCGAATACTTGGCCCGGTCAATACTATCCAGACTAAGCTCATTCCCATTCAATATCCGTTTAAATCCTTCATTAGAAAGGATATCGTGAACATTACCTGTTGAATCTGAAAAAGTGCGCTCATACTTAAAATGACCGTCCTTTTGCATTGCCTTGAACCTGGCGTTTCTGAAACCAAATTCCAATGTGGCATTCTTAAGCTTATCCATATGATAATAAGCAATGCTCTTGTCAATTATCTTATCAGGATCGCGAGTATCAGAACAGGCAGAAAAAAGATAAAGCAGAGTGATCAGGGTTAGGTAGTGTTTCATTTCAATAATTTGTCTATAGAGTTATATGCAACAGAATGATAATTAGGGCGGGCATTAATATAGATCTTTTTTGCCCATTCCTTTCCTTCAGGAGTTTTAACTAATTCCTTATAAAGCGGCATTAAAAACTTTCGTCGGCCGACTGTGGTCAGGAAAGCTTCTATATTTTCATTAGCCGGCTGGTATCTTTTTCTGATGGCAATAGTATACCAGGCAGCCTGAATTTCAGCATTTCCTGAAGGTGTAAATTTAAAGACCTGATCGAGCACTTTCAATTGATCAATACTGGTATTTTCAGGCAAATGACTGATCAGGTATAAGGCTTCGTTTGATGAAAGCTTTACAGAGTTAAAAACATCCGCATTCGATGAACTTTCCCATTTTGTTATCAGGCTATCAAGCACCTTGAATTTAACAGATCCAACGGCAGGGGAATTACCCGGAAGACCAGGCTGATAAACCCAGAGATCAGGATTTATTTTATCTTTCAGACCTTTATCCCCCTTCAACAGTTTACTTTCCAGATCAGCAAGAAACTCTTCACTGGTAACTGATTTAAATGCATGAGAACTAAAATATTCATTCAGGAAAATATCGAACTTTTCGCGACCAACAGCATCTTCAATGGTCCTTAAAAAGGAATAACCCTTTTCATAGGCAATTTCACTTACACCCTCATCCGGATCGCGGCCTTCATAATTGCCCTTCAATTTTGTATCCGGATTTGTTTCTCCCATCTCTTTAACGAGATCCTTTAAAACACCATAGCCCAGGAGTTCCTGCATTCCGGCTTCATCCTTTCCAAAAACATCTTCTACGATACGGCGTTCAAAATAAGTTGTAAATCCTTCATTCAGCCAAAAATCATCCCAGGTTGAATTCGTAACCAGATTTCCGCTCCAGCTATGAGCAAGTTCATGTGCAATAACACTAACTAAAGACCGGTCGCCTGCAATCAGAGTCGGAGTTACAAATGTTAGCATGGGATTTTCCATCCCTCCAAAAGGAAAGCTGGGAGGTAAAACGATCACATCATAACGGCCCCATTTATAATGACCATAAATTTTCTCAGCTGAATTAACCATTTTGCCCATATCAGCAAATTCATAAACTGCTTTGATTATGGTGGCAGGCTCTGCATAAACACCAGTACGGCCATCAATTGATTTAAATTCAAGGTCGCCAATAGCCAGTGCCATCAAATAGGAAGGAATAGGATTAGGTTGCTTAAAGCTGTATATACCTTCAGCATTTTTTGCCTGTGGATTTTCAGCACTCATTACAGCAAGCAGATCTTTCGGAACTGTAACCTTTGCATTATAAGTGAACCGAATACCGGGACTATCCTGGCAGGGTATCCAGGTTCGGGCAAGGATGGCCTGGCTTTGAGTAAATAGAAAAGGATATTCTTTACCTGCTGTTTGCTGCGGATTGAGCCATTGCACGGCCGCTGCATCTTTAGAGGCAGAGTAGTAAATAGTAACTTTTGTTGTGGACGGATCAATTTTAACACGTAATGGCTGGCCAAGGTACTTTACCTCATCTCCCAGAGAAAAAGTTGTTTCCTTCTCATCGGCATCCAATGTTACCTTTTGGATCTGAAGTTGTCGGCTATCAAATACTATTTCAGTCCCGCCGGAAGTGTTTTCTATGGTCCATATAGCTTTACCCGAAATAATTTGCGTTGAAAAATCAACATTAAGATCCAGATCAAGGTGCTTTACAATAGCCTTTTCTGGTTCTGCAAATGAATGAACATCTTTCACTATGGCTGAAACAGCACCTTCATCTGTAGATTTTTGCTGACAGGACAGGGCAAATAATACCGGAATTAGTAGAAGTAACTTCCTCATATGTAAGATTTAAATTCAAATTTACACAAATTAAGGTGCTGATAAGCCCCGGAAAGATGAATTAAAATTTAAAAATAACCTCAACCCTGCCTGTTCTGATCGCTGAGCCTGCTGCTGATTTCCAGTCAGGACCTTCCCTCACCAGCCGGATAGCTTCGGCATCATAGGAACCAGAAAGTGACTTCAAAATATTGAAATTTAAAGGCCTGCCCTCTGCATTGATCTCAAATGAAAGGTATACACTACCGCTTAATTTGGGTTCATTATCAGGTCTCCTAATATTACCTTCCAGGTATTTTCTATAGATATCCCAGCCGGTAACAGGCTGTACAACAGACTCCTGGATAGTTTGTCCGGAAGAAGAAACGCGGCTGCTGGAGGAAGGTGTAACTTTAGAATCTAAACTTATAGTTTTGGCCGATAGTTTTGTGTCTGATGGGGACGGAGCATCTGACAGGACATCCGGAACGGCGCTTATTACTGGAACAGAAGGTACAGAAGCAATATTGATGGTCTTCTGTTTGTTAATTTGAGCTTGATCATTTACTGATCCCTTGCCCAAAGATGCTGGCTCCTTCCCCGGCACTTCAGCAGATTTAATCACGACTCCTACAGAATCAGAATCCATTAAAGTAACATCTACCTGTTTTGGCGATGAGGCAAGCTTTTCAGCAGTTTGACTAGTGTTCATCCAAAATAAAATGCCCGCAGAAATAAATAAAACAGCCGCTGCTGCAGCAATGCTTAGACGCTGCCAGATAAGATCAAATACTTTCTTGTTCTCCTGCAAATGAACTATACGTTCATGTAACTGCCTTTGCAAAATACTCAGGTCGGCACCCGGGACTGAGGTATAGGAATACCCTTCCAATGCATCCCATAGAAACTGATCATCCAAAGCTTGTTTCTCAAGCTGGTGCATCATTTCAGGTTCCAGCTTTCCTTCAAGGTATTGCTGGATCAAAAGACTGTCCGGATAATTATTACTCACTGTTCTTTTCTATACAAATTTTCAGATTTCGTTTCCCATTTTGAATATAGCTTTTAACCTTATTGAGATCAAAACCTGTAATTTCAGAAACCTCTTTATAACATTTTTGTTCCAGATAGAAAAGATTGATCACTTCCTTTTGCCCTAAAGGCAAACTTTCGATACACTTCTCCATTATTTTAAGTCTTTCTTCAGGAACATCACTCATATTAAGATGCATTAATGCACCTGTTTCCATAAAGTTCTCGTCAATAGAAATGATATCATGCTTTGAAGAAGTCCTTATTTCCATCAGGCAATAATTTCTTCCAACAGTATATAGCCAGCTTTTAAAATTGCTGACCTCATGTACCCTTAATTTTTTAACCAGATCTTCAAATATCTGCATAACTGCATCCTTGCTTTTCTCCTCATCTTTCAGGTATTTCAGACAAAGACCAAAAACCAGGGGCATATACTGTTCATATAATTTCCCCAGAAGCTCAATATTCCCTGTTTTACGATAGTCCGTAAGTAGCCCTTGTTCGTCAATATGCTTACTCTCGGATCTATTTTGCTGAAATTTCAAGGTGCCCTAAATTAACTATTAAGTTATTGAAAATTATTCGTGTATTTATGGCAGAGCATTTGCATAGTAGATGCAGGAACCAAGATTAAATAACCAGGACATTAAGAATTAAAATCAGGTAATGTATCTGAAATATACCTTTCTCCGCATTTAATAAATTTTATAAAAAATGAGATCAATAAAAATAATCCTCTTATCAACAGCTCTGTTTATGTTTTCGGCTTGTGAGACTTTAAATCAGGCAGGGCAGATCCTAACAGAAGCTGGTCTTGGAAACCCGAGTGCTACAGAGATCTCTTCAGGCCTCAAGCAAGCACTGGAGTTTGGAACGTCTGCAGGATCAGACAGACTTTCTGCAGCTGACGGGTTTTTTACCAATGCGGCTGTTAAAATTCTTTTTCCAGAAGAAGCCCTAAAGGTGGAAAGAACGCTCCGCAGTGTCGGTTTAAATAAACTGGCAGATAATGTAATCCTGAGCTTGAACAGAGCGGCAGAAGCAGCAGC
>Ga0123337_10007288_pt1 | contig 10346 bp, 5 predicted proteins | sample frozenSSSSmetaG_FD_89792 | JGI IMG/M metagenome (GOLD analysis project Ga0123337, IMG submission 89792) | Glacier valley bacterial and archeal communities from Borup Fiord, Nunavut, Canada, to study Microbial Dark Matter (Phase II) -... | ecosystem: Environmental > Aquatic > Freshwater > Ice >...
CGCTGAACGTCAAAAAGGTGCCGCCGTAGGGAATGAAGCCGCCATGCAGCGCCACGCCGTTCATGATGGCGGCCATGCCGAATTCGCGCACGCCGTAGTTGATGTGGCGCCCGCCGACCTTGCTGCCGTTGGCCGCCTCGGTTTGCACCACGTCGCCGTTGATGTCAAAGCGCAGGTTGGGCGTGGACTTGGTGTTGGTCAGGTTGGAGCCGGTCAGGTCGGCCGAGCCGCCCAGCAGTTCGGGCAGGCCGGCGGTGAAGGACTCCAGCGCAAGCTGCGAAGCCTTGCGCGAAGCCACGGTTTCGGCCTTGGTGTGCGCGCCCACGACAGTGTCAACGGCGAGCTGCGCAAAGCTCTTGGGCAGCTCGCCCTTCATGCGGCGCACAAACTCGGCGGCCAGCTCGGGGTAAGCGGTTTTGTAGGCGGCGAACTTCTTGTCCCAGGCGGCTTCGAGCAGGCGGCCCTTGGCTTTGGCGTCCCAGGCGTCGTAGGTTTCCTTGGGCACCTTGAAAGGCGTGTGCGGCCAGTTGAGCGCCGCGCGCGTGAGCTGGATTTCTTCAGCGCCCAGCGGCTCGCCATGCGCCTTGGCGGTGTTGGCGCGGTTGGGCGAGCCCTTGCCGATATGGGTCTTGCAGACGATCAGCGTGGGCTTGTCGGCGTTCTTTTTTGCGTCGGCAATCGCGGCCGACACGGCGGCGGCATCGTGGCCGTCAATCGGGCCGATCACGTTCCAGCCGTAGGCGGTAAACCGCAGCGGCGTGTTGTCGATGAACCAGGGCTCGACCTGGCCGTCGATCGAAATGCCGTTGTCGTCGTACAGCGCGACCAGCTTGTTCAGCTTCCAGGCGCCGGCCAGCGCGGCCGCTTCGTGGCTGATGCCTTCCATCAGGCAGCCGTCGCCCATGAAGACGAAGGTGTTGTGGTCAACGACCGTGTGGCCTTCGCGGTTAAATTCCTTGGCGAGCAGCTTTTCAGCCAGCGCCATGCCGACCGCATTGGTCAGGCCCTGGCCGAGCGGGCCGGTGGTGGTTTCAATGCCGGGCGTCACGTCCACTTCCGGGTGGCCGGGGGTCTTGGAGCCGAACTGGCGGAAGTTTTTCAGTTCGCTGATCGGCAGCTTGTAGCCGGTCAGGTGCAGCACCGAATAAATCAGCATCGAGGCATGGCCGTTGCTCAGCACGAAGCGGTCGCGGTCAGCCCAGTGCGGGTTGGCGGGGTTGTGCTGGAGGTGGTCGCCCCACAGCGCGACGGCCATGTCGGCCATGCCCATGGGGGCGCCGGGATGACCGGAGTTGGCTTGTTGTACGGCGTCCATTGCGAGTGCGCGTATCGCATTCGCCATCATTTGCGTGTTGGCCATGTAGGCTGCTCCGGAGGGGAAAAATCGAAAAGACCGCGAATCGGGGTCAGGGCTAACCCGCTATTTTACAGTTTGGACCTCGGCAACCGGTTTTGCGACGCTTTGCCATGCTTTGCGACGCATCGTCTAAAGTCAGGGACATGCAAGGCCTTCTCCTCACCGCTGATCTTTACAACTGCCGCTGCGCACCGGCCTGGCTGCTCGATGCAACCCAACTGGGCGACTGGTGCGCGGCCGCCGTGCAGGCCGTGGGACTGCAGGCGGTCGGCCAGCTGTTTCACCGCGTCGCGGCGACCGCGCAGGGCCCGGGCGGCATCGCGGCCACGGTGCTGCTGGCCGATTCGCATCTGTGCGTACACACCTGGCCAGGGCAAAAGGCGGTGACGCTGGACGTCTATGCCGGCCCTGTCGGTGGCGAGCACGACCCTGCGGCCAGGGCGCGGGCGCTGATGCAGGCCCTGATCGATCGCTTCGAGCCTGAATGGACCGAACAGCGTTCGCTGGACCGGGGGGAGGCCGCGTGAACCCGCCGATGAACAACCCGGGCGTCAAGGCCATGATCCTGGCCGCCGGGCGCGGCGAGCGCATGCGCCCGCTGACCGACCACTGCCCCAAGCCGCTGCTGGCGGTACGCGGCAAACCGCTGATCGACTGGCATGCCGAGGCGCTGGCACGCGGCGGCTTCAACGAGCTGGTCATCAACACGGCCTGGCGGGGCGCGCAGATTTCAAGCCATTTCGAACTCCAGCCCAAGCTGGACGAGCACAAGCAGCTATCATTTTCATACTCGCATGAAGGCCTTGATTTCGGCGGCGCGCTGGAGACGGCCGGCGGCATTGCGCGCGCCCTGCCGCTGCTGGGCGAGGTGTTCTGGGTGCTGGCGGGCGATGTGTTCGTGCCCAATTTTGAATTCTCGCCCGCCGCCGTGAGCCGCTTCATGGCCACAGGCAAGCTGGCCCACCTGTGGCTGGTGCCGAATCCGGCGCACAATCCGCGCGGCGACTTTGGCCTGGACGCCGATGGCCTGGCGCTGAACCTGGCACCCGACGACGCAACGCCGCGCTACACCTACAGCACCATAGGCCTGTACCGGCGCGCATTTTTTGACGCCCTGCCCGCAGGCAACCCGCAAGGCATCAAGGCCGCGCTGGCGCCGCTGCTGCGCGCCGCCATGGACCGCCGGCAGGTCAGCGCCGAACTGTACGCGGGCGACTGGACCGATGTCGGCACGCCGGCGCGGCTGGCCGAACTGAATCAACCTCTCACGAACCGAGCTCACGACGCACCATGACCACCCTTTTGAATCCATCGGCCATTTATGCCAAACGCCGCGCCGCCATTGGCCGCGCCCTGCAGGCAGCCGGCGGCGGCATTGCCGTGCTGCCGACCGCGCCCGAGTTGCCACGCAACCGCGACAGCGACTTTCCCTACCGGCACGACAGCTATTTTTACTACCTGACCGGCTTCAGCGAGCCAGGCGCCTGGCTGGTGATCGAGGCCAGCGGCAAGCAAGCCAAAGCCATCAAGAGCACGCTGTTTTGCCGGCCCAAGGACCTGGAGCGCGAGATCTGGGACGGCATCCGGCTAGGCCCCGAGGCCGCACCGGCGCAGCTCGGCGTCGAGGCCGCTTTCAGCGCCGACGCGCTGGACGAAAAAATGCCCGAGCTGCTGGCCAACCGGAACGCCGTGTGGTTTCCGTTTGCCACGCACAAGGGACTGGAAACGCAGGTTGATGGCTGGCTGAACAAGGTACGCGCAAGGGTGCGTTTAGGCGCCGAATGCCCGCAAAGCCAGCACGACCTGTGCAAGCTGCTCGATGAAATGCGGCTGGTCAAAGACAGCCACGAGGTGGCGATATTGCGGCGCGCCGGCAGCATTTCAGCCGGCGCCCATGTGCGCGCCATGCAGACCTCGGCGGCGATGCTGCGGGCCGGCGTGAAAGGCGGACTGCGCGAATACCACCTGGAAGCCGAACTGCTGCATGAGTTCCGCCGCCACGGCTCTGAATTCCCGGCCTACACCAGCATCGTTGCGGCGGGCGCGAATGCCTGCGTGCTGCACTACCGCGCCGGTAATGCGGAACTGAAACCGGGCCAGCTCTGCCTGATTGACGCCGGCTGCGAGCTTGAGGGCTACGCCAGCGACATCACCCGCACCTTTCCGGCCGACGGCCAGTTCACGCCGGCGCAGCGCACGCTGTACGACATCGTGCAGGCGGCGCAGGAAGCGGCCATCGCCGCCACCCGGCCCGGCCAGCGTTTTACCGACCCGCACAACGCCGCCACGCGCGTGCTGATCGAAGGCATGCTGGACACCGGCCTGCTGGCCAAGGCCAAACACGGCAGCGTCGATGACGTGCTCGAATCCGGCGCCTACCGGCAGTTCTACATGCACCGCACAGGCCACTGGATGGGCATGGACGTGCATGACTGCGGCGACTACACCGAACCCGGCAGCCAGCCCCACGAGGAAAAAGATGCGCTGGGCCAGACCGTGATGCGCAAGCCGCCCCGCATCCTGACGCCAGGCATGGTGCTGACGGTGGAGCCAGGCCTGTACGTGCGGCCAGCCAAAGGGGTGCCGAAAAAATTCTGGGACATCGGCATCCGCATCGAGGACGACGCACTGGTCACGGCCAAGGGCTGCGAACTGATGACGCGCGGCGTGCCGGTCAAGGCCGACGAGATCGAGGCCTTGATGCGGGGGTGATCGAACAGGCTGCGCAGGGCCAATCCAGCGCAGCCCCTAAAATCGGCCATGAAAACTTTTATCCGATTCTTCTTCAGAACCCTGCGCACCGTCCTTGGCCCGGTGATGCTGCTCAAGGAAAAAATCACCCGGCCCAAGGGCCTGAGCCGGCCCCAGGCAGCGCAGGAAAAGGTGGACCGGCAATGCCAGTCGCTGGTGCTGTACCAGTTCCAGACCTGCCCCTTCTGCATCAAGGTCAGGCAGGAAATCAGCCGGCTTTCGCTGAACATCAAGCGCATCGATGCGCAGCATGAAGGCCCCGGCCGGCAGGAGCTGCTCAAGGGCGGCGGCCAGACCAAGGTGCCCTGCCTGAAGATCACCGACAAAGCCGGCAAAACCCAGTGGCTCTACGATTCGGAAAAAATCATTGCCTACCTGCGCGGACGGTTTTTGAGCGCGTGATGGCGCTCCGCCCTGGCGCAGGGTGAAGCTTCAGCACGATCGCGAGCGCAGGAGAAGCCACCCCGCCAGGCTGATCCGCGCTATAAGTGGAGTTTCTGGGCATGAATCCTGCGTTCATGACAGATTTATAGTTTCCAGCAAGGCGGCCGACGCGCCTCGCGCCAACACCCATCGAAAGGCATCCTCCAATGGCTATCCGTGTCGCGCTGCACCATAAAACCAGCTACCACTATGATCGCCCGGTCACCCTGTCGCCACATGAGGTTCGCTTGCGTCCGGCGCCTCATGCGCGTACCCCTATCCTGTCGTATTCGCTGACTGTCACGCCAGAAGACCACTTCATCAACTGGCAGCAAGACCCTTACGGCAACTACATCGGCCGCTACGTCTTCCAGGAAAAATCGGACAAGCTGGAGTTCACGGTCGATCTGGTGGCGGACATGACCGTCATCAACCCGTTCGACTTTTTCGTCGAAAAGTATGCGGAATACTTTCCCTTCAGCTACCCGGTGCAGCTCACGGCCGAGCTGAGCCCCTACTTGAAGACGGAAAAACCCGGGGCGCTGCTGCTTGAATGGGTGGCCGCGGCCAAGCGCGATATCCTCAAGAAAAACCTGGCCACCAACGACTTTCTGGTGGCTGTCAATCAGCGGCTGCAGGGTGACATTGCCTATTTGCTGCGGATGGAGCCCGGCGTGCAGACACCGGAGGAAACCCTGACAAAACGCTCGGGCTCTTGCCGTGACACGGGCTGGCTGCTGGTGCAAATCCTGCGCGAGATGGGCCTGGCGGCACGCTTTGTGTCGGGTTATTTGATCCAGTTGCGCGCCGACCAGGCAGCGCTCGACGGCCCGAGTGGAACCGAGGTTGACTTTACCGACCTGCACGCCTGGACCGAGGTCTACATCCCGGGCGCCGGCTGGATCGGGCTGGACCCGACCTCGGGCATGCTGGCCAGTGAAGGCCATATTCCGCTAGCCTGCACCGCCATGCCGTCCTCGGCAGCGCCGGTCACCGGCTTTACCGACAAGGCCGAGGTCACTTTCTTTCACGAGATGACGATCACGCGCATTCACGAAGACCCGCGCGTGACCAAGCCGTACAAGGAAGAAGACTGGCAGAAAATCAACCTGATCGGCCAGCAGGTCGATGCGGACCTGAAGCTCCAGGATGTGCGACTGACCCAGGGCGGCGAGCCGACTTTTGTCTCCATCGACGACATGGACGGCGCCGAATGGAACACCCTGGCGCACGGCGACAAAAAGCGTGAACTGGCCGGTCAGCTCATGCACCGGCTGAAAAATCACTTTGCGCCCGGCGGCATGCTGCATTACGGCCAGGGGAAATGGTATCCGGGCGAGCCTTTGCCGCGCTGGGCCTTGAACATCTATTGGCGCATCGACGGCCAGCCAATGTGGCTCGACGCCACGCTGTTCTCGGACGAGAGCAAGAGCGACGGCTATGGCGTTGAAGAGGCCGAACGCTTCAGCGCGGAACTGGTCAAGTCGCTGGGCCTGCCGGCCTGCAGCCAGATTCCGGCCTATGAAGATGTGGTGCAGCAAGCCCACCTGGAGCAAGGCCTGCCGGTCAACCTCGACCCGCTCCAGGTTGACCTGAAAGCCTCCGAGCAGCGCCGGCGTCTGGCACGCCTGCTCGAAGGGGGGCTGGGCGAAGTCATCGGTTATGTGCTGCCGCTGAAACCCAGGGAACTGGACCCCAATATCGCCCTGGGTACGGCCTGGCGCACGTCCCCCTGGCCGCTCAAGCGCGAGCATCTGTACCTGACCGATGGCGACTCGCCCATGGGACTGCGCCTGCCGCTGAACGCGCTGCCCTGGGTGCTGCCGGACGACATGGAGCCTGATTTCGACGTCGATCCGTTTGCGCCGCAGACCGCGCTGGATGCCGGGCGAAAGGAAAAACGGGCTCTTCTCAAAACCAAAAAAGCGGCTGTGGCCGACGGCAATCCCGAGCCCCGCGAAGTGATCCATACCGCGCTGTGCGTGCAGGTGCGGGATGGACGGCTGCATGTCTTCATGCCGCCGGTCAAACGCATCGAGGACTACCTGGCGCTGGTCACCTGCGTGGAGAATACCGCGGCCAAGCTCAAGCTCAAGCTGTGGATAGAGGGTTATCCGCCGCCGCGCGACCCCCGCATCAAGCTGCTCAGCGTCACGCCCGATCCGGGCGTCATCGAGGTGAACATTCACCCGGCGGCCAGCTGGAACGAGCTGGTCTACAACATGACGACCCTGTATGAAGAGGCGAGGCTGACGCGGCTGGGCACTGAAAAGTTCATGGTCGATGGCCGCCATACCGGCACCGGTGGCGGCAACCACGCCACGCTAGGCGGCGCAACCGCAGAAGACAGCCCGATGCTGCGCCGCCCGGACCTGCTCAAGAGCTTGATCACGTACTGGCAAAATCATCCGGCGCTGTCGTACCTGTTTTCAGGCACCTTCATCGGACCCACCAGCCAGGCGCCGCGCGTCGATGAGGCGCGGGACGACAACCTGTACGAGCTCGCCATAGCATTCCAGCAGATGGACAAGGTGCTGCCCACGATGCAGCCGGGCGACAAGCCGTGGATGGTGGACCGGCTGCTGCGCAACTTGCTGGTCGATCTGACCGGCAACACGCACCGCTCGGAATTCTCCATCGACAAGCTGTATTCCCCCGATGGCCCGACCGGCCGCCTGGGCCTGGTTGAATTTCGCGCCTTCGAGATGCCGCCGCACGAGCGCATGAGCTTGCTGCAAATGCTGTTGCTGCGTGCGCTGGTGGCGCGTTTCTGGCGCCAGCCCTACCAGTCGAAACTGGTCCACTGGGGCACCGCACTGCATGACCGCTGGATGCTGCCGCATTTCGTGGCGCAGGACATTCGCGATGTGGTCAAGGATTTGCGCGCCGCGGGCTATGCGTTTGAAGAGCATTGGTTCGACCCGTTCATCGAATTTCGCTTTCCCCGTTTTGGCACGGTGGTCTATGAAGGCGTGGAAATGGAATTGCGCCAGGCCATAGAGCCATGGAATGTGCTCGGTGAAGAGATGACCGGTGGCGGCACCGCGCGCTATGTCGATTCTTCCGTGGAACGCATGCAACTTCGCGTACGCGGGCTGACCGACGGGCGTCACGTGATCGCCTGCAACGGGCGCATGCTGCCCCTGCATCCGACCGGCGTCCCGGGCGAGTATGTGGCCGGTGTGCGCTTTCGCGCCTGGAGCCCCTGGTCTGCACTGCATCCGACCATCGGGGTGCAGGCGCCGCTGACGTTCGACCTGGTGGACACCTGGAGCGGCCGCGCCATCGGCGGCTGCACCTACCATGTCACGCATCCAGGCGGGCGCAGCGAAGAAAGTTCGCCGATCAATGCGAACGCGGCCGAAGCGCGCCGTTTTGCCCGCTTCTGGGCACACGGGCATACACCGGGACCGATGAACGTTTATAAAGAAGCGCTCAACCCGAGCTTCCCCATGACGCTTGACTTGCGCTGGCAGGCTAATTAACGTTATCTTCGCGCGTTCCCGACGCGGAGGGTTCGCTCTGATCCTTCCGCGTTATTTCCAAGAGAAATATCCGATCCCATGTTGAATCAACTACTCGCCGATTACCCTGCCTCGCCGGGTAGCTTTGATGAAATGCTGGATCAGTCAAACCAGCCGCGCGCGCACTGGCGCACCTTATTGGAGAGCCTGTCCAAGGAAACGCCCGATTTAATGCGCAAGCGCACCGAGTCGGTGCAACGCCAGGTGCGCGAGAACGGTGTGACCTACAACGTCTATACCGACGACAAGGGCATGCAACGCCCCTGGGACTTGAATGTGCTGCCTATGATCCTGCCGCACGACGAGTGGGCCGGCATTGAAGCGGCGGTCATCCAGCGCGCCACGCTGATGAACCGGCTCTTGCTCGACGTCTATGGCGAACAAAAAATGCTGGAAGAAAGGCTGTTGCCACCGGCACTGATCCATGGCCACGCCGGTTTCCTGCGTCCGTGCCATGGCATGCAGCACAAGGACGGCATTGCGCTGCATTTTTACGCCATCGATCTGGCCAGAGCCCCCAACGGGCGCTGGTGGGCCGTGGCTGACCGGACGCAGGCACCGTCGGGTGCCGGTTATGCACTGGAAAATCGCTCCGTCATTGCCCGCACCTTCCCCGACTTGCTGCGGGATTTGAAGGTGCAGCACCTGACCGGTTTTTTTGACACCATGCGCGACAGTCTGGCCGAATGGGGCCGTCAATGCGCGGCCAGCGGCCACGCTGGTGCAGCGCTGCGCGACAGTGAAGCGCCGCTGATCGTGCTGCTCACGCCAGGGCCCTACAACGAGACCTATTACGAGCAGGCGTATCTGGCGCGTTACCTCGGGTTGCCATTGGTCGAAGGCAGCGATCTGACGGTGCGCAACGGCATCGTATGGCACAAGACCTTGTCCGGCATGCAGCGCGTCCATGTGATCATGCGCCGGGTTGACGATGATTATTGCGACCCGATTGAATTGCGGACAGACTCCGCATTGGGCGTGGCGGGTTTGACGGAGGCCGCAAGACGCGGCAATGTGCTGATCGCCAACAGCCTCGGATCGAGCCTGCTGGAGTCGGGCGCGCTGCTCGGTTTCCTGCCGGACCTGTGCAAGCGCCTGCTCGGGGAGCCCTTGAAGATGCCCTCTGTCGCCACCTGGTGGTGCGGGGAGCCAGCCGCGCTGGAAGTGGTGATCAAGCGGCTGGACCAGCTCATCATCAAACCGAGCTTTCCCCAGCTCAGGCAATTCCCCGTCTTTGGCAAGGACCTGACGGGTGACGCACGCACGGCGTTCATCAACAAGATGCGCGCGAATCCCAAAAACTATGTGGCCCAGGAACTGGTGCGCCTGTCGCAGGCGCCGGTCTGGAGGCCTGACGCGCCCAGCGGCTTGGGCGCGCGCGCCATCGGTCTTCGGGTCTATGCCTGCGCCACGCCGAACGGTTATGTGGTGATGCCAGGCGGCCTGACCCGGGTCGCGACGGGCTCGGACGCCCGCATCATCACCATGCAGCGCGGCGGCGGCAGCAAGGACACCTGGATACAGGCCAGCACGCAGGCCGATGTCCACAGCCCGCTCAAGCGCAGCACCACCACCAGCCAGGAATTGGTGCGCGACGATACGCATCTGTCCAGCCGCGTGGCAGAAAACCTTTTCTGGTTCGGCCGCAACGCCGAACGCTGTGACAACACAGCGCGCCTGTTGCGCGTCACGCTGAATTTCCTGTTCAATGTCAGACCGGCGAATCGCGGCGACGAATGGCCGACAGCCGTGGCGCTGTGCACCTGGTTCCACTTGATCGAAAGCGGGGAGCAGGCGCAAGGCCAGACGCCAGCGCAAAGCCAGCGCCAGGGGCAGTCCGGCAAACCGGTAGCGCTCCCGACCGATGCAAAAATCGAAGCGGCCTTGTTGCTGGCGGTGGTATCGCCCGACGTAGCGGGGCTGGCCAGTCAACAGCGGCAGCTGTTTCGCAGCGCCAGCCAGTTGCGCGAACGCTTCTCGGTCGACAACTGGCGCGCCCTCAACCAGATGGGGCAAGACGTCTCCAGCACCGAGCACCGGCCAACCCAATCGGAGGCGATGACGATTCTCGACGATGCGACCGCATCCTTCATGACCCTGTCCGGGTTCACCCTCGATGGCATGATCCGCGACTTGGGCTGGCGTTTTCTGTCGCTGGGCCGGCGTCTGGAACGCCTGCAATTTCAGACCGTTACCTTGCAGCATGCGCTGGCCATGCAGGTCAATGGCAACCTGGACTGGCTGCTGGAACTGTCCGATTGCATCATCACCTACCGCGCGCGCTATCGGGC
>Ga0123337_10007290_pt1 | contig 10342 bp, 6 predicted proteins | sample frozenSSSSmetaG_FD_89792 | JGI IMG/M metagenome (GOLD analysis project Ga0123337, IMG submission 89792) | Glacier valley bacterial and archeal communities from Borup Fiord, Nunavut, Canada, to study Microbial Dark Matter (Phase II) -... | ecosystem: Environmental > Aquatic > Freshwater > Ice >...
AACAACGTGGACGGGAACAGAGAATGAAGTTACAATCACAGCAGAAGATAAAGAAACTGGAATTACTGAAACTTATTATTTTAATTCTAGCATTATTACGAAGAGTCCTGCACCTGGGCAGACGACAGGCTTAAAGAAAAGTACAGTAACAAAGACTACTATAACAATTAAGTGGACAGAAGTAGATAAAGCGACAGGATATTATATTTATCAGTATAATTCATCAACAAAAAAGTGGGTTAAGGTAAAAACAGTAGCAGGCGAAAGTTCAGTAAAAATCTCAAAATTAAAAGCAGGAATCACTTATAAATTTAAAGTAATAGCCTATATAAAATATGGGACTGTACCATATACTGGGGTTGCTTCAAAAGTGTTGAGTATAAAAACAGCAAAGTAATAATCAGTAATCTATTACAATACCAACAGGCACCTTCAACCAATATACTTCTCATTTCAGCACTATAGTAAGGTGTTACCTACTATAGTGCTGATTTTCTGATCATGAGTTTACAACTTTAATACAGTTTCCCTAGATAGTGCCCTCAACTATTGACCTTTTAGGTAAATAATATTATGATATATTTGTCTAGGCAGGAGGTAAAAAGTAATGCGTGTACTAATCGTAGAAGATGAATTCAGTTTAGCAGATACTATGTCAGATAGATTAAAAGAAGAAGGATATGCAGTTGATATTTCATATGATGGGAATGACGGCTTTCTACAAGCAGTTTCAGGAATATATGATGTGATTATTTTGGATGTAATGCTTCCTAAAATGGATGGATTTACAGTGCTTACTAAAATCAGAGAGGCACAAATCTTTACGTCGGTATTAATATTTACGGCAAAATCAGAACTTGATGATAAGGTATATGGTTTTGATTGTGGTGCGGATGATTATCTGACAAAACCTTTTGAGATGAAGGAGTTACTTGCTCGGGTCAGGGCTCTTTCAAGACGAAGAGGAGAAATTGATTTATCAGTTCTGACCTATGGCGACCTGGAGATTAACGTAAATAGCTGTGAAATCAATTGTACTACAACGCACCAGTCTATGAAGCTGGGAGCGAAAGAGTATCTTACCATTGAATATCTCATGCATAATCAAAAACAGATTGTGTCTAAGGAACAGATTGCTGAGAAAATATGGGGTTTTGATAATGAAGCAGAGTATAATAAAGTAGAAGTATATATATCATTTGTGAGAAAAAAGATTAAATTTATTGGCTCAACGGTTAAAATCAAGGTAATAAGAGGCATCGGATATTGCCTGGAGGCTAACGAATGATAAAAAAACTGAGTAGAAAAATTACTATCATTATTATGATTATTCTAATGATTGTCCTTGCAGGAATTCTGCTAGCAATCAATATATTCAATTACAGTAAGAATGACGGGAAAGTAGAGGAAATGCTTACCAGGATTACTGAAACGGATAGTGATAAAAAATCAGAGGATAGTAAATCAGAAGATAGTAAATCAGAGGATAGTAAACCAGAGGATAGTAAACCAGAGGATAGTAAAGCAGAAGATAGCGAATCGGATTTATACAGCAACGAGAAGTACTTCCGTGCATCGCAGTTTTATATCATCGAGGTTGATAAAATGGGGCAACTATTAAGCGTAGTAAATAAAGGTAATAATGGATATTCTGATAATGACCTTTATAAATTCGCGGAAGAAGCGATTTCCTCAGGAAAGGACAATGGTTCCGTAGGCGATTTCGTGTTTCGAATTAAGGATACAGAGGATGGCAGACTAATTGCATTTATGGATAACAGTATTGCGCTAGAACAGTTGCATAGTGTTACATTATATTCCATAATCTTTGGATTGATTGGAAGTGTAGTCTTATTTTTTGTGTCATTGGTTCTTGCGAAGTGGATTGTGAAACCGGTAAGTGAGGTATTTAATCAACAGAGACAGTTTATATCAGATGCAAGTCATGAATTAAAAACACCGCTGACTATTATCAATGCGAATATTGATACGATAGAGCATGAATATGGCGACAGCAAATATTTTAAATATATAAAAGATGAAATATTTAGAATGACAGGACTCATTCATCAGCTTCTTTCTCTGGCCAAAGTAGAAGATACACTCATAAATGTTACATTTACAAAATTTAATCTGAGTAGGGCTGTTGAAAGTGTATGCCTGCCTTTTGATAGTGTGGCTTTTGAAAACAACGTAAATATGGATTTAGAAATTGAAAATGACATTTTCCTAAATGGTAATGAAGAACAGATAAAACAACTTGTAGCAATTCTTGTAGATAATGCAATTAAGCACACTACGCAAGAGAAGTATATTAAGGTTAAGCTTTCAGCAGATAAGGGAAAGGTATTACTTAAGGTAATGAATGAAGGTAAGGCAATCCCAGAGGAGGAAATAAAGAAAATTTTTGAAAGATTTTATCGGGTTGACAAAGCTCGTAATCGGGCTGAAGGGAGATTCGGCTTGGGACTTGCAATTGCAAAAGCAATTATAGAATTGCATAAAGGAAAGATTCATGTTGTATGTAAGGATGGATGGACGATATTCATAGTTCAATTTTAATACGGAAGGACGAAATCATAAGAGTGATTTCGTCCTTTTTAGTTTTTTAAAGCAAATCTCTTTTAAAACAATATTTATGCAGTTGTGAAATGTTTGTGAACCTTTATATAATTCAATTTTCATTCAATGTTCGCGCAATATATTAGTACCATAACATCGACAGACTAAATATAGCACTGCGAAAGGAGATCTTAATGGAAAAAGTATTTTATGCATTTGGAACTATGAATCAGATACAGGTTGAAGATGATATTTCAATGGAAATATTGGACCAGATGGAAGAAACAGCATTAAAGCTTGATGATTTGCTATCCGTTTTCAAACCAAACAGTGAGATTTCCAGAATAAATGAAAATGCTGGATTGAGACCAACAAAGGTATCTCCTGATACGATAAAATTATTAGAAAGATCACTGTATTTTTCTTGTATTTCGAAAGGAACATTTGATATAACCATCAGACCGGCTGTTAAGTTATGGAGTATTGGACATAAGGAACAACATATACCAACACAACAGGAATTGAAAGAAATCAGCCATCTGATAGATTACAGCAAACTGTATATTGATGCAGTACCCGGCAGTGCATATCTGAGAAAAAAGGGACAGGCGATTGATCTTGGTGGAATAGCCAAAGGATATGCAGCGGATCTGATTCGGGAAAAACTTAGGAAGGCCGGAGTGAAAAGCTGTATTCTCAACTTTGGCGGAACGATACTGACCATCGGACAAAAGATGAATGGAAGTTCCTGGAGAGTTGGAGTACAGAATCCGTTGGCAAAAAGAGGCCAAAGTGTAGGAACTGTTGAACTAAAGAATGCAGCCCTTGTGACATCTGCTGTGAATGAGCGTTTCTTTATTAAAGAGGGCGTTAGGTATCACCATTTACTGGATCCCATAACACTTGGGCCGGCTCAGTCGGGTGTGTTGAGTGTGTCAGCAACAGGCGCCAGTGCGATGGATCTGGATGCACTGACTACTGCGTTGTTCGTAATGGGAATGGAAAAGGGAATCGAATTTGCAAAAAATCTAGGAATAGAAGTTCTCTATCTTTTGGATAACGGCAATATATATGCAACGAATGGATTTATTAAAAAAGATTTAAACTTTCAATCGAATAACTAGAAAGGATTGGAAGAAAATCGATTTTAATTTAACATATTTAAGTCTGTCTGGGTACCGACAGAACTTAAAACTAGAAAGGTATGGTGTAAATATGAAAGAAGATAATATGAAAATTAATAATAAGAAAAAAAATAATCAGGGTAGAAAATATTTTAAAATCGCAGTACAGGTAGTAAGTTTTTTGCTAATGCCTTCCTTGTTTATAAGCATTTTTTTAAGCATAAAGAATATAGTTATGGGAATTGTTCATCAGACTGGAACATTGGCGGGTTTGTTTCCTGATATACTACTTCTGTTTAGTGTAACAATTGTGACAGCCTTTACAGGAAGATTCTTCTGCGGATGGATGTGTTCTTTCGGAAGTATGGGAGACGCTATATATGGGATTCGTAGGAAAGTTTTAAGAAAAAGTGCGAATCCTCCGAAATCTCTGGACAGGATACTAAAATATGTGAAATATATATTGTTATTTGGAATTATAGTGTTTATATGGGGACTGCAATTGATAACGATCCCCGCTGGTGTAAACCCATGGGATTTGTTTGGTATGTTACTGTCCTTTGGTAATTGGCCATCGGTGTATGAATTGGCACAGGGTTGGACTCCTGCGATACTTTTATTATTGGCAGTAATTGCAGGTTCATTTCTTATTGAAAGATTCTTCTGCCGATATCTTTGCCCATTGGGAGCCTATTTTTCTATTATAAGCAAAATTAGACCACTGATCATTGTAAAACACCGCGAAGAATGTGGAGCCTGTTCTCGATGTACTAAAAAGTGCAGCATGGGTATAACCTTAAGTCAAGTTGATGAAGTACATAGCGGTGAGTGCATCAATTGTATGGAATGTGTTAATAACTGCCCAAGAACAAATGCTCATTTAGAGCTTGGTGATGTAAATGTAAATGTTGTTGTGGCAGGTACGGCTTCCTGCGCTCTTGTCATAGGAGCAGTTTATCTGGGAACATTTTGTGATGAGCAGTTAAATCTTTCAAACAAACCACTGACTACAACTGTCTCAGCCCATACAATAAATAATATAACCAATGAAAACACTCTGATGGAAGGCACTTATGAAGGAACCGGAACAGGCTTTCGCGGAGAGACTACGGTCAGCGTTATGGTATCAGAAGGAATTGTTACAGATATACAGATCGTTGCAACAAATGATGATGAAAAATATATGAATAGAGCTTCTGGCCAAATGATTTCAGATATGATTTCTACTCAATCTGCAGATGTTGATACAGTTTCTGGCGCCACCTACAGCAGTAATGGTTTGATTGAAGCAGTCACGGAGGCACTGTTACAGGCAGCTGCAGATAGTGATTCAACAGTAGTAACGCAAACAGCAGATAGTAATACATCAATTACAGACACAGAAACAACAATAGATACGCAGGAAACTGAGACAGCAGTATCCGATAGTTCTTCTGAGACTGGCACACTCGTAGGTAAAGAGGATGGCACTTATGAAGGAAGTGGTACCGGTTTCCGCGGAGAGACTACGGTTAGTGTTACATTATCAGGAGGAAAGATCACAGATGTTTCTATTCTTTCCTATCAGGACGATCGGAAATATTTCGAAAGAGCATCTGACATAGTAGCAGAAGAGATTATTACAAATCAGGATGTTAATGTAGATGCAGTTACTGGTGCAACCTATAGCAGTAACTCAATCATGGCTGCCGTTGCAGACGCTTTAAACCTTGATTATACGCAGCCAGTAGTAACAAGCGGCAGAGGCGGACATGGTAGACATTAATGTTGAGAATCTGCTGTACCACTCCAAGTATGAGGAGACGGGATTGATGATGTATAAATATTCAAATACTATAATTCATAAAATACTTATGGCAATACTCTGGAATTTAATGTAGAATAAATTTAAATGAGATACGGTTTGTGGCGTTTCGCAAATGCCTAAGAAATTTTTAGATAAAAAGGAGATACAAAATGGACGGAAGAAAATTTATTGATAATTGGGAGATTTGCGGTTATTTCCCTTTTGTTCCCCAACTGGGCATGGAGGTTGAACGACTGGGAAGAGGGGTAACAAACTGGATTCCTGCCAGCGTTCCTGGTTCTGTACATGCCGATCTTGTAAAAGCAAGCATTATTGAAGACCCCTATTTTGGAATGAATAGCTTAAAATGCGAATGGGTAGAGAACAGATGGTGGGCTTATAGAACAGAGTTCGATTTCATCATAGAAAAGGACAGGCGTCAGATTCTCCATTTTGGCGGGCTGGACTATAAATGCTGGATTTATGTAAACGATGAATTCATCATGATTCATGAAGGTAGTTTTACTCCCTTAACACTTGATATCACAAATAAAATAAAGCCATCTGCCAATAAAATTCTGGTTGTATTTGAATCTGCTCCTGATGAACACAGTCAAGCGGGGCGTGCATCACATACAATAACGCAAAAAAGCAGATTTTCTTATAAATGGGATTTCAGCACCAGAATGGTTCCTGTTGGAATTTGGGATTATGTATATGTTGAAAACCGTGGGTTTGGTGACATTGAAGAGGTACAGTTGCTCTCTGTTATTAAAGACGACATAGGATTTGTAACAGCAAAGGTTCATTCCAATTTTTCTGTTATGGATAAAGAAATGAACTGTAAATTAAAGCTAATCCTCTCAAAAGACGGCCAGGTTCTTTCTGATAGCATGCAAAGCGATACGGTTAGCGAAAAAGAGAAGAAATATGAAATCACCGGATCCTTTCCTAATCCGGAAAAATGGTTTCCTAACGGACTGGGTAAGCAGCCCCTCTATGAGGTAAGGCTGGAACTTTTCGTTAACGATACGCTTTCAGACTGTTGGGAAGGTCACACAGGGTTCCGGGAGCTTCATTGGATTAAAAACGAAGGTGCTTCGGAAAACTCACTAAATTATTGTTTGCAGGTTAATGGCAAACGCGTTTATTTAAAAGGTGTAAATCTGACACCTTTTGATATGCTGATTGGAACAGTTACACCGAAAAGATACGAACTGTTTCTTTCCCAAATTCGTGACTGCAATGTGAACCTTGTACGTGTTAACGGAGTTGGGCTTGTTGAGAAAAAGGAATTTTATGATTTATGTGATAAATATGGACTTCTTGTTTGGCAGGAGTTTATACAGACCAGCTCTTCCATGGACAGAACACCTCCGACTAATGATGAATACCTGAACCTTCTGGAAGGAACGTCGGTTTCCTGTATAAAAGAAAAGCGAAACCATGTTTGCCTTGCCTGCTACAGCGGTGGCAACGAGCTTACTAATGCGCCGTCGGTTACGGCTACCTATGACAATCCCAATATCCGATTCCTTCAAAAATTGGTTGATAAATATGACCAGGGAAGGTATATATTCCCTACCTCCTCCACAGGTCCGTTAGAATTTTTGGATTTAAACGCAAAGCGGGGCGATAGCCACGATGTGCATGGTCCCTGGAATTACGAAGGTCCAGAGGCTCATTATAAATTGTTTAACAGTTCTGATTCTATGCTTCACGGTGAGCTGGGCGCAGAAGGCATGTGTCATATGGACTCCCTTGAAAAATTTCTTCCAAAAGAAGAATTAGTCGTAACATCCATGGAAGAAAGCTTAACTTGGCGGCACCACGGCGATTGGTGGGATACTTACAAGAGAGATACTAAGCTTTTTGGTAATATTCCCGATTTAAAAACATATGTCGAGATGAGCATGTTTATTCAGGCAGAGGCAATCAGGTATTCTCTTGATTCAAACAGGCGCAGAAAATATCAGAACAGCGGCAGTATGATGTGGGCGTTTAACGAACCCTTTCCTAATGTGTCAAATACCTGCCTCGTTGATTATTACGGCGTTCCGAAAATGTCATACTATGCAGCAAGAGATGCCTATGCACTGCTGAATATGTCTATACGATATGATGCAATCATATATGACAAAGGCGATAAGTGTAAATTAGGATTGTATATTCATAATTCCTTGGCTTCGGATTATGTTAGTTGGAATTTGGATATTACAAATTTAAGCGGGGACAAACTTTTGTCGTTTAACGGAAAAGACAATGCGGTTGCTAATGCAACTACTTTTATTAAGGATCTATCCTTCGATATAACGGAACGCTTCCCGGAAGTTTTTATGATAAGGCTTTGCTTTTCGGGTACAGATAGAAAAACCAGACTAAATGAGTATTTATTTTCTTCCAAAAAAATAAATCCATTTGAATCTCTGCTTCATAAACGAGATGTATCGTTAATATGGCAGGTTGTAGAACAAAAGGATCATGAAATAAGCTTTAACGTTAAGAACCAGGGAAAAGATACCGCATTATTTGTATCACCCAATCTATCAAAGAATAATGAATTTATCTTCTGTGAAGAAAGCTTCAAAAGCCTTTTCCCGGACGAAGAAAGAATTTTTAAGGTCATTTCATATCAAGATGGGAAAAATCTAACTGAAATTGAATTTGGCTGCTTTTTTCAAAGTAATAACTGATAAGTAAGGCGTAGTGAGTATATTACAGCTGATCATTGAGAAAAGTTATTATGCGTAGAAAACACGCACAAGAATGAGGTTTAATATGAAAAAGAAAGTAGCATTACGCTTAAGAGAATTTATTGACAGCCAATATAGTAACCCAAGAGGAGTTTTTGGAATGTATATTGGAGAAAAGATGGTACGACAGCACCGCCCAGAAACATTATGGTCAATTCAGCAAATGAAATTTCATCAGAGTGAAAAGATATTAGAACTAGGATGCGGTGCAGGTTTTGCTATGAAACTTTTGCTTGAACAATCATCTATTAACAAAGTTGTAGGATTGGATTTATCACAATCTATTCTTCGGTCAGCATCGATAAGAAATCGCAGCCAAATTAAGAGAGGACGAGCAAGATTAGTACAAAGCAATGTAAATCAATTAGATTTTCCTGATGAATATTTTACGAAAGCATTTAGCATACATTCGGTTTACTTCTGGGATAACTTATCTAAGACCATATTAGAAATTTATAGGGTACTTAAACCAGAAGGCACTATACTGTTGACTCTTTGTGATGGTAAAAACGGAGAAATTTCGGATAATATCAAAATTCTTGTGGAACAAGAAATCATTCCCAATTTAAAACAATGTGGGTTTCGAAATATACAATTATTAAAAGGTCCAGATTCTAGGCAATTTCATACGATTGCAGTCAAAGCTGACAAATAACATTTAGTATTAATAAAAAAGCAAATAGCCTGCTATAGATGTGAAGTGCTCCCTGTCTACTTAACAGGGAGCACTTCACATCTATAGCAGGCTATTATTTTCATAATATGCAGCCTCATGATTAAGACAAGATCTAATATGATTTAAAGCAATTTAATCAGCTCTTCTAATTCTTCGGATAAAACGTTTGCAAGCGCAAAATCATTATCTTTTAAAGCGAATGCTATTTTCATTTCAACTGCTTTTTTCTTTTCTTCAATTTCTAAATAGTCTCTATCAAAATGACTAGCATAAATCATCTTTCTAAATTTTCGTAGACTCATTTTTCTAATCGTCTTATCTTCAATGATTAAAACATAATCCATACAGTTTACGATAGAATAGAAGTCATGAGAAATCATTAGAATAGCACCTTTATAGTTTTCGAGGGCTTTTTCCAGAGCTATTTGTGCATAGGTGTCTAGATGACTTGTCGGTTCATCGAGAAGCAACATGTTTGCCTTACTTGCAGAAACTTTAGCCAATTGAAGTATATTTTTTTCTCCACCAGATAAAGATCCTATCTTTTGATTAAGGACTTCTTCCTCAAAACCATAGTTTAAAATATGTGATTTAATCTCTTCATAAGTTTTAAAACCAGCATCGAAGAACTCTTCAAATATCGTATTAGACTCATTAAGCATTTCGCCTTGAATTTGAGATAAAAAAGCCAATCGGGTGTCTTCATTTATCTCAATAGAATCTTGATTATTTTCAAAGATTTCTCGGAGTAAAGTCGTTTTTCCAGTACCATTGGAACCGATAAGGGCTACTTTGTCAGTAGATTTAATCTCAAAGTTAACATTTTCTAAAAGCATATCGTCAAAGGCAACACTGTAATTGTTGACTTTCAAAGCAATTGTTTCTTCGATTTCATTTTCTGTAACGAAACTGATTTCCGGTTGTTTAATATCTACAAATGGCGCTTTAATTCTACGAGCTTCTAATCTTTCTTTGAGTTTAACTCTAGCATTTAGAGATTTCCCTCTAGAAGATTCAGAATGGATAGTTGCGATAGATCTTAGTTTATTGATTAAGATCTCATTTCTCTCAATTTCTTCATTATCAGCTATAGCTAGTTCTTGTAACTCGATTTTACTTTGAAGTAATGAGAAGTTGTAATCAATATATCTTCCATTAAACTCTTGGAGCTCTGTATTCTCAAGGTGCACAATTTTATTAAAACAATGATTCAATAAATATCTATTATGTGTAATAACTAGCAAGATTCCTTTGTGTGAATTAATTAGATTTTTAAGAGAATTAAGGTTTTCAAAATCTAGAAACACATCGGGTTCGTCCATAATCATTAAGTCTGGACCTGTTAGCATTTCCTTAATCACTTGAATAAGTTTGAATTCCCCACCACTAAGTTTAGAAACCATTAGATCTTTATGCTTGATTAGGTTTGCTAGATTTAGTT
>Ga0123337_10007291_pt1 | contig 10341 bp, 8 predicted proteins | sample frozenSSSSmetaG_FD_89792 | JGI IMG/M metagenome (GOLD analysis project Ga0123337, IMG submission 89792) | Glacier valley bacterial and archeal communities from Borup Fiord, Nunavut, Canada, to study Microbial Dark Matter (Phase II) -... | ecosystem: Environmental > Aquatic > Freshwater > Ice >...
ACCAGCGTGCCCGAATGGCTATCGTCGGTGCACAGCACGAAATTCCGGCTGTCGAGCCCGAGCTCGGTGATCGCCTTGATCTGCGGCGCCACGTCGAACCACGCCGAGCCGAGCCGCAACATCGCCCGCATCCCCAGCCGCACCCGCGCCACTGCGTCCTCGACGCGGGTTCCCTCGTGGTCGTCCGCCGGCCCGCCCGCCACATAGCCATAGAACGGCTTGCCGAGGTCGGGTGAGGCATAATGCCCGCCCACTGTCTTGCCGGCCCGCTGCGTCGCCGCGATCTCCGCCAGCATTTTCGGATCGTTCGCGGCGACACCCGGAAAATTCATCATCTCGCCGAGCCCGATAATGTTGGGCCAGCCGAGCATCTCCGCCACGTCCTCGGGCGAAATCGTCGCGCCCGGCGTCTCCAGCCCCGGCGCCGACGGCACGCAACTGGGCGCCTGCACATAGACCGACACCGGCATCGCCGCCGCCTCGTCATGCATCAGCCGCACACCCCTGATGCCGAGCACGTTGGCGATCTCGTGCGGGTCGATGAACATCGAGGTCGTGCCATGCGGGATCACCGCGCGACAGAACTCAGTCACAGTCACCATGCCGCTCTCGACATGCATATGCGCGTCGCACAGCCCCGGCACGAGGTAGCGCCCTCCGGCATCGATCACCTGCGTCTGAGGTCCGATGGCGTAAGAAAGGTCCGGCCCCACGGCGGCAAACCGCCCGGCCGCTATCGCCACATCGGTCCCGGCGATGATCTCGCCCGAATGCACATTCACCCATCGCCCGTTGCGCACCACGGTATCGGCAGGCCGCCGCCCGGTGGCAACATCGATAAGCACGGCAGCGGAATCGGGCCAGGAAGGGATCAAGCGAATGCTCCTTGTTCTGTCCACCTGAACCGACCGGTAGCGCTCCGGTCAAGCCCACGCGCATCCTCGCCCCTTGCGGGAGAGGATAGTGGAGCTTGGCGGCGTGCCGCCTAGCGAAACTGAGGAGAGGGGGTAAACGTCGGGAGCGCCCCCCAAAAGCAAAAGGGGCCGCCTGTTCGGTCAGGCGACCCCTGAACTTGCTCTGTCCTCACGTCCTCAGACGCGGGTCAGGCACACCTTACCGGTACCTGCACTCTTGGTGCCGAGCTTGGCGGCGGCCGCCTTGCTCAAATCGATGATCCGGCCTTTGTGGAACGGACCGCGGTCCGTGATCGTTACCTTGATGGACTTGCCCGTCCGCTGGTCGGTGACCTTCACCACCGTGCCGAACGGGAGGCTCTTGTGAGCGGCGGTCATGGCGTTCTCGTTGAACTTGGCGCCGGAGGCCGTCTTCTTGCCGTGGAACCCTGGACCATACCAGGAGGCTCCACCGCATTGGTCGGACGCACTGGCGACGGAGACGGATGCAAACAGACCCGTGGCCAGGGCGGCGACCATAACGATTTTCTTAATCAAGCTTCAGTTTCTCACGCACGTTTACGACGGGTGCAGAAATGCCTTTGGCGCTGTGGCGACAATATGAACCGAAAATGAACACTGCCAATTCAGGGTATAATGTTGCGAAAATGTCGCGGTAGAACTGTACTATTCTGCAGCCGTTTTCACTTGCTGAATCAATGGTCTGCACCTGGAAACCGACCGCCGATCGGTCCCGGGAGTTTTCTTCGCTTTTAGCATGCCATTCTACGCCGGGAGTACCGTCGCCAGAGCAGATTGTGGCGAACTTGTGCCCGGTTTCGAGCGTTTCCTGCCCGTTTCAGGCCGCCTTGAACCTGACCTCGAGGGCGTTTTCGGACCGCCCGACGACGTGGCAGGGTCGTTCGAGCTTGTCAGCGGGGATCGCCAGAACGAAGTCGTCCGGCACGCCCACCGGGCTCGAAACACTTAGCGTCGCCCCGTCATCGCCGATCGAACGCACCGTGCAGTCGAGCAGCGAGCGCTGGTTGAGGTAACGGATCTTGCCCGACTTGAGCACGCGCCGGCGCGGCGCCTCGGGTTGCGGCGCGTGGGCCGCTGTTTCGGTCTTCACTTGGTTCCTGCCGTTTCGTTTTGCCGCGTACATGGCCTGGTCGGCCCGGTCGAGCATGGCTTCAATGTCGTCGAACTTGCCGCCACGCACTGCGACCCCGAAGCTCGCCGATACCGCAAAGTCGAAGCGGGTGCTCAATCCCGCGACGGCCTCGCGCAGCTTGCCTGCCACCTGGGCGCCGCCGTCGATGTCGGTATTGGGCAGCAGGATCGCGAACTCTTCGCCGCCCAGCCGTCCGAGAAAGTCGGAACTGCGCAACTGCTCGCGGCATGCCTCGCCCACCGCCGCCAGCACAGCGTCGCCCATCGCGTGTCCGTGCTGGTCGTTGATCGCCTTGAAGTGGTCGAGGTCGAACACCACTGCCGTTACCGGCTCCTTGTTCCGGCCGGCGAGCGCCAGGTACCGGCGCGCCTCGGCCTTGAAGGTTGGCCGCAACAGGGTACCGGTCAGCTCATCGACGGCCACCCGCTGCGATAGCTCGAGGTCCCGCATCACCACGCTGGCCAGTTCTTCCATGATGGCCACGTCCTTTTCGCTGAACTGGCGCGGTTTGGGGTCGATGGCGCACAGCGTGCCAAGGTTGTAGCCGTCGCGCGTCCGCAGCGGCACGCCGGCATAGAACCGGATACCCGGTTTCCCCGTCACGTTGGGGTTGTCGCAAAAACGCGGATCCTGGCTGGCGTCCTCCACCACGAGGGGAGTGTCGCTTTGCATGGTGAAGCGGCAGAAGCTCTCGGCCAACTCGATTTCCCGCGCCTCGATACCTCGCGCGGCCTTGTACCATTGCCGGTGCCCGTCGATCATCGAGACGATGCCGATCTCGACACCGAAGATCTGGCTGATCAGCCGTGCCACCCGGTCGAACGCCTCTTCATTCGGCGTATCGAGGATGTCGAACTCGGCCAGCTTCTCGAGCCGGGAGGTTTCGGGATTGGAATCGACGATGTGTCTATGTTCGACCATGGTCACTCTCCGGTGGTCTCCGGCGGAAATTGGTAGAACCCTAGGCCCCGGGGTTTAACCCGAAGTTAGCATCCTGCCGCCGGACAACACTTCATTGACATCGTTACCTCGCATTTGCGCGCCAAGTGGGGTCGCGCAACGCTTGCGACCGGCGATTTAAGCCGCCGTTAAGCCGCCTTCCGTAGCGTTCCGGGTTGTTGTTCCGGACTGGTGCCCCACTTGCCTGACGCTGCCGACCACAAACGGACCTCCGCCGAACGCGGCCGCGGCATCCGCTGGCACCTGCAGGCGGTCGCCAGCAACCCGCTGCGCAGCTTCATTTTCCTCATCGCGCTTCCCTCGGTCGTCGTCTATTTGGGCGTCTGTGCGCTGGTCTTCCTCGTCATGCACATGATGAGCGAGGAGATGAACGCCATCGATGCCGACCGTGGCCACAAGGCCATTGCGGCGGCCATCGAGTCCGTCGTCGTCGGCCTGGGCGAATCCGTCTCCGACGAGGCCACCTGGACCGAGGCCTACATCAACACCTACATCGAGCCCAATCCGGCCTGGCTCGATAGCACCTGGGGCGCTACCGCCCGCATCTCCGACACCTACGACACCGCCATCCTCACCGACAAGGACGGCAACATCGTCTTCGGCGAGTCGAGCAAGGGCCCCGTCACCGGCAAGCTGGCCGAAAACTATCCGAGCGCGGACGCGCTGCTCCAGGAACTCGACGCCTCCGTCGCCAAGCTCGGCGACGATGCCAACGTGTCGCACCTCACCCCTACCGCCGATGGCGTCACGGCGCTCGCCGGTGCTGTCGTTCATGGCAATACCGGCCAGGCCTCGGTGCCGCGCGACCAGCGCCGCATCCTGTGGCTGAGCAAGCGCCTCGACGACAAGTTGCTGCTCGATGTGGCGCTGCGCTTCCAGTTGCCCATGGCCCAACTCGTCGATCACGTCGCGCCGGACCAGGACAGCATGCTGCTGACCGCGGCCGATGGCAGCGGCATCGCGCGCGTCGCCTGGCTGCCGCGCCGCCCGGGCGATCCGGCCTTCGCCCATTCGGCCGGCATCGCCTCGGTGGTGATGCTGATCATCGGCGTGCTCGTCGCCGTGGTGCTCGCCGCGTTCCGATCTTCGATCAAGAGCCGCACTCGGGCCGATGAGCGCGACTGGCAGAATGCCCGCTACGACGCGGTGACCGGCCTGCCAAACAATTTTGGCCTCTCCGAGAGCCTCAAGGTCAGCCTGCCCAAGCGCAGCGCCAAGCCGGTCGCCGTGGCGCTGATCGGCATAGACGGCTTCGTCGACGTGGTGGATTCCTACGGCCGCGAGGCCGGCGACCGCCTGCTCGAAACTCTCGCCGACCTCATCGAGAAGGAGATCGGCGGCAAGGCGATTTTCGCCCGTACCGCACAGGCCGAACTGGCGATCGCCGCCGCCGGGGCCGATAGTTCCGCCATCATCCGCGGCCTCGCGGCACGCTTGCTCGTCAGCGCCAACCAGTCGGTGCGGGTCGATCATTTACAGCTAAAGGTCGGGTTCTCGATCGGCGTCGCCGATGCCGAGGTCGATCGCTCCGGTGTTTCCGAGCTGATCCGCAAGGCGGAAACCGCACTTGCCCGCGCCCGGGAAACCGGCGGCCGTCAGCTCGTCGACTACGACCCAGCCATAGAGGACGAACGCCGGCAGCGCCTCGAACTGCAGGCCGATATCCGTCGCGGCCTCGAGGCCGACGAGTTCGACCTCGAATACCAGCCGATCATCGATTTTGGCACCAAGTCGATCATCGGCGTCGAAGCCCTGATGCGCTGGACCCGCCGGCTCGGTGGCCCGATGAGCCCCGCCATCTTCATCCCGGCGGCCGAACGCTCGGGCCTCATCGACGACCTCGGCATGTTCGCGCTCCGCCGCGCGGTCGAGGAGATCGGCCCGATCGAAGACCTGAAGGTCTCCGTCAACGTCTCGGGCATGCAGTTGCGCAACCCCACCCTCGCCACCGCCATCATGGACGTCCTCGACGAGTGGCAGATGCCGGCCCGGCGCCTGCAGCTCGAAGTCACCGAGTCCTTCCTCGTCGCCCAGCCCGAGCGCGCCAAAGGCATCATCGAGGCGCTGCGCGAAAAGGGCATCCTGTTTGCGCTCGACGATTTCGGTACCGGCTATTCCTCGATCGGCTACCTGCGGCAGTTCGCCTTCGACCGCGTCAAGCTCGATCGCTCGCTTGTCGCCGACATCGACAAGGACCCGGTGCAGTCCGCCCTCGTCGAAAGCACCATGGTGTATGCGTTTGCGCTGGGTCTCGGCGTCACCGCCGAAGGCGTCGAGCGCAAGGAAGAAGCCACCACCCTGGCTCGCCTCGGCTGCCGCGAATTCCAGGGCTACTTCTTCGCCCGCCCCATGAGCCTCGCTGCCCTCACCAAGCTGCTGGGCGACCAGCAGGACCTGCTGGCCGTGTAGCGCTGGGCGCCGGATCCCGGCCACGCGCGGCATTGATCTGGACCGCTCGTCCCCGCATCGCCTAGAGTTCACGCGTGGTGGACAAACGCGACAGCGGCATCGAGCGGGACGACGCCAATCGGATTGGCGCCGAGCAGATGTCAGCGCTGTTCGCCCAACTGCCGGTCGGTGTGCTGGGGGCGGCGACCGCGGCCTCGATCCTGGCCTTCACGCTGGTGCGGCTCGGCGTACTGGATTGGCTTATCTGCCTGTGCTGGGCCCTCTATATTGCCGCCTGCGCGCTGCTGCATCTGCTGGTGTTCGCGGCCTATCGACGGCGGCGCACCACGGATGCGCAGTGGCGGCGCTGGGCCATCCCGTTTGCCCTTGTGGCGCTGCTCGAAGGGATCGGCTGGGGTTGGATGCCCGTGGTCACGGCCAGTTCCGGCAATTTCGAAGTCGAGATGCTGGCGCTGGTGGTGACGCTGGGGCTCGCGGCCGGCTCGATCCCGGCGTTCAGCCCTTGGCTGCCGGCCTTTGCGGCATTCTTCCTGCCGGCGACGGTGCCCTATCTGGTGCTGACCGTGGCCGTCGCAACTCCCCTGCACCAGGCGACGACAGTATTGATGCTGCTGTTCATCATCGCCATCTTCGCGCTCGGGGTGATCTCCGGTCGCTCATTCCGGCAAATGGTGAAGCTGCGCATCCAGACTGCCTCGATGGCTGATGACCTGCGTCGGCAAAAGGAGATTGCCGAAGCCGCGAATATCTCCAAGTCGACATTTCTCGCCGCCGCGAGCCACGACCTGCGCCAGCCGGTACACGCGCTGGGCCTGTTCGTCGGCGCGCTGCGCGGCATCCCGATGCCGGCCGAGGGACAGCGGATCGTGGCGCAGATCGAGGCGTCCGCCAACGCTATGGACGGGCTGTTCGCAGCGCTGCTCGACATTTCGCGGCTCGATGCCGGCACGGTCGAAATCCGGCAGCGCGGCTTTGCGGTGGCGCCGTTCCTCGATCGCATCTGCCGCGACCATGAGGCGGAGGCGCAATTGAAAGGCATTTCGATCGCGCTGCGGCCGAGCCGACTGATCGTGCTCACCGACCCGGTGCTGCTCGAACGGATCGTGCGCAACCTCGTCTCCAATGCGGTGCGCTACACCGATGCGGGGCGCATCGTCGTCGGTTGCCGGCGCCGTGGCGGGCGGCTGGCGATCCAGGTGCTCGATACCGGTCGAGGCATTCCGGCCGGCGAGATCGACCGGGTGTTCGAGGAATACTACCAGCTGGGCAATCCCGAACGCGACCGCGCCAAGGGGCTGGGGCTAGGGCTCGCCATCGTGCGGCGGTTGACCGACCTGCTGGGCTGCCGGCTGGCGGTGCGGTCTGTGGTTGGTAGCGGCTCGTGCTTTGAGGTCGAGGTGCCCCTGACCGAACGCGAAACAGCCGAACAGGACGACGAGGCGGGCAGCGGCGCCCTCGCCACCGGCCTCGTGGTGGTGGTCGATGACGAGGTGTCGATCCGTGACGGCATGACGACGCTGCTCGCCAGTTGGGGCCATCAGGTGGTGGCGGCCGGGTCGGGTAACGAGGCGATGCAACTCCTCGCCACCGATCCGCGGCGGCCGGACGTGATCATTTGCGATTACCGCCTGAGAAGTGGCGAGAACGGCATCGATGTGATCGAGCGGCTGCAGGCCGAATACAATGATGCCATTCCGGCGCTGCTGATCACCGGCGATACGGCACCCGACCGGCTGGCGGAGGCACATGCCAGCGGCATGCTGCTGCTGCACAAGCCGGTATCGAACAGCAAACTGCGCGCCGCGCTCGCCAACCTCACGCGGCGCACCAACGAACTGGTGGGATAAGCTGCTAGATGATCCCGGCTTCCCGGCCGATCGCCGCGGCCTGGGTGCGGTTGACGACATTCAGCGCTTTGAAGATGGCGGTGATATGCGCCTTCACGGTCTTTTCGGACAGATCCAGTTCGTAGGCGATGACCTTGTTGGGCTGGCCGGCGCTCAGCCGCCGCAGCACGTCCAGTTGCCGTTCCGTCAGGCTCGCGGCGCTGCCGATGACGCTGGAGTGCTGCGGGCCGCTGCGCGGGGTGCCTTCGGCAAGGATCAGCGGCGGCACGTAGATTTCCCCTTTCATCACCAGTTCGATGGCGGAGATCAGCGTGTGCTGGCCAGCTGACTTGGGGACGTAGCCGAGCGCCCCCAGGGCAAGGGCCCGCCGGGCTTCGTGCGGATCCTCGGAGGACGAGAGCACGATTACCGGCAAATCTGGGCGTTTGCGTCCGAACTCGGTGATCGCCGCCATGCCACCGATGCCGGGCATCATCAGGTCGAGCACCACGACATCGAGGTCGGAGTGCAGATCGAGCAGGCCCAGGGCCATCGTGGCGTTCTCGGCCTGCACGATGCAGGTGTCGGGGCCGGCCTGGCGGAGCAGGGCAGCCAGACCTTCGCGCAGTACCGGGTGATCATCGACGATCAGGAGTTTCATTCCACCACTATTCCGCTCGCCGGCAGGGCAGCGCAAGAGCCCGAAGGTCGGTGCGGCAGGCGCGGTCGCGAGACGTCCCGGGACCGCGACGGACCAGTGTCCAATTTACGCAAAGGCGCCGTGAAGCGAGGGTCGGCCATTGCAAACGAAGGGAAACTGAAATGCTCCGCACACTTCTGATCGCCTCGGTTCTGCAGCTTGGGCTCGGTACCGTGGCGATGGCCTGCGAGGGCCAGACCGGCGCCGTGATCTTCGAGGATACCTTCCCCGATGACAGTGGTGGCTGGGAGCTCACCGTCGGCTCGTCCGAGGTAATACCGCCCGTCCTTAAACTCACTCCCAAAGGGACGAGCACCACCCTCAACCTGACATTCAACGCCGTGAGCGCCGACTACTGCGCCGAAGTGAAGCTCCCCCAGGGCAAGCCCGACAACTATGTCGGCTTTGGCCTCGATTTCTGGGCCAAGGACTACACCAGCCTGATGAGTTTCATCGTCTATACCAACAAGACCGCCGGGCTTTACAAGCTGACCGACGGGGTCTGGACGGCGATCTACAACGGCAACGACGTCAACGTCGACACGACCCCCGGTGCGACCAACACCGTGCGAGTGATCGCCAAGGACGGCAAGATCACCCTGATGCTCAACGGCACCGTGCTAAAGGCAGTGCGAGCCCAGGTGCCCGAGGGCAATCTTCGTTTCGGCGCCTATGCCGAGATCCAGACCAATATCGATGACGGCCCGAGCGTCGAAGTGACCAGCTATTCGGTCACCACCGGAGAGTAGCAGCCGGATGTCTCAGGCCGTAGCGTGACGTCGTGCGGCCGGATTGCCGCACGATTCGGCCTGGTTCGGTGCGCCCACCCCGTCCCCCTGACCAGCGCCTCACCCCGCCAATCGGCACCCCTTGCACACGCCGCGCAGTTCGATCGTCGTGCGTTCGAGCCCGAACCCCTGTGCATCGGCCCATCCGGCGAGGCGGTCGCCCACTTCGGCGTCGGAGAACTCGTCCACCCGGCCGCACTTGGTGCAGATGGCGAACGCCGCCATTCCGCTGGCGCGCTTGTGGCAATCGGCATCGGCACAGCACACGAAGGCGTTGAGCGATTCAAGCCGGTGTGCCAGTCCCGCCTCGATCAGTCGGTCGAGTGCGCGATACACCTGCAGCGGCGCCCGCAACCCATCATCCCGCAACCGGTCGAGAATGTCATAGGCCGAGAGCGGCGCGTCAGCGCCGTTCAGCGTCCGCAGTACCAGATCCTGGTTCTTCGTCAGGTCCGGCCGCGCCTCGTGGTGGTGGTCGTCGTGCGAATGGGCCATGAGTCGAGCCTACTTCCCTTCCAGCGCCGGTACCAGCAGCCCGACATTGTGCTTGAACATATCGAGATAGGTCGCGGCCCCCTCGCCGGGTTCCGACAGCGCGTCGGAATAGAGCGCCCCGCCCAGTTTCGCCCCGGTCTCCGCGGCTATCTGCTGAACCAGCCGCGGGTCGCTCATGTTCTCGACGAACAGCGCCTTCACCCCGGCCTGCCGGATCTGCTCGATCAGCTTCGCCACATCGGCCGCCGAGGCCTCGCTCTCGGTGGAAATCCCCTCTGGCGCCATGAACGTCACCCCGTAGGCCTGCCCGAAATAGCCGAACGCATCATGGGTGGTGATCACCTTGCGCTCCGCCTCCGGCACGGACCCAATCGCTGCCTTCACTTCGGCATCGAGTGACGCGAGCTGCGCCGAGTAGGCGGCCGCGTTCGCCTCATAAGTGGCGCAGCCTTCGGCATCCACCGCGCACAGCCCCTTGGCGATGTTGGCGACATAAAGTTGCCCGTTGACGAGGCTCTGCCAGGCATGCGGATCGGTGATCTTCTGGCCGTCCTCGTCCATGGTGTGGGTGACGACGCCTGTCGAGGCCGTCACCACCTCACCCTTGAAGCCGGTCGCTTCCACCAGCCGGTTGAACCATCCCTCAAAGCCCAGCCCGTTGACGAAGAACGCCTTCGCCTCGCCCAGCACCACCGCGTCCTGCGGCCTGGGCTCATAGACATGCGTATCGGCATTGGGCCCGACGATGGTGGTGACTTCCACCCGGTCGCCGCCGACCTGTTTCACCATGTCCCCGAGGATCGAAAAACTTGCCACCACCGGTATCGGAGCCGCAAGTGCGGTTCCCGTCAGCAGGGCGAGCGACATCGTGGCGAGCAGAGCGCGCATGAAAAACTCCGTGTTGTCAGTCGTTAGTCGTCAGGCGATGCGATGGCGGGGCGGCACCAGCCGCGTCCGGATCACTCCGCGGTTTCCGATCAGCAGCGAGAGCACGTAGATCGCCCCTGCCACCAGGATGATCGCCGGCCCCGAAGGCACCGACCAATAATAGCTCAGCAGCAGCCCCAGATAGCTCGACGCCACCCCGATGCCGATC
>Ga0123337_10007293_pt1 | contig 10340 bp, 10 predicted proteins | sample frozenSSSSmetaG_FD_89792 | JGI IMG/M metagenome (GOLD analysis project Ga0123337, IMG submission 89792) | Glacier valley bacterial and archeal communities from Borup Fiord, Nunavut, Canada, to study Microbial Dark Matter (Phase II) -... | ecosystem: Environmental > Aquatic > Freshwater > Ice >...
GGTTACGGCGGCGGCGGTGGCGGCGGGCGTCGCGGCCGCTGAACAAAAGGCCGGGCGCTGCCCTCTACAATCGAAGGCTTTGCCCAAGAGTCCCGGAGAACAGTTGATGGCCATCGAACGCACCCTCTCGATCATCAAGCCCGACGCGGTCGCCAAGAACGTGATCGGGCAGGTCTACTCGCGCTTCGAAGGCGCGGGCCTGAAGGTCATCGCCGCGAAGATGGCCCATCTGTCGAAGGCCGACGCCGAAGCGTTCTACGCCGTCCACAAGGCGCGGCCGTTCTTCGGTGACCTGGTGTCTTTCATGATCTCCGGCCCGGTCATGATCCAGGCGCTCGAAGGTGAAGGCGCCATCGCCAAGAACCGCGAGCTGATGGGCGCGACGGATCCGAAGAAGGCCGACAAGGGCACGATCCGCGCCGATTTCGCCGCGAGCATCGACGCCAACGCCGTACACGGCTCCGACGCGGCCGAGACCGCCGCGATCGAGATCGCGTTCTTCTTCCCCGGCATGAACATCCACAGCCGCTGAAGTCACGAGCCGAATGGTCAACCTCCTCCAGTTCGACCGCAGCGCGCTCGGCGACTGGTGCGAGCAGCGCGGCGAGAAGCCGTTCCGCGCGACCCAGCTCTTTCGCTGGATCCACCAGCGCGGCGAAGCCGACTTCACGGTGATGTCCGATCTGGCCAAGTCGTTTCGCGACATGCTCGTCGCCGAAGCCGTGGTCAAGGCCCTGCCGATCGCGAGCGAGCAGGTCGCGAGCGACGGCACGATCAAGTGGCTGTTTAACGTCGGCGCCGGCGACGCGGTCGAGACCGTCTTCATCCCCGAGACCGGCCGCGGCACGCTCTGCGTCTCGTCGCAGGCCGGATGCGCAGTCAACTGCCGTTTCTGCGCGACCGGCCACCAGGGCTTCAGCCGCAACCTGACGACGGCCGAGATACTCGGCCAGCTCTGGCATGCGGAGTTCGCAATGCGCAAGCGCCTCGGCGTGCCCGACGGCGAGCGCATCATCAGCAACGTCGTGATGATGGGCATGGGCGAGCCGCTGCAGAACTACGACGCACTCTTGCCCGCACTGAAGACGATGCTCGACGACCACGGCTACGGCCTCTCGCGTCGGCGCGTCACGGTGTCGACCTCGGGCGTCGTGCCGATGATCGATCGCCTGCGCGACGACTGCCCGGTCGCCCTTGCTGTCTCGCTGCACGCGCCCGACGACGCGCTGCGCGACGAGCTCGTGCCGCTGAACCGCAAGTATCCGATCGCCGAGCTGCTGGCATCGGCGCGGCGCTATCTCGAGCGCGCGCCGCGCGACTTCATCACCATCGAATACTGCATGCTCGACGGCGTCAACGACTCGCCGGCGCAGGCCGAGGCGCTGCGCGCGCTGCTGCAGGGCGACGGCTCGGCCGCGACTCCGGGCTTGCCGTGCAAGGTCAACCTCATTCCGTTCAACCCCTTCGCCGCCTCGGGCCTGCGGCGCTCTCCCACCGATCGCGTCGCCGCCTTCGCCGCCGTGCTGCACGACGCCGCCATCGTCACGACGGTTCGCAAAACCCGCGGCGACGACATCGCGGCCGCCTGCGGCCAGCTCGCCGGCGAGATCCAGGACCGCACGCGCGTCGCCGAGCGTCGCGAGCGCACGGCGGCGGTTCCGATGGCCGCGCCGGTGTCGCGGCGACGCGGCGCGCAGACCGTCCCGGAGCCGTGCGCTTGAACGCCGCGACGATCGCCATGCGGTGGGCGCGCACCGCGCTGCTGGCCGTCCCGCTGCTCGCGGCGTTCGTCGCCTGCACGACGACGACACAGCGCCAGTTGCCGTCGCCGTCCAGCGACACGCCCGATCGCGTCACGGCTTCCGACGAGCCCGAGGGACTGAAGCGTTCCCGCGCGCGCATGGATCTCGCTTCGGCCTATTTCAGCCGCGGCCAGATGACGACTGCGCTCGACCAGGTCAAGCTCGCCATTTCCGCCGACCCGCAATACGGCGAGGCCTACAACCTGCGCGGCCTCATCTACGCCAACCTCGGCGATCAGAACCTGGCCGAGGAAAGCTTCAAGCGCGCGCTGCAGATCAATCCGCGCGACGCCGACACGATGCACAACTTCGGCTGGTATCTGTGCCAGCAGAAGCGCTTCGCCGAATCGAACGCGTTCTTCGCCCAGGCGCTTGCGGTGCCGCAGTACCGCGGTACGCCGCGCACGCTGGTCGCGCAGGGCATCTGCCAGGCCGGCGCCGGACAGCTCGCGGAGTCGGAGGCCACGCTCACGCGCGCCTACGAGCTCGATCCGTCGAGCCCGTTCACGGCGACCAATCTCTCCGAGGTCCTCTACCGGCGTGGCGAATTCGAGCGGGCGCGCTTCTACGTGCGTCGCGTCAACGCCATGCCCGACGTCGCCAACGCGCAGACGCTTTGGCTCGCGGCGCGGATCGAGACCAAGCTCGGCAACCGCCAGGGCGCCGGCGACTTCGGCGCACAGCTCCGCAACCGCTTTCCCGATTCGCGCGAGGCGTCGCTCTTCGCGCGGAGCGCCTTCGATGAGTGAGGTCGCGGGCCCGGCGACGGTGCCAGGCGCGCCGACGGCGGGCCGGTTGCTGCGCGAGGCGCGTCAAAAGCAGGGTTTGCACATCGCCGCGCTGGCGGCGTCGATCAAGGTGTCGCCCAAGAAGCTCGAGATGCTCGAGGCCGATCGCTTCGACGCCTTGCCCGACGCGACCTTCACGCGCGCGCTCGCCCAGACCGTGTGCCGTGCCTTGAAGATCGATCCGACCCCCATCCTGGCGCTTCTGCCGCCGCCCTCGGGCTATCGGCTCGAGCCGGTCGGAGCCGGATTGAACGCGCCGTTCCGCGACCGACCGGGCGCGCTCGTTCAGCGCGAGGGCTCGGGCTTGTCCTTCGGACCCTGGTTCTGGATCACCGGACTGATCGTGCTGGCCGCTGCCGGCGTCTTCTTCGTGCCATCCGGGACGATCAAGATGCCGCCGTGGACCGACCGCACCGTCGCCGCCGCTGCGAGCGAGCCAGGCGTGGTCTCGTCGGAATCTGCCGTGCTGCCGGGCGAGTCGATCGCTGCCAGTGCCGTGCCGGCGGGTGCTTTCGCGTCCTCGGAACAAGCATCCCAGGCCGTGCTGGCTGCGTCGGCCTCGGCGCCCGTCGTCGCCCCGCCGCCGGCCCCGGCAGCGTCCGCGCCGACCCCGGTCGCGATGGCCGATGCCGCGTCGGTGCAGAACGGCGCGCTGCAGGTGCGCGCATCCGCCGAGTCCTGGGTCGAGATCACCGACGCCCGCGGACGGCCGCTCGTCTCGCGCCTCGTCAAGCCGGGCGAAGTGCTTGGCGTCGACGGCGAGACGCCATTTCGGCTGCGCATCGGCAACGCCCAGGGAACCCAGATCAGCTTTCGCGGTCAGCCGATGGAGCTCGCGGCCTACACCCGCGACAACGTCGCCCGCTTCGAGTTGAAGTAGCGGCGTCCCCGAATCGCCCTCGAATTGCCCGCCATGCTCGACGCCCGCTCGGACACCCTCGACGACTTCATCGAACCGGCCCGTCCTGCGCCGCGCCGCTCGCGCCAGGCGAGCGTGCGCTGGGGGGCTCACGTCGTCACCGTCGGCGGCGATGCGCCGGTGCGCGTGCAGGCGATGACGAACACCGACACGGTCGACGCCATCGGCACCGCGATCCAGGTCAAGGAGCTGGCCATCGCCGGATCGGAAATGGTCCGGATCACGGTCAACACGCCCGAGGCCGCCGCGGCCGTGCCCTACATCCGCGAGCAGCTCGACCGCATGGGCATCGACGTGCCGCTGATCGGCGACTTCCACTACAACGGCCATCGCCTGCTCACCGACTATCCGGCGTGCGCCGAGGCGCTCTCGAAGTACCGCATCAATCCCGGCAACGTCGGCAAGGGCGACAAGCACGACCGCCAGTTCGCGCAGATGGTCGAGGTGGCGGTGCGCTACGACAAGGCGGTTCGCATCGGCGTGAACTGGGGCAGCCTCGACCAGGAGCTGCTCACGCAGATGATGGACGAGAACGCGCTGCTCGCCGAGCCGCACGAGCCGCGCCAGATCATGTACCGCGCGATCATCACCTCGGCGATCGAGTCGGCGCGGCTGGCCGAGAAGATCGGCCTCGCGCCGGAGCAGATCATCCTGTCGTGCAAGATGTCCGGCGTGCAGGATCTGGTGAGCGTCTATCGCGCGCTCGCCAAGCGCTGCGACTATCCGCTGCACCTCGGCCTGACCGAGGCCGGCATGGGCACAAAGGGCACGGTCGCGTCGACCGCCGCGCTCGCGCTTCTGCTCGAAGAAGGCATCGGCGACACGATCCGCGTCTCGCTAACGCCGCAGCCCGGCGAAGCGCGCACGCAGGAAGTCGTCGTCGCGCTCGAGATCCTGCAATCGCTCGGCCTGCGCTCGTTCAATCCGAGCGTCACCGCCTGCCCCGGCTGCGGCCGGACGACGAGCACCACATTCCAGGTGCTCGCCAAGGAGATCGACGACTACCTGCGCGCGCAGATGCCGGTCTGGAAGTCGCGCTATCCCGGCGTCGAGACAATGAAGGTCGCGGTGATGGGTTGCATCGTCAACGGCCCGGGCGAGAGCAAGCATGCCGACATCGGCATCAGCCTGCCGGGAACCGGCGAGGCGCCGGCCGCGCCGGTGTTCATAGACGGCGAGAAGGCGCTGACGCTGCGCGGCGACAACATCGCCGCCGAGTTCCACGCGCTCGTCGAGCGCTACATCGAGAAGCGCTTCGGCACCGCTACCGTCGCATGACGGCGGTGCACGACGCAACGACGCGAGAGCGCCGATGAGCGAGAGCCTGCGCGCGGTCAAGGGCATGAACGACATCCTGCCGCCGGAATCGGCGCGCTGGGAGTGGTTCGAGGCCAAGGTGCGCGAGCTGATGCGGCGCCACGCCTACGTCAACGTACGCACGCCGTTGGTCGAGGCGACGTCGCTCTTCGTGCGCGGCATCGGCGAGGCGACCGACATCGTCGAGAAGGAGATGTACTCCTTCGAGGACAAGATGAACGGCGATCGCCTCACTCTGCGGCCCGAGGCGACGGCCGGCATCGTGCGCGCGATGATCGAGCACAACGCGCTCTACAACGGGCCGTTGCGGCTGTGGAGCCAGGTCGCCGTGTTCCGCCACGAGCGGCCGCAGAAGGGCCGCTATCGTCAGTTCCACCAGATCGACGTCGAGGCGCTCGGCTTCTCCGGTCCCGACGTCGACGCCGAGCAGATCCTGATGTGCCGGGCGCTGCTGCGCGATCTCGGGATGGTGGAGGGACGCGACGTGCGCCTCGAGCTCAACAGCCTCGGCCAGCCCGACGAGCGCAGCGCCCACCGCGCCGCGCTGATCGCGCACTTCGAGGCGCACGCAAGCGTGCTCGACGAAGACGCGCGGCGCCGGTTGCACACCAATCCGCTGCGCATCCTCGACAGCAAGAGCCCCGCGATGCAGGCCGTCGTCGAGAGCGCGCCGCAGCTGATGAGCTTTCTCGGCGCCGAGTCGCTGGCCCACTTCGACGCCGTGCGCGCGATGCTCGACGCCGCCGGCCTCGCCTACCGGGTCAATCCGCGCCTGGTGCGCGGCCTCGACTACTACAACCTGACCGTGTTCGAGTGGACGACCGATCTCCTCGGCGCGCAAGGCACGGTCTGCGGCGGCGGACGCTACGACGGCCTCTTCGAGCAGCTCGGCGGCAAACCGACGCCGGCGGTCGGCTGGGGCATGGGCATCGAGCGCATGCTGCTGCTGCTCGAGGCGATCGGCGTCGCTTTCGCGGCGCCGTCGCCGGACGTCTACGCGATCGTCCCCGACGCGCAGTCGCTCGCCGTGGCGATGGCCGCCTGCGAATCGCTTCGCCGGGCCGGCGTCTCGGTGCACATGCACGCCGGCGGCCGCGACGGCCGCGGCAGCATGAAGTCGCAGTTCAAGAAGGCCGACGCCAGCGGCGCTCGCTACGCGCTCATCTTCGGCCCCGACGAAGTCGCGCGCGGCGAAGCGTCGGTCAAGGCGCTCCGGGACGCCGCCGCGGTGCAGCGAACGGTCGGCCTCGACGATGTCGCCGCCTGGGCCGGAACCCTCACCGCATAATTCGCGTTTGCCCGCACCACGCCGCGCGCCCTCGCGCGAGGCCTTTTCGAACTTGTCATGGCCACTCATCTCGACCTCGAAGAGCAGGAACAGCTCGACTCTCTGAAGGCGTTCTGGAAGCAGCACGGCAACCTCGTGACGTGGGTGCTGGTCGCCGTCCTCGGCGGCTTCGCGGCCTGGAACGGCTGGGGCATCTACCAGCGCGACCAGGGCGCGAAGGCCGGCGCGATGTTCGACGAGGTCGATCGCGCGGCAAAAGCGTCCGACGCCGACGTCGCGACGCGCATCTTCGCCGACATGAAGTCGCGCTATCCGCGCGCCGCCTTCACGCAGCAGGCCGGCCTCGTGGCCGCGCGCGTGGCGGCCGAGAAGGGCAAGCTCGACGACGCGCAGGCCAGCCTCGCGTGGGTTGCCGACAACGCAGGCGAGAGCGAATTCCGCGCGATCGCCAGGCTGCGCCTGGCCGGTCTCCTGCTCGACGCGAAGAAGTTCGACGAGGCCCTGAAGCAGCTCGATGGCATCGACGCGCCCGACTTCGCCGCGCTCGCCGCCGACCGTCGTGGCGACGTGCTGTTGACCCAGGGAAAGAACGAAGAAGCCAAGGCCTCGTACTTGAAGGCCTGGAACGCGATGGATCCGAAGATCGACTACCGCCGCCTCGTCGAGGCCAAGCTGAACATCCTCGGCGCGCAGCCGGCGGCGAGCGCGGCCGAGGCGGCGAAGTGACGCAGGCCGGGTCGGGCAAGGTCGCGTCGCGCTCGATGGCGCGCGCGTGCGGCGTCGTGCTGGCCACGTTTGCGCTGTCGCTGGTCGCAAGCTGCTCGACGCTCGACTCGGCCTACAACTCGACCTTCGGCAAGCTCTTCGGCTCGGACAAGCCCAAGGCCAAGGAGCTTGAGCCGATTGCGGCGCCGATCGCGGTGCGCTCGGCCTGGAGCCAGAACGTCGGCTCGGTCCAGTTCCCGCTCACGGTCGCGGTCAACGGCAACGCCCTGACCCTGGCAGCGAGCGACGGCAACGTCATCGCTCTCGAAGCCGAGAGCGGCAAGACGCTGTGGCGCGTCGACGTCGGCGCCAAAATCTCCGCTGGCGTCGGCAGCGACGGCAAGGTCGCGGCAGTGGTCACGCGCGGTGGCGAGCTCGTCGCGGTCGAGGCCGGCCGCGTCAAGTGGAGGAAGCCGCTCGGCGTGCGCGTCGCGACGGCGCCGCTGGTCGCCGGCGGTCGCGTCTTCGTGCTCGGCGTCGACCGCGCGATCCAGGCCTTCGACGCCAACGACGGCGTCAAGCTCTGGCAGGTCGCGCGGCCCGGCGATCCGCTGACGTTGGCGCAGACGGGCGTCATCGCCGCCTTCAAGAACACGTTGGTGGCAGGGCAGGGACCGCGCATGGCCGGCTTCGATCCGGTCGGCCCGTCGCTGCGCTGGGAAGTGCCGCTCGGCTCGCCGCGCGGCGCCAACGAGGTCGAGCGCCTCGCCGACCTCGTCGGCCCGGTCGTGCGCACCGGCGACCTGGTCTGCGCGCGCTCGTTCCAGGCCGCGATCGGCTGCGTCGATGCCCAGCTCGGCACGGTCGCGTGGTCGAAGGCGATCGGCGGCACCGACGCGATCAGCGGCGACGCCGAATTTCTGTTCGGCGCCGATGCCTCCGATCGCCTGAGCGCCTTTCGCACCGCCACCGGCGATGTCGCGTGGACGTCGGAAGCGCTGATGTTCCGCAGCCTCGGGCCGCCCGCGGTCGTCGCGCAATCAGTGGTCTTCGGCGATGCCACCGGCATGCTGCACTGGTTCTCGCGCGCCAAGGGCGAATCGCAGGCGCGGGTGCCGACCGACGGCAGCGCGATCACGGTGCCGCCGGTGAACGTCGGCGGGCTGCTCGTGGTCGTGACGCGATCGGGCGGCGTTTTCGCCTTTCGGCCGTCGTGACCGTGCCGTCAACGCGCGGGCGATGACGGCATGAAACCCGTGATCGCTCTGGTCGGCCGGCCCAACGTCGGCAAGTCGACCCTTTTCAATCGCCTGACCAAGACACGCGACGCGATCGTCGCTGACTTCGCCGGGCTGACGCGCGACCGCCATTACGGCGACGCCGTCGTCGGCGGGCACGAGTTCATCGTCGTCGACACCGGCGGTTTCGAGCCCGAGAACCCGACCGGCATCGTCAAGGAGATGGCGCGCCAGGCCGAGCAGGCGGTCGCCGAGGCCGATGCGGTCGTCTTCGTGGTCGACGTGCGTGCCGGCATCTCGGCCCACGACCACGACATTGCACGCTACCTGCGCACCGCGAGCAAGCGCGTCATCGTTGCCGCCAACAAGGCCGAAGGCATGCCCGAGTCGCCGCTGCTCGGCGAGATCTACGAGCTCGGCCTCGGCGCCCCGCATCCGATCTCGGCTGCCCACGGGCAAGGCGTCGTCTCGCTCGCCGAGGCGGCGCTGGAGGCGGCATGCGGCCATCCGCTGGCCGATGTGGTCGAGGACGACGAGGTATTCAGCTCCGAGCAGATCGACGCCGACGCGCCGATCCGCCTGGCTGTGGCCGGCCGGCCGAATGTCGGCAAGTCGACGCTGATCAACGCCTGGCTCGGCGAAGAGCGCCTCGTCGCCTTCGACCAGCCGGGCACGACTCGCGACGCGATCGTCGTCCCGTTCGAGCGCGGCGGGCGCCGCTTCGACCTGATCGACACGGCCGGCCTGCGCCGCAAGGGCAAGGTCTTCGAGGCGGTCGAGAAGTTTTCGGTCGTCAAGACGCTGCAGGCGATCGCCGAGGCCAACGTCGTGCTGCTGCTGCTCGACGCGACCCAAGGAGTCACCGACCAGGACGCCCACATCGCCGGCTACATCCTCGAGAGCGGCCGCGCCGTCGTCGTCGCCGTCAACAAGTGGGACGCCGTCGACGGCTACCAGAAGGAGACGCTGCAGCGCTCGATCGAGCAGCGGCTGCCGTTCCTGAAGTTCGCACCGGTGCTCAACATTTCGGCGAAGAAGCGTCAGGGGTTCGGGCCGGTCTGGACCGCGATCGCCGATGCCCACGCGTCGTCGACGCGCAAGATGCCGACGCCGGTGCTGACCCGCCTGCTCCAGGAAGCCGTCCTGCACCAGACGCCGAAGCGGGCCGGCGCGTTCCGCCCGAAGCTGCGCTACGCGCACCAGGGCGGGATGAATCCGCCAGTCATCATCATCCACGGCAACTCGCTCGAGCACGTCACCGACGCCTACAAGCGGTTCCTCGAAGGGCGCTTTCGTGCCCACTTCAAGCTCACCGGCACGCCGCTGCGCATCGAGATGCGCTCGTCCAAGAATCCGTTCGTGGAGAAGGGCCGGTGACGCATGGCCTTACGGCGCGACTGCTGGTAATCCCCGTGTTAAGGTTTCAAGCTTCAAATCACATCACGGAGAGTGAACGTGAGCAACAAAGGGCAGCTCTTACAAGACCCCTTCCTGAACCTGCTGCGCAAGGAGCACGTCCCTGTGTCCATCTATCTCGTCAACGGGATCAAGCTGCAGGGCCACATCGAGTCGTTCGACCAGTACGTGGTCCTGCTGCGCAATACCGTCACGCAGATGGTCTACAAGCACGCGATCTCGACCGTCGTCCCCGGACGCGCGGTGAATTTCCAGGCCGCGCCCGAATCCGCCGACCAGCCTTGACGCTTTTGTTGAGTTCGAGGCAGTGCCGTTGAGCGCTGCCCGTCAGGTCGAGGGCGACGCGCCGGCGCGAGCGATCCTCGTCGGCGTCGACTTCGGCGGAAAGCGCGGCTTCGACGACTCGCTCGACGAGCTCGCGCTCCTCGCGGAATCAGCAGGCGACATCGCCGTGGCGCGCGTCATCGCGCGGCGCAAGGCGCCCGATGCGGCGTTCTTCGTCGGCTCCGGCAAGGCCGACGAGCTGAAGGAGCTGGTCCAGCTCCACCAAGCCGAAGCGGTGATCTTCGACCAAGCGCTGTCGCCGGCGCAGCAACGCAATCTCGAGCGTCATCTGGGCGTCGCCGTCGCCGACCGCACGATGCTGATCCTCGAAATCTTCGGGGCGAGGGCGCAGAGCCACGAGGGCAAGCTGCAGGTCGAGCTCGCGCGCCTGCAATACCTGTCGACACGGCTCGTGCGCCGCTGGAGCCACCTCGAGCGCCAGCGCGGCGGCATCGGCAATCGCGGCGGCCCGGGCGAAGCGCAGATCGAGCTCGACCGGCGCATGATCGGCGAGCGCCTGAAGAACATCAAGAAGCAGCTGGA
>Ga0123337_10007294_pt1 | contig 10339 bp, 9 predicted proteins | sample frozenSSSSmetaG_FD_89792 | JGI IMG/M metagenome (GOLD analysis project Ga0123337, IMG submission 89792) | Glacier valley bacterial and archeal communities from Borup Fiord, Nunavut, Canada, to study Microbial Dark Matter (Phase II) -... | ecosystem: Environmental > Aquatic > Freshwater > Ice >...
ACAATAAAGTATTCTGGGTGATCGCAGTTATTGGGGCTATGTTTACTGCCTTTTATATGTTCCGCATGATGTTTCTCACCTTTAGCGGAAGTTTCCGTGGAACTACAGATCAGGAACATCATCTGCATGAATCACCGGCTTCTATGACCATTCCTTTGGTTGTTCTTGCAGTTTTATCTGCATTGGGTGGCCTGATTGGAATTCCTGCAGTACTGGGTGGCGGACATTGGCTGGAAAGTTTCCTTGCTCCGGTTTTTGCAGTTTCTGCATCTAAAACAGGTGCAATGACTCTGGATCATACTACTGAATATATTCTGATGGCAATTTCAGTTGCTGCTGCATTGATAGCTATGTTATATGCTTATAGCCGATATGTTAAACAGGCGCATGTTCCTGCCGACGACCGGACAGATCGTGGGATGCTTGCACGTTTATCCTACAACAAATTTTACGTCGACGAAGTTTATAATTCATTAATTACCCGTCCTTTGGATGCCTTATCAGGGTTTTTCTACAAAACTGTAGATAAAGCGGGAATTGATGGAATTGTAAATGGATTTGGAAAGGGTGCAGTTGAAGCCAGTAAAGGATTCAGATTGCTTCAAACAGGTATGGTTGGCTTTTACATCTTTATGATGGTTGCCGGAATACTTGCATTACTGTTTTATAGTATGTACAAAATTTAATATTAAGGAGTAGAACGAGATAAATGGAAATTTTACTGTTACAAATTTTTATTCCGCTAATTGCTGCACTCATCATTCTTGTGTCAGGTAAAACTATCGTGAGAGGTCTGGCGGGTGCATTCTCTTTAGTATCATTACTCATTACGGTTTACCTGTATTTGAATTTTACGCCTGATGCCTCCACACAATTTCTTGTAGATCTGGCCTGGATCCCCCAATTCGGAATACATTTTAAGGCAGGTGTTGATGGAATAAGCATGGTCTTATTATTATTGACAAATCTCCTGATCCCAATAATAGTTTTATCCAGTTTCAAACAGGATGTAAAAGATCAGAATGCATTTTATGCATTGATATTCTTTATGCAAAGTGGATTACTGATTGTATTTACAGCTCTTGATGCTTTTCTATTCTATATCGGCTGGGAAGTTGCTCTTATCCCTGTTTACTTTATCTGCGCCTTGTGGGGTGGAGAAAATCGTATCAAGGTTAACTTGAAATTCTTTGTCTATACCATTGCAGGTAGTTTATTGATGTTGCTAGCCATCATTTATCTTCATTTGCAAACACCGGGTAATAGTTATGATATCGCAGAGTTTTATAAACTGGACCTGGACTCAGTTACTCAGGGATGGATATTTTGGGCATTCTTTATAGCCTTTGCCATAAAAATGCCAGTATTCCCTTTTCATACATGGCAGCCTGATACCTATACGGAAGCACCTACTGCAGGTACGATGCTTCTTGCTGGTATTATGCTTAAAATGGGTATTTATGGTGTGATCCGCTGGTTAATTCCTGTTGCACCACTTGGATTTCAGGCCTGGGGTGAAACGGCATTGATATTATCAGTAATAGGTGTTGTTTATGCCTCTATTATTGCATTCACCCAAAACGATATCAAGCGACTGATCGCATATTCTTCAATAGCTCACGTGGGATTGATCTCTGCGGGTATTTTTGCATGGAATGTTCAGGGTCTGCAGGGAGCGATGATCCAGATGCTGAATCATGGAATCAATGTGGTTGGGATGTTCTTTATAGCAGATATTATTATTCGCAGATTAAATACCCGGGACTTAAGCCTTATGGGTGGAATTGCAAAGCCGGCTCCTATGCTCGCCATTGCATTTCTGATAGTTTTATTGGGTACTGTTGCTTTACCATTGACCAACGGCTTCGTAGGAGAGTTCCTTCTTCTAATGGGAGTTTATAATTTCAATATCTGGTATGCAGCAATTGCTGGTTTGACCATTATACTTGGAGCTGTTTATATGCTCAGAATGTATCAAAAAGTAATGCTGGGGCAAGTAAATACCAGCACTTCCGCATTTGCGGACCTTGATGGAACAGAGAAATCTGTATTGTTGATCATTTCAGTACTGATTATTTTTATAGGAGTATACCCACAGCCCATTTTGAATATATCAGAAGCGGCAGTTATCAACCTGCTTGATCAGGTTAATCAAAAGATTTTAGTTAAATAAAAGCATGAACGCATTAATAACCCTATCTGTTTTAGCCATTCTGGTACTTTACCTTGGCTTGTATAAGGCAAAAAATGCTTTGCTGCCTGTTACCTTAATAGGTTTGGCTGCTGCCCTTGTTTTGAGCATTTTCGAATGGAATTCCGGAGCTGCTCCAATTTATAGCGGGATGATGCTTTTTGATAATTTTGCCGTTGCATTTACATCGATCTGCATCATTTCTACTATGCTTATTCTGCTGATCTCAAAGGATTATTTTGAACATATCAGTGAGCATGTGGCAGAATATTATACCATTATACTTTTCGCTTTGATTGGAATTCTGGTCATGGTTTCATTCCATAATCTTTCTATGCTGTTTATCGGTATAGAGATCATGTCTGTGAGTCTATATATTCTTGCCGGTATCAGAAAGCATGATTTCAAATCAAATGAAGCTGCATTGAAGTATTTTTTAATGGGTGCGTTTTCTACCGGATTCCTGTTGCTTGGAATTGCATTTCTTTATGGAGCAAGCGGAAGTTTCGACCTGACTGCCATTAAAGAATATGTCATCGCTAACCCCACAGGTATTTCACCTCTTTTTTATAGTGGAGTAACTTTGATGATCATCGGGCTAAGTTTCAAAATAGGAGCTGCCCCATTTCATTTCTGGACACCTGATGTTTATGAAGGCTCACCAACATTGATCACTGCTTTCATGAGTACCGTAGTTAAGACTGCAGGATTTGCTGCATTTCTTCGATTATTCATGGTTTGCTTTGCACCATTACATGATTTCTGGATGCCTGTATTACTGGTTATCTCTGTTCTGACACTATTTATTGGTAATGTTACAGCCCTATATCAGCATAGTTTTAAAAGAATGCTTGCTTTCTCAAGTATTTCACATGCAGGTTATATGCTTTTTGCTATCGTTGCTTTAGGACCGCTTTCAGGAAACTCAGTGTTTGTTTATGCAAGTGCCTATTCTATTGCTTCAATTATTGCATTTGCGGTTTTGATCCTTGTTAAGCGCCAAACAGGATCAGATAATTTCGAAAGCTTCAATGGTCTGGCCCGTAAAAATCCATTTATTGCCTTTACCCTGACCGTTGCGATGCTTTCTCTTGCAGGTATACCTTTGACAGCCGGTTTTATAGGTAAGTTCATGATGTTTTCAACTGCACTTTCAGAGTACCATATCATCATGGTAGTTCTTGCAGTAGTGAACGCAGTAATTGGTATTTTCTACTATTTAAAAGTTATTGTAGCCATGTATTTTAAATCTGCAGAACGTAATGAGGTACAGTCTTCACCATACTTTAATTTCGTACTCGGCTTTTCTGCATTACTTACAATAATTGTTGGTGTATATCCTGGCTTTATATCCAACCTTTTCTAAGCTAAAATATTCTATAAATAGTGTAGCTTTACGCATATTGAACTTATGCACGAGATTTGGGATTATCTTCAACATCTTATTGATCCGGTAAAGCTGCTTAGGGAGGGAGGATTTTATCTTCTTCTTTTTGTCATTTTTGCGGAAACAGGATTATTTTTTGGATTTTTCCTTCCCGGAGATTATCTGTTATTTCTTGCAGGTATGTTTGTTGCGACAGGCAAGCTGGATGTTTCTATTTATATTTTAATTGCCGGTTTAATTGCTGCTGCTATCAGTGGAAATTTTGTTGGTTATTGGTTTGGCAATAAAACTGGACCTGTTTTGTATCAAAGAGAGGATACTTTTTTCTTTAAGAAGAAATATCTTAAAGCCGCTGAGGTTTACTACAGAAAACAGGGTGCATTTGCTTTAATTATGGGTAGATTCATACCTATCGTACGGACATTTGCGCCAATTATTGCAGGTATAGTAAAACTTGATTTTAATAAATTTGCATTTTATAATATTACAGGTGCTTTTCTATGGATTACATCCTTAACTTTGCTGGGATTCTTTCTTGGCCGAAGTTTTGAGAAGGAGATCAATGATTACTTATTATACATCATTGTAGGTTTCATTTTAATTACTACTATTCCGCTTATTGTAACCTATTTGAAAAGGAAGATCGGAGGAGACAGGAGCGATGAAGAAGAGCCAAATCCTTAAAAAATATGAATAAAGACCACCCCTGGCATAATGTTTCTCCTGGTGAAGATATCCCTTCCATCGTAAATGCTATCATAGAGATTCCGAAAGGATCGAAAGCTAAATATGAGATCGATAAAGAGTCCGGCCTCATCCGGCTGGACCGTGTATTGTTTTCTTCAGTTATGTACCCTGCTAACTATGGCTTTATCCCACAAACTTATTGTGATGATAAGGATCCATTGGATATATTAGTATTGTGTTCTGTAGATGTTTATCCCATGTCTATTGTTGAAGCGAAAGTTGTTGGAGTAATGCATATGGTAGATAATGGTGAGCAGGATGATAAAATCATAGCTGTGGCTAAAAATGACATGTCAGTAAACTATATTGAAGATCTTAAGGAATTGCCGCCTCACACTATGACAGAAATTGTGAGATTTTTCCAGGATTATAAGGCTTTGGAACGCAAAAATGTAAGTATTGAACATTTGCTGGGTAAGAACTATGCCTACAAAGTAATCAGAGAAAGTTTAGAATTGTATAAGACCACTTTTGTAAATTTATAAGCAATATGGGTCTCGCACTGTTTTTTACATTTTTCCTGGTTTTTCTTAACGGATTTTTTGTTGCAGCGGAATTTGCTCTTGTAAAAGTTCGGGCATCTCAGATCGAAATTAAAGCAAAAACAGGTAGTCGTGTAGCAAAAATCGCAAAACACATGACCCAGCATCTTGATGGTTATCTGGCTGCGACTCAGTTGGGAATAACTTTAGCCTCTCTTGGCCTTGGTTGGGTTGGAGAAGCTGTAATGACCGATATTGTCAGCCGTTTCTTCAATTTTATTCAGGTAGATATGTCCTCTTCGGTAGCTACCAATATTGGCCATGTCCTTGCTTTCGCAATTATTACAGTATTGCACATTGTTTTTGGAGAATTGGCGCCTAAATCTTTAGCTATTCAGCGCCCGATTGGAACTACCATGGGTATTGCCCTGCCCCTTCACTTTTTCTATCTGGTGTTCAGGCCTTTTATTTGGCTGCTGAATGGTTTCGCTAATTTTATTCTGAAGCTCCTTGGTATAAGTACACTTGGAGGCCATGAGGCGCACCATAGTTCTGAAGAATTACAGTATCTGCTTGATCAGGGGAAAGAAAGTGGTGCTTTGGAAACCAATGAGCATGAGCTTATAAAAAATGTATTTGATTTTAATGAGCGTGTTGTAAAGAATATTATGGTTCCCAGAACCAAGATATCAGGTATTGAACTGAATACACCTCATAAAGAGGTTCTTGAAATTATTATCCGTGAAGGTTATTCCAGAATTCCTGTCTATGATGAAACCATAGATAAGATCGTTGGAATTGTTCATGCAAAAGATATTCTTCCTTTGTTGGCTGATAGCAAAGAGTGTGTACTTAAGGACATTATCCGTAAGCCCTATTTTATTCCTGAAACTAAAAAGATCAATGATCTGCTAAGTGAACTTCAGTTGAAGCGGATCCAGATCGCAATTGTACTTGATGAATTTGGTGGTACTGCCGGTATGGTAACTTTAGAAGATATTGTTGAAGAGCTGGTTGGAGAGATCCAGGATGAATATGATGAAGAAAAGCCGATTGTTGAGATAATATCAGAAAATGAATTTATTATTGATGCAACAGCCTCAATTTATGATGTGAACGAGTTCCTGCCACATGATCTTCCTGAAGATGGTGATTATGATACTGTGGCTGGTCTTGTGAGCGAGATCTTTGGAAAGATACCAGAGGTTGGAGAAACAAGTGATTTCAATGGATATACCATTACCATTCTCAAAAAGGCAGATCAGAACGTTGAATCTGTGAAACTGGAATTGGTAATTAATAGTGAGGATGCTGTAGATTTACACTAACAAGGAGGTCGGCTTATGCATATATTCTATACACCCGATATTAACTTAGAAACCTATATTCTTAGCGAAGAAGAAAGTAAACACTGTATAAAAGTTCTAAGACTTGATTCGGGAAGTTTACTTTATTTGGTGGATGGCAATGGAGGATTTTATGATGCGATCATAGAAGATCCGCATCCTAAAAGAACCAAACTTAAGATATTGGGCAAGGTGGAAAATTTCGGTAAGCGAAACCATTATTTGCACATTGCTATTGCTCCAACTAAAAATATTGAACGTGTTGAATGGTTTTTGGAAAAAGCTACAGAAATTGGGATTGATGAAATTACCCCGATAATTTGTGATCGTTCTGAAAGAAAGGAAATCAAAACCGAGCGTTTGAATAAAGTAATTACTTCGGCCATAAAGCAATCCATTAAGGCCTACCACCCAAAACTTAATGAAGCTGTACGGTTTAACGACCTCATCACTCAAAATGCAAATACTCAGAAGTTTATAGCTCATTGTATGGACGGAGGTAAGGTCACTATTAAGGAATTGCTCATTCCAAATTCCAATTATTTGATAGTGATTGGTCCGGAGGGTGATTTTACTTTAGAAGAAGTTGAAGCTGCGGTAAACAATAATTTTATACCTGTTAGCCTGGGAGATTCAAGGCTAAGAACAGAAACGGCAGCTCTTGAAGCCTGTTTTGAAATAAATTTTTTAAACAGATGAAATATTTATTAAGCTATGGCTTAGTATTTCTATTCTTTCTCTTTGCAGGGATATCTTTTTCATTTAATGCCCCATCTTATAAAATTGCAAAGCTGAAATATAACGGTGGTGGAGACTGGTATGCCAACCGAACGGCACTTTCTAATCTGATCGATTTTTGCAATAAGAATCTGGGTACCAATTTTGACAAAGATGAGGCAATTGTTGAGGCTGGAAGTTCAGATATTTTTAACTATCCATTCGTGTATTTAACCGGCCATGGTAACATTGTGTTCAGTGATCAGGAAGCAGAAAATTTGCGTAAGTATTTAATGGGCGGAGGATTTTTGCATATTGATGATAACTACGGTTTGGATAAATTTATCAGGCCTCAAATGAAACGGGTTTTTCCGGAGCTTGATTTTGAAGAGTTGCCTGCTAATCATATTCTATATAACCAAAAATTCAAGTTTCCATCTGGTCTTCCTAAAATTCATGAACATGATGGGAAGCGGCCTCAGGGGATGGCTTTGATCTATAAGGGACGAGTTGTTTGTTATTATACTTTTGAAAGCGACCTGGGCAATGGCTGGGAAGATTCAGGAACTTATGCAGGTGATTCCGAGGAAGCAAGGCAAAGGGCTCTGAAAATGGGTTCAAATTTAATACAGTACGCTTTAACGCAGTAATACATGCTCAAGATAAAGGTAAATAACAAGTTCAATTTTGAGCTTTCTTCAGAACGGAATCAGACATTAATTAACGGACTTCCTTTTCAGGGTGACATTTTAAAGGTTAATAGTCGTTCATTTAATGTATTGTATAATAATAAGTCATTTAATGCCGAGCTGATCGAGTTTGATAAGCAGAAAAAAACCTGTTCGGTTAAAGTGGGAAACAATATTTATTCCATGCAAATGACCGATCAGTTTGATGAGCTTTTGCATCAACTGGGAATGGACAATTTGAACATAGCAAAGGTTTCAGAAATTAAAGCACCAATGCCTGGTTTGGTTTTAAGAATTCTGGCATCTGAAGGCGAAGTGGTACAAAAAGGGGGCAACCTGCTTGTGCTTGAAGCTATGAAGATGGAAAATATTATTAAATCACCTGCCGATGTGATCATTAAGTCTGTAAAGGTAAATCCGGGTGATAAAGTTGAAAAGAATCAGGTGATGATGATCTTTTCCTGAAAATTATTTTTACACCAGGAATACGTTAATCTTCAATTATATTTTCTTTAGGCAAGTAAATATTGTTTATTTTCAAAAAACTTTTAAGTTAAAAGGTTAAAACAATATTTATCTGATGGCTATAGAAATTAAAACCAAGGGCGAATTATACGATGTGTGTATTGTAGGTTCAGGTGCAGGTGGGGGAATGGCGGCGAAAATACTCACAGAAGCAGGACTAAAGGTTGCATTGCTTGAAGCAGGGCCTGACTATGATCCGGCAAATCCAGAACAGCAAACTCAACTAAAGTGGCCATATGAATCTCCCAGAAGAGGTGCTGGTACAAACCGTGCCTTTGGCGACTTCGACGCTGCCTATGGTGGCTGGGAAATAGAAGGTGAACCTTACACCAGGAAAAATGGAACTCAATTTGATTGGTTCCGATCCAGGATGCTTGGCGGTCGTACCAATCACTGGGGCAGGATCTCCCTTCGATTTGGTCCTAAAGATTTTAAGCGCAGAGATTTTGACGGACTAGGGGATAACTGGCCTATCGGCTACGATGATGTTAAGCCATATTATGATCGCATTGATAAAATGATCGGTGTATTTGGCACCAAAGAGGGAATCTATAATGAACCTGATGGTTACTTTCTTCCCCCTCCAAAGCCAAGGCTTCATGAGTTAATGATTAAAAAGGCTGCAACTAACATTGGGATTCCTGTTATTCCGGCTCGATTGTCAATTTTGACAAGACCTATAAATAAAGATCGCGGTTCCTGCTTCTTTTGTAACCAGTGTAATCGCGGCTGTTCTGTTCACGCCGATTTTTCATCTTCTACATGTCTGGTTAAACCAGCAAGAAAAACCGGGAATGCCGATGTGTATGTTAATGCCATGGCACGTGAGGTATTAACTGATAAAGAGGGAAAAGCAACAGGTGTTTCTTATGTAGATAAGACCGATATGCAGGAATATCAGGTCAATGCAAAGGTAGTTGTTCTGGCTGCAAGTGCTTGTGAATCTGCGCGTTTACTTCTAAATTCAAAATCTTCAGCCCACCCGAATGGATTGGCAAATTCAAGTGGAATGGTTGGAAAATATCTGCATGACTCTACAGGAGCTTCCAGGGGAGCATTTATCCCTCAGCTAATGGATAGAGAACGATATAATGAAGATGGAGTTGGTGGATTACATTTATATATTCCATGGTGGCTTGACAATAAAAAGCTTGATTTTGCCCGTGGCTATCACATTGAATTTTGGGGTGGATTAGGAATGCCTTCTTATGGATTCGGTTTTGGAATGGAAAACACAAATGGAAAATATCCTGGGAAAGATGGTAAAATGAAGGCTGCCGGTGGATATGGCGCATCTCTCAAAGATGATTACCGTAGATATTATGGTTCAACAGTAGGTTTTGCCGGTAGAGGTGAAAGTATTCCAAGAGTTGAAAACTATTGTGAAATTGATCCGGGAGTTGTAGATAAATATGGAATTCCGGTATTAAGATTCAATTATAACTGGACAGATCAGGAAGTAAAACAAGCAAAACATATGCAGGATACTTTCGAAGAACTTATCCATTCTATGGGAGGTATTGCAAGTGGTGAAAAACCAGGCGAAGACCGTAAATATGGACTTGAAGCTCCGGGCAGGATCATACATGAAGTGGGTACTACCCGTATGGGAAATGACCGTAATACTTCGGTATTAAATAAATATAATCAGGCACATGATGTAAAGAATCTGTTCGTGGTTGATGGAGGTGCCTTTGTTTCTCAGGCGGATAAAAATCCTACCTGGACCATCTTAGCCTTATCTATGCGGGCTTCAGAATACATCATTGATCAGTTAAAAAAGCAAAATATTTAATCAGATGAACAGAAGAGACTCACTCAAAGCATTGGCTGTTGGAACAGTTAGTGTTGGTACTATTTTAGCAACTTCATGTGATAAAAAAGATTCTAAGAATACTGCAGACAGCGGAAAATCAGGTGTCTATGGTCGTACTGCTGAAGAAAAGCTGATCGACGAGAAGCTGATGTCGGAGACTTTCTTTAGTGCTGCAGAACTAAGTACGATCACCATTCTTGCAGATATCATCATTCCACGTGATGAGCATTCTGGTAGTGCAAGTGATGCTAAAGTGCCTGAATTTATCGAATTTATTGTGAAGGATCAGCCAAGGTATCAGCTCCCAATGAGAGGCGGATTAAAATGGCTTGATATTAAATCACTTAAACTATTTAAAAAATCATTTGCCGAAGCTGGTAAAGAACAACAAATTGAATTAGTTGAACTGATCGCATTTCCTGAGAAAGCTGCTCCGGAG
>Ga0123337_10007296_pt1 | contig 10337 bp, 10 predicted proteins | sample frozenSSSSmetaG_FD_89792 | JGI IMG/M metagenome (GOLD analysis project Ga0123337, IMG submission 89792) | Glacier valley bacterial and archeal communities from Borup Fiord, Nunavut, Canada, to study Microbial Dark Matter (Phase II) -... | ecosystem: Environmental > Aquatic > Freshwater > Ice >...
CCACCCCTCCCCCGTCCGCCCTGTCCGCCTCGGCAACTCCCCCCGAGCTCCTCAGATACCTCCTCAGCAGCGCCCTCCCAAATCCCGCCCACCACATCTTCCCCCACCACCTCATCTCCTCCGCCATCCGTTCTCCGCCAAAATGCAAGGTCGCAGGCACGCCCGCTCCGGGCACCACCACATTGGTAACCAGCTCGACCTCGCCCCATCCCCTGTTCAACGGCACCTTCTCCATCCCATTCTCCTTTTCCTTCTGCTTGCTCCCCTTCGCCCCCTGTCCCGATGTCCCCACAACCCTAAACGGCCCGTGCTTCTTACCTCCCTGCAGCTCCTTGGGAAGTTGTATCATCCCCCTGAACGTCTCGGCCGCCAGCCTGGACGGGCTCGAAATCACCGTCGGGCTCTTAAACCGCACAAAATGCATATCCCCCCTCGCCCCCTCCACGCTCTGGAACAGCGTGCTGCCGTAGTCGACGGAGATTCCGAGGTTGGCTGCTTCGGTGAATTTGAGGTTGGGCGAGGCCATGTCCAGCGCCGCTGCGCCGCCATCCATCGGGTCGGGGACGTTGTACAGCCACGCGCTGAGCTTTTCAAGCACGCCCCTCGTAGCCCTCCCGGCTTTCTCGCGTGAGAAACTCTGCGCCGCGAAGAGCGTGCTGAGAATGTCCTGCCGCGCGGCGAGGTCGTCGGCACGGGTGTCTGATTGCACGACGGAGAAGGCGGCGGCGTACACGGTGCGCATGGCGGAAACGCGCCCCATGTGGGTCCCCGCCTGCAGATAACGCGGGCGCACCGAGTCGCTCATGGGGTCGAGGTCGGTGGATTCACCGTAGATGTCGCTGGGGAGGGTGCTTTCGGGGAAGAGTTCGCAGAGGGACGTCGCGGGGGGGTCGGGGGAAAGGTTGGGGATGTGGCAGTGTTTGGTGGCCGGGAAGAGGATGCTGGTTCTGTGTCTCGGCTCGGGCTCTGGCGGAGCTGAAGAGGATGGGTTGGAGGGGGAGGGGGGAGCACTGTACTGTGGAAGCAGCGCGGCGGTGGACTCATGGAGTTCGGCATACCGATCCACCAGCACCTGCGCGGGCAGCTGGAACCAGGTGTGTGCGTCAACGATGAGTGCGAGGTCGTCGTCGTGCGCCTCGCGGCTCGTCAGCCAGCGCAGGGTATCTTCGATTAGGGCAGCGGAGTGGTTGTCGTACCCGATCAGCGTGGGAGGGGGGTAATTGAGGATGGCAGCCGAGAAGAGGGTTTTGCAGAGGTTTAGGGAGGCGTTCTGTGCGGGGATTAGGAGGTGGAATTTTGGACGGGAGGGGGTGGTGGCTGGGGGGCTGTCGGTGGAGGGGGGTTTGGTGGCGGAAGGGGGGGAGTCGATCCAGCGCGAGGAGGCGAGGTATGAGGGCATTGGGATTGTTGTGAGGACGTAGTTTTGGACATCATCCTTTGGAGGTGTATGTCAGTACCAAGCAGTCTCCTATGTTGTGATTGATGGCCAAGGCCAGAGGGCGGGCATGGTGGACTTACACTGGCCGTAAGCATAACAACCATAAACAACCCAACCGCAAGCACAATCCCCAACCGTCCTCGCAACCGACTTGGGCGCCGGAGATTCTCTATCACGGCCCTAGCGAGCTCTTTGGGCGAGGGAAAGCGCGAGGCTGGACAAGGTGAGGAGTGTCCGTATCTAGCGCCCGGAGGTCTTGGAAGGTTACCAGACATCATCGGCCGAGCTATATAGCTGCCATGCATCCTGCCAGAAGAGATTATGAATGCAAATTTGAGAAAGCGTGTTACCACAGGCGGCCTGTGGTAACGGTGGTGCAGCTGCGGAAGCTCAGGTGGGTCGAGCCGCTTGGACTGACGATCTCTGCTATGGACGCTTTGCGCGAGACTCCGTTGACAGAGTGCGGATCAGATAGGATGGAGAAATGAAAACGTGAATTGGAGAGAAGGTTGAAGTAGAGTTTGATAGGAGACAGCGGCGGTTCAGAGGCCAAAATATATGTGAAATAGAGAGAGAGAGATAGGGCTGTGGCCATCAAGGGTGAAGAATCAAGTGAGGTAAGGAATGTTCCTAAAACGATACCTTGCGGACGTAGATCGCTCTCAACCTACCAAATCCTAGAGACTTGAAGTCTACCCTGATCTGCTGCACAGTACCACAGAGAGTGCAGCATCTAAGCCGGTAGAGTATTAAAGTGAGTTAAGCATCGCGCCATGATGCTCGGCAGTGCTAATTTCACTGCACCATGGTTCATCGAGAGCAGATGGCCACGGGCATGAACGCAGACATAGAGCCGCATCGGACATCCATCGAGTATCAAGTCCGCTCGAAAACCTCCACCACTGCGCATTGGAAAGAGTGATTGCGGCGCGGCTCGAGTGTGTGTAAAGGTTAAGCGTCTAAGAGATTAAATATTAAATCGTCACGTCGCTCCTGTGTTATCTAGTCCCGTCCATAGGTATTTTAGCGAGCTCTGCAACATTTGAGCATGTACACCTCGCCCACTGCCCAGAGGAGCGCCAATAACGACTGGCATAAAGAATACAGCCTCTGCTCTGTGATTACAGAAGAATTTGCGAAGGCGAGGTATATCAGATCATGCTTCTATAGTCCCGTACTATGCTACCTATGCAGACAGTGTGTGCTAATGGGCGTAAAGCGGTGCCACTGACAAATGTAAAAAGCGCATCATCCATCTGACTGAGACGAGAGACACCAAAACGGTAATTCCAACCCTGCCCAAACGCCAAATCCTCAAACTGAAGCCCCTCCCTCCCTTCCCCCAAAAGATACTCCACCAAGCCAGAGAGGTCGAGACGCCATCCATTGTCGTAAATCAATAAACATCGAAGAACCTCAATCAACCTCAATTGTTATTATTCTTCCCCCTCCGTCTCGACCCCTCCCGACTCATCTCCGCCCCCCCAATCTCACTCCCCCCGCGGCTACTCTGCTTACTCACCGCGGCACTCCCCTCCTCCCCCTCCGCCAGCCTCGCCGCCGCCCTCTTCCCAACCCCAAACTCACTCTCCACCCTCTCCTCCCTCTTTCTCCCACTCAGCCACACGGGGAACGTGCCCGGCGCTGCCACCGCCGCAGCCAGGAACCTTCTATCCCCAGGAATCGTGCCGCGTTCAGTCTCAATATCTTGGTCCAAGCTCGCCCCTGCCTTCACCTGCGCATTCACCCGCTTGCCCCACTCGATGCGGTTCATGTCCTGGTTGAGCTCGTCGCCCGCCACCCCCTCGGTCAGGTTCGGCCGCAGATTGTCGCCCTTGTGGCTGCCGAAGTACTTGGTCATGCTCGGGTATAGAGGCGGAGGAAGGCGCGGCATCTGGTTTACTTGGCCTGTGAAGGTGGATGGCAGCGTGAGGTCGGCGATCACTTCGATGCCGGTGCTGCCGATGAAGCCGCTGGTCGCTCCGCCGATGCCGCGCGTCGAGCGCGTCGTCCGGTCCATGGCTGGAGCGATCAGTGGAGAATCCGGCGTCGAGTCGTTGCTATTGCCCTTCTCGTCATCGCCGTTGCGCGAGTCGTTGCTGCCATCGGTTTGGGAGCGGGCGATCGCGTCGTGGAATTTATGGCGCACCATGTATTTATGTGCTGCTTCGGCGGCTTGTCGCTCAAGGAGAGAAAGCTCTTTCTCGGTGAAGAGCTTGTCGACGCTGTAGAGTGGGGTCTCGGGATCTTGAGCTTTCTCGGTGAACTTGTTGAGAGGTGTGCCAGAGCCAATCTGGTGGAGGTCGAATGGTGCGCGACGGTTAGGGAGCGGGGAACCTCTGCTATCGTCGACTGCGCGACGTCTGCGTTTAGTGGGATCGAGCATGGAGGGGAGATCATCGAGGTCTCGACGGTGTCTTGAGGAGCGCTTGCCCAGCACACCTCCTGGGCTTGATGGGTTGAGGGAGCTGTATTGTGCGGGATGATAGTGGTGAGCGTTCGAGTTGTCAATTCCCTCGTTGCTTATCATGTCTCTGTTCAACTTTCTCTTCCTTTCGGTAATTGAATTTATGAGTCTGTCCCGAACTGTCGTGGCAAGAGCAGCATGCTCCTTTTCGGCAAGCTTCGTCAAAAATGCAGTACTGGCATTGAGTTCACTAAGCTTTTTCTTGTAGTCAAACTGAAAGAAGGTCAGTCATGTTCTTGTTAGCAGAGGATAAGTTTACTCACAGAGTAGGCCGTCAGTGAGGTATCTCGACGTTCCATCGCATCATGGACGTCATCTTGGAACTGTTGATAAATCTTCCCACCAATGCTCTTGAGATCTCCATCCTTGAGGGCCTGGATGACTCTTTGATCCCCTCTTGTGAGTTTGTGAATAACGGCCAAAAGCTCAGCCGAAGATTCCTTGGTCGGGTCGTCAACGTAGGGAATAGCATGCAGGATCAATGCAACATCCTGTTGAATAACACCAAGTTGCTCACGGTAGTATTGGTCTTTGTTCGCAGAGAACTGGTTTGTGATATCGTGGAGACGGTCAAGAAGAGCGGTGCGTCGCTTGTCTCTCTTCGAAATGGGCTGCACTGGAGGGGCATTGTCGTCTCTGTCCACGACTGGTGATAGTTGAGGAGATGCGCTCATTGCCATCTCGTCAAATGTGTGGTTCTCAATCTATTTGAGGCTGATATGATCAAGATATGTTAGAAAGATGTGTTTAAAGAGGTACAGTTGGTTGAAAGTCAAGTGCCGAATTGACCGAGATGTCTGACAACGGGCGATTCACAGTCGTTGCAGTCGTTGCTGTGAATATCTTCTGGAGAGGTTTGAGAGGTGTTGAAAGAGAAAAAGATGTATTTGGCAGCGTCAATGCAATTCTTAGGTGACGACGAGCTATTGCCCGTGTTGATATTGGTATTGTCGTCTTGAGAGTTTTGCTCTTGTCAGTCGAAGTGCAAATGGTGAATGCGAGGAGGGTTCGCAACGGCTACCCATGATTCCTCTGCACTTGACCAAGCGGTTTTAGTCTCTTTCCAGGGATTGCGGGTGAGGCCAATAGCAAGCGACAAAATATTCCTCGCTTCAGCCGTGCGGACAAGGCTGAGGGTGATGATGACGTTCCGTTCTAGAGTACCCCAAGTATGACAAGGCTGACAGAACTGATAGAACTGACAGAAAATAAAAGACTTAACACACAAAGATCAATCTGATGATATACAACTTAGTAAAGTATTGGAGAATCCCACATTCAATGCTTAATACATCTAATAATTGTATGAGTCAGTGGATCATCAAACCATTTGCGTTCTCGACATCAAATGGGTGGCCAATGCAGCCGGTTAGACGAGGCTGGTGAAAATAACAGACATACATCTACACAGTACAACACCAGAGTTTAAGTCAAGTTCACCCGCCCCAGACTACAATTTGTGTGTTGTGCACCTGACAAAATGAAAAATAAACAATCCCACACGAGACATAGCGACATTGGTATTATTCTCACAGACCTAACTCCCCGTCCTAATCAAAGCCATTGAACTCCGCCTTATCCGCATCCTTCATCGCCTGCTGATCCAGCTTCGTCTTCTTCCTGACTTGCTCCAGCAATTCTTGCAGTTCCTTCTCCTTCTCCCGTTCAGCGGGCGAGAGCTTTTCGAGTCTCTCGGCCTCCCTCTTCCTCTTCTTCCTTTCTCGTCGCTCCTCTTTGACATCTTGTGCATCGTGCTTCGCGCTCCACGCCTCCCTCTTCTTTCTCTTGGCTAATTGGTCCTCGGTGGGAATATATGGACTGGCTGCTTTCGCCTCCTCCATCGCCACCAGCCTTGCCTTTTCTCTGGCTTTGTCCTTGTACGCATACTCTGACATGTTAATCTTAATGCCGAGTGTCTTATCTCCATCCCACTTCTTAAGCTCCGGCATCTTAGGCATCTTCACAAGCGCCCATGAATTCCCCAAATCCGTCCAGTCGAGATCGCCAATACGGAAAATAGAACTAGCTTGGTGTTTAGAGTAGGCCTTGACCCAACTTACAAAGCCTCTTTGACCTTTGTCATAGAGCGCTCTGTCTGCCAATACTACACCTCTCATCTTGTCTGTGCATTCCTTTACTTCATCTTCACTAACTTTGACTTCCGGCTTCAGAAGCTGCGTTATAGGTGTTTTCCTAACGTCAAGAAAGGGAATATAATCTTCCTCTCTTCCCGGCTGCAGGAATATCACAGATAATCCCTTTCGTCCAGCGCGACCAGCGCGTCCACAGCGGTGTAGAAATACCTTGGGATCCGAAGGTGGGTCGATTTGCACGACCAGATCGACCTGTGGAATATCGAGTCCTCGGGCTGCGACATCAGTGGTCAGGAGGATCATAGGTGTAACGGAGGTGACGAATTTTGCAAAGTTCTTTTGCCGCACATTAGGGGGGAGTTTGCCGTGCAGAGGTACGAGAGAGAAGTTCGAAGGGAGGACGGATGTGAGGAGATGTTGGAAGTAATCGACTGCCGCGCAGGTGGAGAGATACACTATCGACTTCTGCGGTCGTGGATCAAGGCTAGAGAGTAGCTTGAGGAGCGACGGAATCTTCTCAGAGGGTTTGGTGAGGAGATATGTCATTTGCAGCGATGCAGGTGTGCGCTTGTCGTCTCCAGAGAGAGACTTCACCTTCACAGCAATTTTGACGGGGTTTCGAAGTCCGACTCGAATGATTTGGTCCACGGCTTCGGAGACAGAGGCGGAGAAGAGGCCGGTGCGGCGCTGTTTTGGAAGGCGCGCGATAATGCGCGAGAGGTCGTCTTTGAAGCCAAGATCTAGGAGACGGTCGGCTTCGTCAAGGACGAGGACTTCGAAGGAAGATTGTGGACAGTGGACATGGGGAGATGAGAGGAGCTCTAGAAGGCGGCCTGGGGTAGAGATGAGGAGATTGGGAGAGTTCTTGAGGAAAGCGCTTAGGTCTTGTGCAGGTGTTGTGGTGCCTCCGAGGAGGAGCTGAGGAACAACCTTGAGGGTCGAGGCTGGGAAGGTGGGCGCATCGTCGGATGGGTTCAGCTTCGCAACTGATGGAGCATGGAAGCCCAGTAATGATACAAGGACGGAGTGTATTTGAGTTGCTAGTTCGCGCGTAGGAGAGACAATGATTGCGCCGACATGGTGCTTCTTAAGAGGCTCTTCGAGTCGCAGTAATTTCTCGACAACCGGTATTAAAAAGGATAAGGTCTTTCCGCTTCCTGTGACAGCCTAATTTCGTCAGCTATAATGAAAGCGATTGTCGATTAAGGAGATGCGCACCTCTACCACCACATCCTTATTTCCCATAAACAGAGGGATAGTCGAGGCTTGGACAGGCGTCATGCGTGCAAAGCCCATAGTCTTGATGGCATCGAGAATCCATTCCGCCAACGGCGGCGTGAGGGCATCCCATGCTCTCGGATCCTTCTTCGGCGCCTCTTTTGGAGGCATAATGTCGTATATTTGTGGGAGTCTCTCTCTCCTCCAGAAGCTGTCTTTCCCCAGGTCGAAATTCGTCCCAGAATTTTCTTATCTTATCGTTCGCTCACGTGACTGCAGTCGAAGGCGGTCTGAGGTGCGCGCGGTGAGGAGGGAGGAAAACACATCAAGGTGCCGTCAATTCCACAGGACAGCAACACGGAAGAAGAGCAAGGGAACGTACATCTTTTGATACATAGGTAGATACTTCACTTCTCTATGAACACTGAATATCCTCATATTTTCTTCCACTTTAGCATTCCCGTTTGGTGGGCTGACCTGGGTGCTTGGCAGCGATAACTAATCCTGTCGCGTGCGTGCCTGTCAGAAGCAAATCCCGGACCTATCCTTCTTCCGTCATCCGCCATTCTCCTCACTTTTTCGGAATCTTACTGCATTGTGTGTGCAGTCGGCTTGTGTCTGCCGCTCTGGTCAGCAAAATCCTTTTGCACTCCACCACACTATTCCCAAGACCACGTCGGCCTCAGACTACTACATATACCGTGGCATCCAGTTCACGAGTCATCCCTCGACATCTCCACGAAGATGCAGTGCAGCTCTACGCTGTATCATCCGCTCCGCTGGAGCCAATAGCCCCGTCCACCGCCTTTCCTGCTGTCACAACGAACTTCACGAGAGACGATAAGCAACTCCACTCCATATATAATCTCCTACGACTCGGCGAGATTCGACGAGGTATTGCTGGTGTCGTGCCTTGCTGGGCGCTGCCAGACTTCGAATATATCATGTCTCAGCGATCGATTCCGGCGACGCCGAGGGTGATTTCACCTTCGTCTACGCCCTCCGAGTCGTCGCAACAAGATGCATATACAGGTCCAACGACGCGCGCATCTGCGAGGAAGCGGGTGAATACACCGCAACCTATTGAGGAAGACATCGATCAGGACTCCTCGGATTCGAGTGCCGACGCGATAGGACGAAGACCGAGACCCAAGAGCAGGAGTCCTATCCGGGCGCGCAAAACAACTGGGCCCACGAAACCCATATCTAATGGGATACCGGCGATACAAGATCAGACTTTATTGAGTCCGCAGGTCACGAACGGACAAATACCAGCAGGCGCTGCAGGTTGGAGTTGGCGGGAATTTAGCCGCAGTCCAAGTCCTCTCGGGCTGATACCCATCCACAAGCACTTCCGAGCCTTTATACACAAGCATGAAGTGCCTCGGAAGGTGTTGCATGTGTCCATAGGATTTTTCACTCTATGGGCATACGTATCAGGTGTACAAACCAGTTCGATTCATCCTTATCTGATGGCTGGTCTCATCCCCATTGCAGCGACAGATTATCTAAGGTTCCGATTCCCCTACCTCAACCGGATATACGTACTGTCACTTGGTGCTCTTATGCGCGAATCGGAGTATAACTCCTGGAACGGCGTCATCTGGTATCTGCTCGGTACATGGACTGTGCTGTACTTTCTACCCAAGGACGTCAGTGTTGTTGCCATCTTGCTCCTCAGTTGGTGCGATACAGCCGCAAGCACGTTTGGAAGAGCATGGGGCAGATATACTCCTCGCATCAGGAAGGGAAAGTCGCTTGCTGGGACTTCCGCCGCGTTTATCGTTGGCGTTGTGACGGCCGTTGGTTTCTGGGGATGGCTAGCGCCCAAGACTGGTCCATTTCCGAGAGATGAGGACTGGCCTTTCATGTTTACGGGCGTCCTGAGACTCCCTGGCGTCATCCGACACGCCTTGAGCTTGACTGAGGCCCAGAGCACAATCGGAGGAGCAGTGGCACTCGGCGTGATGAGTGTATGGACTGGTTTTGTGGCAGCCGCCAGTGAGGTTGTTGATATATTTGGCTGGGATGACAACCTCACCATCCCAGTCCTGAGTGGAATAGGCATCTGGGGATTTCTCAAGATCTTTGGTTAGATGATCAGCACGGGTCTCGGTACATAGGCGGCGTTATATCACCATGGTCTCACATGTATTATAGTAGAAGCACGCAATGCACAAATCACTCCTGAGGAAACTCATGTTTCCATTTCCTGCTACTATCTTGTGCAGCATCCCATATATGATGTCCGTTAACATGGGGAATTTGTGGACAGGAAGCCCTCCCTGTGTCCAGCCAGTGCTCCATCTTCCGTCCCATCCGCACCGCTCGATGTCCATCGCCTCATCGCCTCATCCTGCTTCATTGGTTGCCGGCGTGTATGCCGCATGGAGCATGGAGCAGTTCAAGCCATCAGGTAAGCCCTGCATCTCGGTTGTCCGCGTCCTACGACCACTTGATCACAGCACAATGCGGGTTCCTTCCGTAAGGTCAACAGCCAATGCAGCCCTGTGGTTGTATACCGCTGTGATTAAATCGCTGGACCCCAGGGGGGGGGCAAACGTGCCGCGGGGCATGGCTGTCGTAGCACTCACTGTATCTGGTTCATACGGACTGCGTGGTACAATAGCACGAACCACAGTGATTTTTATATTGTGCTTGATGTACAGTACCACGGAATTCATGCCGGGCACGAATAATATTGTCAAGGTCACAGCCAGCCAAAAACAAAAAATAAATAAAAATCATACGTTTGCTACTTTGTCCGATTTTCCTGTCTGGTGCTCGAATAATACTGTACTTTGAGAGCAGCGGTAGATTAATTTTCTGCCAAATAAAAAAAATAAAAACAATTAAATAATTTAAATAATCTAGGAGCAAAATAACCACCACGCACTGCCCGATGATGCACTTCTGCCTGATAACTTACAAGTCCAATTCCCAACTCCTTCTCGGTCCCAGGGGCAAAAAAAAAGAACATATGCCTCCATAATATTAATCGTTTCCCACACAAAAATTACCCCCCCCCCCCCCCCCCCCCCCCCCCCCCCCCCCACAACTACCAACCCCACACCCCCCACCCCCAACCACACACACCCCCCCCCCCCCCCACCCCCCCCCC